>ENA-OREB01000044-OREB01000044.1-marine-metagenome-genome-assembly--contig:-NODE-44-length-65370-cov-4.592943_pt1 | contig 65370 bp, 52 predicted proteins | sample MGYA00248625_ERZ508552 | MGnify/ENA primary metagenome ERZ508552 (study PRJEB26219, sample SAMN06267888) | marine metagenome | isolation source: Monterey Bay, California, USA | place: USA:Monterey Bay...
GATTATTGCCGGGCGCAGTGACACTGCCTGCGTAGGGTCCATCATTGCCTGCGGAGACCACGACCACCAGACCGGCATTCCACGCGGCGGTTAACGCGCGGTTTAAGGGGTCGATATGATAGGGCAGCTCGGCAGAGGCGCTCATAGAGAGATTGAGTACTCTTAAGTTGTAGCGCTTGCGGTGATCCACAGCCCATTGAATCCCTTCGATTACATCGAGAACATTGGCTTCGTCCTCAGTGTTAAAGGCCTTAATAGGAATAACCACGGCATCCGGCGCAATGCCCTTAAACGACGTTCCAAAGCCGGTCAGCAAGCTGGCGAGATGCGTGCCATGCCCCGAGTAATCGGTCACATGACCCTCGGCTTTCATAATTGCGTTGTAGCCCACGGCGATACCTGGAGAGCCATCATTCCTTTGGGATAGTGGTGCAAGACCGGTATCGATGAGGGCAATTCCCACGCCCTTGCCGGTGAGGCTGTGCTTGTCGGCTTCGATATACCGCATGAGCTGCGGGTTGACCGATCGGCGAGTCTTTGACGCATCGAGCCAGTTGCTGACCTCGCTGCTCCGCTCGTTAGATGCCACGCCAGAATCCGCGCTTTCAGAAACAACCACGCGCTCAACGCGTCCATCGGCGGCAAGCTGTTCTAACTGACGCGATGACAGCACAGTACCGACCGCATTGATCAGAGGGAGCTGATGACTTACCGCACCGCCAACGTCTTTCACCGCGAGTGCGGCATTATCAGCGGTGCCTGAGAATACAATTGCGGTGAGGCTGCGCGTTGGTAGGGCGAGACACCCGGTCAGTAGCAGGCAGACCAGGGAGACAGCCAAAACGCGCGCTGCACCGGGCGACATCAGTCGTCGAGCTCTAGTCCAAGTTGACTTCTGAAGTCCTTTTGGCAGAGCTTCACCAACTCCTGAATAGGCACGGGCTTTGATATGAGGTAGCCCTGAATTGAATAACACGCCCTCTCCCGGAGATACGTGGCCTGTTCCGACGTTTCAACACCTTCAGCAACGAGGTCGAGCCCAAGCGCCTGTCCCATCGACACAATCGCATTGACAATGCCGTTGCCCGCCTTAGTCCCAATGTCGCTCACAAACGCCTGATCAATTTTGAGCGTATCGATGGGGAACCGGCGGAGGTAGTTGAGTGACGAGTACCCAGTACCAAAGTCATCAATGGCGAGTTTGAATCCAAGGTTTTTGAGCTGTTTTAACTTTCCAATGCTCTCTTCACCACTATGCATGATGGTGCTTTCTGTCAGTTCCAGCTCAATCTTGTACCGAATTTCTAATTGCTTAAGCGTCGTTGTGAGACGCTCGACAAAGTTACTCTGGTTGAACTGGAGTGGCGACAGATTCAGCGCCAAGGTCATTTTGTTGGGGAGTTGTCCCGCGTACTGTTTGGCATCTCGATTGACCTGGTTAAGAATCCAGTCGCCTAAGTCACTGATCACCCCGCTGCGTTCCGCAACCGGGATAAAGCGCTCGGGCGAAATCTCATTACCGTCTTCGTCTTGCCATCTAACGAGCGCCTCTGCACCAATGATGGCCCCGGTGAACAAGTCGACCTGCGGCTGATACACCAAAGACAAGCCACCGCTTTTCAGTGATTTTCGAAGCCCTTGCTCTATTGACAGCTCTCGGGCGGAATCCGCCGCGATAGTCGTGTCATAGAGGCGGGCACGCTGGCGTCCTTCGGCCTTTGCGGCGTAGGCCGCAGCGTCGGCTTTGGTGAGAATTTCCTCGGGTGAGTGACCGTGCTCCGGTGACATGGCGATCCCAATACTGGGTGTGATCACTAACGCATGACCGGGAATCTGTATGGGCTCAGACAGGCAGCTGATGATGTGCTCTGCGATGCTGATCAGCTGTTCTGAGCCTTCTGGATTTCTCACGATCAGAGAAAACTCGTCTCCACCGGGGCGCGCGATTTCAAGCGCAAACGCGTCCATGGGAAGCTCTCTCTTCGCGCCAGGAAAGTCCGTTGCTATAGGGCCGATTTGGGCGGCGCAGGTTTGGAGACGTGATGCGATGCGCTTGAGGACGACATCCCCCCGGTCGTGACCAATCGAGTCATTAATGCGTTTAAAGTGATCGATATCGATCATGATTAAACCCACTTGCCTGTTCATATTTTCCGAGTTGACGAGGTTGCGCCTGAGTTGCTCAGTAAAGCTTCTGCGGTTTGGAAGGTCAGTCAAATGATCAAAGTAGGCCAGGTAGCGGAGGAGGTCTTCCTTGGATTTAAGCTCCTTCAAGGTTTCGGCAGAGCGGAGCATGTACCGCACAAGTCGGCCTAGCAATGGCCAGTTCAGAGGCTTGGTAATGTACTGAGTCGCACCTGCCTCAAAGCCCATGTCGATGGTCCCTTGATCATCTGCACCGGTGACGATCAGCAGCGGAATGTCTTTTGCGTCATCCCGCGCGCGCAGACGCCGGCAGGTCTCGATACCGCTGATGCCGGGCATGTCGACATCCATAAAGATAAAGTCGGGACTGTTGTTGGAAACAAGATCTAGTGCTTCGTAGCCGTCTCTGGCCTCCAGCACACTCATTCCCTCTGACTCCAAGCATTGCCGCACAAGGAGACGCTGCATGCTGTCATCCTCGCAAATCAGAACTAGCGGACTGTCATCTGCATTAGTCACTAATCGACGCTTCCTTGGTGGCGCGCCATACGGAAAGTTGGGCGTGCATTATGGTTAAACCAGTCGCATCCGGCGTCATAAAACTCATCGCGTTTCACCAAAATTTGGATTGCCAGATGCCACAGTGATGATATGAAGGTAAACTGCGCGCTGGTTATTGGGAAGGTTTTTTTGAGTGTCGATCGCCGATCAAAAGCTTCAAGACATCAGGATGCGAGTGCAGTCACATTTTGCGGCGGCACCTAAGCGCATTGATCCGCAGCGTAAAGCTCTGCTCGAGGAGAAAATTCGTTCCCAGCTTGAGCATCACAATGCGGTGATTATTGCCCACTATTATACGGCGCCTGAAATTCAAGCGCTGGCTGAGGCGACGGGCGGGTGTGTCTCGGACTCCTTAGAGATGGCCCGGTTTGGTCGAGATCACCCCGCACAGACACTGCTCGTTGCCGGTGTTCGTTTCATGGGTGAAACCGCAAAGATTTTGACGCCACATAAGCGCGTATTGATGCCTACTTTGGAGGCGACCTGCTCGTTAGATGAGGGCTGTCCCATTGATGAGTTCGCCGCTTTCTGCGACGCCCACGCTGATCGCGAGGTTGTGGTTTATGCCAACACGTCTGCGGCTGTTAAAGCCAGGGCTGACTGGGTGGTCACGTCGAGCATTGCGCTGGATTTGGCGGAGCACCTCGCCGAGCAAGATAAAAAGATTTTGTGGGCGCCTGATCGACACTTGGGTGACTACGTTCGGCGAGAGAGTGGTGCCGATATTCTCGTTTGGGATGGCGCCTGTATTGTCCACGAAGAGTTCAAAGCAAAAGGTATTTTAGACCTCAAACGTGTGCACCCTGACGCTGCAGTTCTGGCTCATCCCGAATCGCCCGCGTCGGTATTAGAACTGGCTGATCACGTGGGTTCGACCACGCAAATTATCAAGGCGGCGGCTCATCTTCCGAATGAGAAGTTCATTGTTGCGACGGATCAAGGAATTTTTTACCAGCTCCAAAAGACGGCCCCGACAAAGACGTTCCTGATTGCACCCACCGCAGGTGAGGGTGCGACCTGTCGAAGTTGTGCGAATTGCCCGTGGATGGCGATGAACGAGCTCGAGCTCCTTGCAGAAGTGCTGGACAAGCCGCAAGGGCGGGAGATCGTTGTTGACCCGGTTTTAGGGGAGCGCGCCATGCAGCCACTCGATCGCATGCTGCAGTTTGCTCAGTCGCTGGGGACAGGGGTCGTTGGTCGGGCCTAAGAGTTCTCTAGCTCGTCTCTGATGTCCATCACGTCGCGGAGTCTTTCGTTGATCATGGCCGACTGAGTAAAGTTGTTGTTAACCAATTTTAGCGCGTAATTTAACTGCGCTTGCGCAGCATTAAGAGCACCGACCAAGATAAAGTACTCCGCGCGCGACTGGTGCAGGCCCACGATATCGCCCGCGAGTCCTTGAACCTCCGCGAGTCGATACCAAACGCCAGGATCTTCAGGCTTTCTCTTGCTTTGATCTTTGAGCAGTTGCGCGGCAACGTGTGGAAGGCCGGCCTGCCAAAGTGCGTCCGCATAGGCCATGGTCAGGGGGTGGTTTCCAGGCGACAAGCTCAAACGATTTTTGAGTCGGCGCAACGCACTCTGGTGTTGTCCCAGTGCAGTGTCTATTTCACTGCTGGCGAGAATAAAAGCCAGATTGTTAGGGTCAGGTCGCATGGCTTCGTCGAGCGCTTTCCGTGCCTTAATGGGTTCGCCTGCCTCAATGTGCGCCAGTGCCAACCCGTACCAACCCGCGGCTGCTTCCGTGCCACCTTCAAGCGTCTGGTCTGTAAAGAGATTTATCGCCGCAACCGGTGTTTGCGTCAACTGCTGGCGAACGCGGGCTTGCATGAGCGCGAAGTCGAAATTTTTTGGTCTGATCACGCGCCGCTCGGCACGCGCGCGATTACGCATGTCGGCAACCCGTTTTTCCGACAGTGGGTGTGTTCGCAGGAATTCAGGGAGTCGATTTGCACTGTAAAGTCGATGTGCGGCGAGCATGCGTTCATGCATGTCGGCCGCCGCATGCGGGTCCCTGCCAGATGCCACCAGTGTTCTGAGCCCAATACGATCTGCCTCGGACTCGTTGGCTCTACTGTATTTAAGACGCGAGTCTTGGGCGGCGGCCTGCGTCGCGGTCATGGCGGCAAGCCCGGCGTCGGAGCCGGCGGTCGCTGCCAGCGCAATACTGGCGACCAATCCGGCAATGGTCAGTATGTTTTGGTTTTGCGAGCGTTCCCGTTGACGTGAGAAGTGGCGTTGACTTAGGTGGGCAACTTCGTGCGTGAGAACGGCCGCGAGCTCATCTTCAGTCTGAGCGTGATGGATGAGTCCGTTGTGAACGCCGATGATACCGCCCGGAACGGCAAACGCGTTAATCGTTGGGTTGTCCACGACCACAAGCTGCAGCTGCCGGTCCCTTAAGTCACTGTGCAACACCAATTCGAAGACAAGGTTCTCAACATAGTCGTAAAGCAGTGGGTCGTCCAACACGGGCGCCTGGGCACGAAATACTTTAAGCCACAAGCGGCCCAACCGACGCTCGTAGTCTTCAGAGTACAGACTCGTACTCGAGGCACCCAGATTTGGAATTTTTAAATCATCATTGTCAGCGACAACCGGGACGCCTCCGAAGGTCATCGCGACTGTGAGCGCGGTGAAGATAAGCGGTTGTAAGAGGCGTTTGGGCATTGGGTAATGTTAACTGACTTTGCAGCGTGACGTGTGTCTGTCTGTGACAAAAGTACCGTCCGTTGGTTCCCTGAGCGGGTATACTGTGGTTTGAGAGGCGAGGGATTCTGATCATGTCGTTTGTGGAGACTGTCGATGCGCGCGGAAAACGCTGTCCAATGCCTGTATTGATGGCCAAGCGGGCGATCGCCATGCGTGAACAGGGTGATTCTATAGAGGTCCTAGCGACCGACCCCGCGGCCCCCAGTGATTTTGAAACCTTTGCCAAGCTTGAAGGTCATAGTGTGAGTTGGGAACAACGCGGAGAGGTGTTGGCCATAGCGTTAACCCTTTATGCAGTAGGTGCAGGAGGCGGTGGATGATTAACGCAGTTAAGAATTGGTATGACCGGCACCTTACTCGTGAAGAGTCGGTGATTCTGTTCATGATCTTGCTGGGTGCGTTCTTGTTGTTGAGCGTATTAGGCGGCGTACTCATGCCGGTTTTTGTGGCGCTGGTACTTGCGTATCTCATGCAAGGTGTCGCCAATCAGCTTCAGAAATGGGGATTGAGTCGTGAGTTGGCGCTTGCAGGTTCCACCCTGATTTTTGTCGGGGTCTTCTTCGGGTTTACACTCGGAGTGGCGCCCTTGGCTTGGCGTCAGTTCGAGGGTCTGATTCGTGAGGCGCCGGCAATGATGGCTGCCGTTCAGATTCAGATTGAAGAGATTATTGCGCGCTACCCTCTGGTGATCGAGCAGGCACCTATTACGGAAATGCTGTCGTCGCTCCAGGGGCAGGTCGCTTCCATGGGGCAGGCGCTCGTCGGGTTTGGCTTAGCCTCTATTCCCGGTGTGCTGACGTTTGCGATTTACCTTGTATTGATTCCGCTCATGGTTTTCTTTTTTCTCAAGGACCGCGAGCAACTCATGACGTGGGCGCTGAGTTTTCTCCCAAGCGAGCGCCCTGCGCTCGATCAGATCGGTCGAGATGTGAACGTCCAGATCGCAAATTACGTCCGCGGAAAAGGTATCGAGATTGCGATTATGGGTGCACTGAGCTACGTCGGATTCGCAGCCTTTGGCCTCAATTATACGGCCCTTCTTGCGCTTTTAGTCGGTCTCAGTGTCATTGTTCCCTACATTGGTGCTTTCTTGGTCACAATACCGGTTGTCTTGGTCGCCTTCTTTCAGTTTGGCCTGATGAGTCACTTCTACTGGGTCGTGGGCTTCTACATGCTGATTCAAGTGCTCGATGGAAATATACTCGTACCGGTATTGTTTTCGGAGGCGGTCGATCTGCACCCCGTGGCAATTATTATCGCAGTACTTATTTTTGGTGGTCTTTGGGGTGTCTGGGGTGTGTTTTTCGCGATCCCCCTAGCCGCCTTATGTAATGTGCTGTTGGTCTCTTGGCCACGGTCAGAAGTTTAGCGCGCCCGCGCACAAAGGAGTAACTATGCAAATTAGGCGTTTCGCTCGCTTGTTATCGGCCCTTTTTTTGGCCGCTTTTTTGATGGGCTGTGGTGGGTCTGCGCAGGACCCTGCCGCCCCTGCGGTCATAAACAAAAGTCCTAACGACGAGCGGACGTATGCAGCCGTGACATTGGATAATGGCTTACAGGTTCTTATGGTGTCGGATCAAGAGACTGAGAAGTCCGCGGCAGCCCTCAGTGTTGGAGTCGGTGCGTTCTCTGACCCTATGGATTTTCAGGGCATGGCACATTACCTCGAGCATATGTTGTTTATGGGGTCAGAATCGTTCCCCGAGCCCGACGGCTATATGAATTTTGCGGCCGAGAACGGTGGCAGTTCCAATGCTTACACCTCGAGTGAGATTACGAACTACATGATCACCATCGAGAACAGTGCATTTGCGGAGGCACTTCACCGACTCTCGGAGTTTTTTGCCGCACCGATACTGGACCCTGGCTATATTCAAAAAGAAAAAAATGCTGTCAACGCGGAGTGGTCAATGCGTCGCGAGTCAGAAGGCCGCTCGATTTACCGCCTGCAACGTGAGCTGCTGGGGGATCACCCGGCGAATCGGTTTACTATCGGCAACCTGGACACCCTGGCGGATAAGGATCAGCGCGAGTTACATCCCGCGACGATTGAGTTTTTTCAGCAATACTATTCGGCCAATTTAATGTCGTTAGTATTGATAAGCCCTTTGCCTGTTGCTGAAATGGAGCGGCTCGCAGAGTTACATTTTTCGCGTATTCCAAATAAAGAGATTGATCGCCCGACCGTCACGACTGAGTTGGACTTGGCTGCCGTGTCAGGAAAACTCATTCGGTTCAAGCCTCAGCGGGATCTGCGAGAAATGCGGCTGAGCTATATAATTGATAACAATCAAGCGCAATGGCGAAGTAAGCCCGGCGACTATTTAGGCTATGTTATTGGTTCGGAGATGCCTGGCACGCCGGCAGATACGCTCAAATCGATGGGTTTAATCAGTGAGTTGATGACGTCGAGCTACGAGTCGCTCTACGGCAATTACGGCACGTTTGAAATCAGTGTCCAATTGACGCCGCAAGGCATGAAGCGACGCGATGAGATTTTCGATATTGTCGCAGGCTACATCGAGCGGCTCCGTCAGGAGGGCGTGGACGATCGATACGCCGATGAGTATAAGCAGTCGCTTGAGAATCGTTTTACCTTTCTTGAAAAAACGGATGACTTTTCTTACGCTGCCAGTCTCGCAGCAGCGATGCAGGACTACCCGATCGAGCACGTGATTGACGCGCCTTTTCGGTTCGACGGATTTGACCAGGCCGCGGTAGATACGCTTCTTTCTCAACTCGTACCGGAGCGCCTGAACACTTGGTATATCTCGCAAGAAGAGCCCACAGACCAAGAGCTGGAGTTTTACGTCGGTCCGTATTCTGTTGAAGATCTTACTCCGCCTGACCTCAACAAGGCACTCGCCCTTGTCGATCGCCTTGGTCTTGAGTTACCCAGCAAAAATGGCCTTCTGCCTGAAAACTTTAGTATCAAGGCGTCACCTGAGGCGGTCACGCCTGTTTCAGTTGCCGAGAACGTGACCTTTTGGCTGAAAGGAAGCACCCATTTTGAGGGCTTGCCGAAAGGCTTCTCACGCATCCAGCTCAGTACAGATGCCGCGCTAAACAGTGCGCAGAGCGCCGTCTACCTGTCTCTTTGGGAGTCGCTCTATGGCTTAAAACAAACACCTTTGGCCACCGAAGCATCGATCGCTGGCATGAGTTTGTCCATGGGCGCGTCCAACGGAATTTCGCTAACGCTTGCAGGTTTTACTGACAAGCAGCCAGAGCTCCTTGAGCGCGCACTTGCAGGCTTGCGGGTTGAGCCTTCAGAGTTGGAGTTCGGGCAAGCGGTCGAGCGTCTGTTGCGCGGCATTGAGAACTCGAAACGGGCCTTCCCCTACACACGATTCACGCCGCTGTTGAGTTTGTTGACACGGCAGGGACGATACACTGACGCCGCCCTTGCGCGAGCGGCGTCAAAGGCCAGTCTTGAGGGGTTCAATGCCTTCGTTGATCGGGTGTTGGGCACAAGTCACGTGCGTGGTGCCTTCTTCGGTAACTACAGTGAGGCTGATGTTCGCGGGGTTTATGAGTTATTGAGTGCTGCGGTCAGCGCCAGTCCTTCCGCGGGCTATGCACGGTCCAACATCTACGCCCCCAAGCCGGCGACGACGCTTCTCTTGAATCGTGAGGTGCCGGTGGAAGATTTGGGCATGCTGTATGCGTTTGCTGCGCCAGAGGCGAGTGTAAAAAACCAAGCCCTAAGTCAAATATTGGCGCGCCATCTTCGCGTGCGTGCGTTTGAAACACTCCGAACCGAGGAGCAGCTCGGCTATGCCGCCGGCGGCGGGGCACTCGATCTCTACAAGCATCCGATGGTGATTTTATATATACAAACACCCGTTAAGGGGCCTCAAGAGATGCTCGATCGCTTTACCGCGTATACGGACGAGTATCGTGATGAATTGGCAGCCTTGCCAGAGGCCTCTTTCGAAAAATTCAAGGCGGGTGTCCTGACGGCGCTGACAGAGCCCCCCAAAAACCTGTCGGCCGAAGCGGGCCCTTTCGTTTCGGACTGGGCTATTGAACACTACGACTATGACACCCGCGCAAAGCTGATTGCTGCGGTGAACGCGGCAACGCTGCAGGACGTGCAGCGTTTCTATGAGGAGACTGTTTTCAGCGAGACCTCGTCGCGCATCGTCATCCAGCTCAGGGGCAAGCGTTACTCAGAGCGTCCCTTTGCCACGGTAGAGGGTGGTGTAGTGATCGATGATATCGATAAGTTTCATAATGAGATGCCTGTTCAGGGGCGCTAGTCACAGAAATAACGATTCAAGGCCAGCGTAATTATTTATATATAGTTCTAATATAGAACTATATAGAAAATAAATTGAAAAATACCTACTCTTAACTAAGAGAAATCTTTTTTATCAGTTCTTTTTTAGAACTTACAAGAGGAGTAGGGGATGAATTCAAGCTTAGATCCAGTGGAGGCGCGTGAGTGGCTCGACTCGTTGGATGCGGTGACGCGGTACAACGGTGACAAGGCATCGAGTGAGTTGATCCAGCAACTGACTGATCACGCGCGTAAGCGCGGATTAAAACTCCCGGCGGCGATCACCACCCCTTTTAAGAACACAATTAATCCTGAAGACGAGCGTGTCATGCCGGGCGACCTCTTTATGGAGCGGCGCATCCGGTCACTCATTCGTTGGAACGCAATGGCCATGGTCATGCGCGCGAACGACAATGAAGACGGACTCGGCGGGCATATTTCGAGTTTTAGCTCGAGTGCGACGTTGTACGACGTGGGAATGAACTACTTTTTCCGCGGCACAGGTCACGGTCATCCGGGTGATCTTATTTTTTATCAAGGACACAGTGCTCCGGGCATGTATGCACGTTCTTACCTTGAGGGCGTTTTTGACGAGACGCATCTTGAAAACTTTCGGCGAGAAGTTTCTGGTAAGGGGTTGTCCTCATACCCGCATCCTTGGTTGATGCCTGACTATTGGCAGTTTCCAACCGTGTCCATGGGTCTTGGACCGATTCAGGCGATTTATCAAGCACACGTCATGAAGTACCAGCAGAAGCGCGGCCTAGTGGATCACCGCGATCGCAAGATCTGGTGCTTCATGGGAGATGGCGAATGTGATGAGCCGGAGTCATTGGGAGCCATTGGGTTGGCAGGTCGAGAACGACTAGGAAACCTGCACTTTGTTGTTAACTGTAACCTGCAACGTCTCGATGGGCCGGTGCGTGGCAACGGCAAGATTATTCAAGAACTTGAGGGTGTCTTTCGCGGAGCCGGTTGGAATGTCATAAAAGTCGTTTGGGGTCGGCGATGGGACCCGCTGCTGGAGCGTGATAAGTCTGGATTGCTACTCAAGCGCATGAACGAGGTGTGCGACGGAGAGCTGCAAAACTGTAAGTTTAACGGCGGTGCCTATACGCGTGAGCACTTCTTCGGGAAATACCCGGAAACACTCGATTTGGTGAAGGATCTGTCAGACGACGACATCATGTACCTCAACCGAGGTGGTCATGACCCTTATAAAGTTTACGCGGCTTACGCGGCGGCGTGCGAGGAAACAGAGCGTCCAACGGTGATACTTGCCATGACGGTTAAAGGTTATGGGACCAGTGAAGCAGGTGAGGCCAGCAATGAAACGCACTCGCTTAAGAAGCTCGACCTGAAGAGCCTCAAGGCCTTTAGAGACCGTTTTGGTGTGCCCATCAGCGACAAAGACTTAAAGGACGTGCCGTTTTACAGGCCTCCAGAGGACAGTCCAGAAATGCGCTACCTTCGGGAGCGTCGAGCGGAACTCGGCGGCAGTATTCCAGCGCGACGAGCGACGTCATACGACCTTCCCGTTCCAGCGCAGTCCGCGTATGCCAGCCAATTAAAGGGCAGTGGGAAGCGCGAGATTTCAACGACGATGGCGTTTGTGAGGGTGTTGTCATCGCTTGTGAAAGACAAGCAGATCGGCGAGCGTATTGTGCCTATTGTTCCCGATGAAGCTCGCACCTTTGGTATGGAGGGCATGTTCAGGCAGCTTGGTATTTACTCCTCTGTCGGTCAGCAGTACACACCCCATGATGCGGGTCAGATCCTCTATTACAAGGAGGAGGAAACCGGACAGATCTTAGAAGAGGGCATTAACGAGGCCGGCGCCATGTCTGCGTGGCTCGCGTGTGCGACATCTTACTCCGTGTCGGACTACCCCATGGTCCCTTTTTATATTTTTTACTCAATGTTTGGCTTTCAACGCATTCACGATTTGGCATGGGCTGCCGGCGACAGTCAGGCGCGGGGATTTTTGATTGGTGCGACGGCAGGTAGAACCACCCTTAACGGAGAGGGTCTTCAGCATCAGGACGGACACAGTCACTTGATGGCAACCACTATTCCAAACTGTGTGTCTTACGACCCCACGTACAGCTTTGAGTTAGCAACGATTATTCGAGCGGGTATGGGCCGCATGTTTGAAAACGGTGAAAATGTTTTCTATTACATCACGACCATGAACGAGAACTATGTTCATCCTGACATGCCTGAGGGTGTGGAAGAGGGAATTGTGAAGGGGCTATATCCCCTCAAGACGTCCTCGGGTGCAGGGAAGCATCGAGTGCAGTTAATGAGCGCGGGCACGATTATGCGCGAAGTCGAAGCGGCCGCTGTGATCCTCGAGCGTGACTATGGTGTTGCTGCGGACATTTGGAGCATGACCAGTGTGAATGAGTTGGCGCGCGAGGGAAGCAAAATTGTTCGCCACAATATGATGAATCCGGCTGAGGAGCCTCTTACTCCTTACGTGACGCAGTGTTTGGCGGCGACTGAAGGCCCGATTATTGCTGCAACGGACTACATGCGAGCCCACACAAATCAGCTCCGTGAGTTTATGCCCCGCCCATTTACTGTATTGGGTACCGACGGTTTCGGACGCAGTGACACGCGCGCACAGCTCAGAGAATTCTTTGAGGTCGATCGTCGATACGTCGTTTTGGCGGCAATGACTGCGCTGGCCGACGAGGGTGCTATCAAGCGCGGCGAGGTGGCGAAGGTTATGGTCGATCTTGGTATCGATCCCACGAAACCTGATCCAACAACGGTTTAACCAAGGCGAGACGTTATGGTGAGTCATACAATTGTTGTTCCCGATATTGGTGGTGCCGAAGGCGCAGAAGTTGTGGAGTTACTGGTGGCTGTCGGTGACGCTATTGAGCTCGAGCAGAGCTTGATTGTTCTTGAGTCCGACAAGGCGTCAATGGAGATTCCAGCCTCCCACGCCGGCGTGGTCGCTGAGCTTAAAGTCGCTGTGGGTGATCAGATCTCTGAGGGCGATGCAGTACTCATACTCGAAATCGTCGAGGAGGCGTCGACTGACGGCGCGTCTGTTGAGCAAAAGGCACCAGCGCCATCACCCCAAACAAGCGAGGCTGATGCATTGACGACGCCTGAGTCTGTTGTCGCATCGGCGCAAGTCTCTGATCAGATTGTCGAAGTGCCTGACATTGGCACAGACGGACCGGTTGAGGTTGTTGAGCTCTGCATTGCCAAGGGCGATGTTCTGCAAGAGGGCGATTCTATTGTGGTGCTTGAGTCTGACAAAGCCTCAATGGAGGTGCCAGCACCCTTTGCAGGTGAGGTCTTGGAGGTTCTTATTGTCAATGGTGCCTCTGTTTCGCAGGGCACAGCATTGCTCAGAATGCGTCCTGTTGCGCAACCTGCTGTGGCTGAAGAGCAGTCTGCTCCAGCTGCGGCACTCGTTGAGGCGGCGCCAGAGCCGATGCCCCAGACGAGTCCGGCAAAAATAGAAAAGCCTGAATCCCCAGTTACAGGTGGACACGATCTCTACGTTGGGCCTGCGGTCAGGAAATTGGCTCGTGAGTTTGGTGTTGATCTCTTGGACGTGCAAGGTTCGGGTCCCAAGGGTCGGATCATTAAAGAAGATTTGCAGAAATACGTGGCGATGCGCTTGGCTCAGCCAAATACTGCAGCTGGCGCAGCCGTTACTGGGATTCCGTTAGTGGCCGATGTTGATTTTTCAAAATTCGGGCCAGTGCGTCGTCACGAGCGTTCACGTATCGATAAGGTGACCGCCGCTAACATGTCGAAGTCGTGGCTAAACGTGCCGCACGTGACGCAGTTTGATGATGCGGATATCACAGATCTTGAAGACTTTCGAAAGTCGCTTAAGGCCGAGGCCGAGCGGCGTGGAAGTAAGTTGTCACCGGTGCCCTTTATCGTGAAGGCGGTCGCTATTGCGCTCAATGAAAATCCTAAACTGAAGACCTCGTTGAGTGAGCAGGGTGATGCACTGGTTTACAAAGACTACTGTCACATCGGTTTGGCGGTGGATACCCCCAATGGCTTGGTCGTGCCCGTTCTTCGAGACGCTGATAAGAAATCCATCTGGGTCCTGAGTGATGAAATCCGGGAGCTTGCCGGCAAGGCGAAGGATAAAAAACTCAAGCCCGATGAAATGCAGGGCGCTGTCTTTACCATTAGCAGTCTTGGAAGTATTGGAGGGCGCGGTTTTACGCCGATCGTCAATGCGCCAGAGGTGGCGATTCTAGGCGTCAGCAACGCGTCGACACAGCCCGTCTGGGACGGCTCTGCGTTTGAACCGCGCATCATGTTGCCGGTGTCAATGTCCTACGACCACCGCGTGGTCAACGGGGGCGATGCGGGTCTATTTTTAACGCAACTTATAGCCCTGCTTGGCGATATTCGTCAGCTGGCCATGCGCTAGCGGTAACCCTTAGCCGGTGTTGCGCATGCCCGCAGCAACGCCGGCGATGGAGACCATCAAAGCGCGTTGCACCGATTCGTCCTCGGCCTCTCTTACGCGCCGTAAAAGTTCAATTTGCACCAGGTTCAGAGGTGCCGTATAGACGTTTCTGAGGCCAATCGATTCAAGCCCCCAGGGATTGTCCGCCATGAGTGTGTCGACCTCTAGAATACCCAGAACCGACTGAATGTCGTGAGTGAGTTGTCGTCGTAAATTACTGCCCAGCGATCGTAAGCTAGGGTCAACCAGCGTGTCGTCGTACAAGGCATTGATCACGAGATTTGACTTGGCATACACCATGTCTAGCATGGATAACCTTGATGCAAAGAAAGGCCACTGGTCGCGCATTTGCTGAAGTTGCGCCTTCTTACCCTCGGTGACCGCACGTTCAAGCGCGGAGCCCGCGCCCAACCATGCCGGCAGTACAAGGCGGTTTTGAGACCAGGCGAAAATCCACGGAATCGCCCGCAGCGTTTCTATGCCGCCACCCGTGCGACGCCTTGCAGGCCTTGATCCTAAGGGCAGGCTCGCCAGTTCGGGTTCGGGGGTGGCTTGTCTGAAGTATTCAACGAAGTGTGGGTTTTCTCGAACCCAGCTGCGGTAGTCAGTGCATGCTTGTTGCGCCAGAGTATCCATCAGTTCGCGCCATTCAGGTTGGGGCACGGGCGGCGGCGTGAGGTTGCCTCGTAAAATGGCGCTGGTGTATTGTCCGAGCGTGTTTACGGCCAGAGGTTTGAGGCCTAACTTAACGCGAATCATCTCGCCTTGCTCGGTCACACGAAGGCCGTGTGCTAATGAGCCGGGCGGCTGTGACAAAAGCGCTTGATGCGCCGGTGCACCGCCGCGACCGATCGTGCCACCACGGCCGTGAAACAGCTGTAACTCCACGTCGTGTGTGTCGCAGACATTCAGTAGTGCCTCTTGCGCTCGGTACTGCGCCCATCCGGCCGTTAGCATGCCTGCGTCTTTCGCGCTGTCAGAGTACCCAATCATGACCACCATGGCGTTTGCTGCACGTGCTTTAAACGCCCCGTTTTTAAGTAACGCATCCAGTGTTGCCGGTGCTCCGTCGAGGTCGTCGAGGGTTTCAAACAGCGGCGAGACGGGCAGATCTACTGGGCCACCTGTGGCTTTGAGCAGCAACTGGACTGCCAGCACATCGGAGGGCTCTGAGGCCATGGATATGACGTAACAGCCCAATGCCTCACGGGGCGTCTCTGCAATAGTGCGGAAGGTCTCGATCACCTCTTGGCAGGGCGCTGAGGCCTCAAATGCAAGCGGCAACAGGGGGCGTGGGTTGTCAATTTCCTTATTGAGAAACGTTTGTTTGTCTTCTTCGGACCAGGCACGGTAATCGCCAAGGCCTAATGCGCTTGTAATTTCACCAATGACATCGCTGTGCCGAGTACTTTCTTGGCGCACATCAAGCGTGACTAGGTGCGTCCCAAAGGAGTCGAGTCGCCTGAGTAGATCGAGCAACTTGCCGTTTGCAATGGCAGTGAGACCTACGGCCATCAGCGAGTCTCGACATTGCTGAAGGGGCTGGGTCAGAGACTCTGTTTGCAAAATTTGGGGTGGGGCGTTCGTCGCATCTTGGATGTGGGCTCCCAGTAGATCGCGCTGCTGTCGAACAGCGTCGCGTACCGGCTTCAATAGTGCGCGATATGGCTCGCGTGCGCCCTGTGTTGCATCGTGTAGCTCGGCTGAGGCGCGAGTCACTGACAGCTCCTCGTAAATATCTTCGAGGTCGCGGTTGATGAGGTCAGCCGCCTGCCAGCGACTGATGATCATGACACGACGGGTGATCTTGGCTGTAACGTTTGGATTGCCGTCTCGATCACCCCCAATCCAACTCGAGAGTTTGACCACGGGTTTGGTTCGAGGGGGCAAGTCGAGGTCGAACTTTGCGGCAATGGCATCCAGTCCCCGCATAAATTCGGGTATTGCATCCCACAGCGAGTTTTCAATAACGGCAAAGCTCCATCGAGCCTCGTCAATAGGGGTGGGACGCTGCTCCAGAAACTCTTCGGTATGCCAAATTTGAGCGATCAAATCAGCAAGGCGTGCCTGAATGTGCGCTTCATCGGCCGCACCCGATTCGATCAGGGAGAGACAGTCGTGGATCTCTCCGTGCTTGTGGATCAGGGTTCGACGGGTAATTTCCGTGGGGTGTGCGGTCAACACAAGATCAATATGAAGATTGGCAATGGCGCTCGCGAGCGCTTCTCGACTCACACTCTGGCCAAGCTCTTCGATAGTGCTCTCTATTCGGTCGTATGCGCCGAAGCGATCACTTACTGACTTCGATGTAGTAAAGTGCTGATCAGCAATGTTTGCAAGGTTTAAAAACTGCGCAAAACCCCGAGAGATGAGCAGTAATTGGTCAGCGTCCAACTGCTTGAGTTGATCAAAAAGTGCGGCTGTCTGCTCGGCCTCTGTCGCTGACTTAGAGGTCTGACGAATAGACTCAATGCTCTGAAATAGGCTCTCGCCAACAGTTGTTCGAATAACCTCGCCCAGCGTGTCCCCTAGGAGTCGAACATTTTGACGAAGCTCGGTGGTATCCAGTTGCGTATTTGCAGTCATTAGTTAACTCGTTGGGAAGCGGGTGTCTTTGAGGCTGTCTTTGATGCGGGCAAGGTGCGGTGTAAACCCTTCGCCCCGGCGCAGCGTCACGCCAGCGGCGAGAACGTCGAGGATAACGAGCTGGACCAGCCGAGAGGTCATGGGCAGGTATTGTTCGGTGTCCTCCTCCACTGTGACGTTAATGCAGCAGTGGCTTTTTTGCGCCAGCGGAGAGCCTTCAGCCGTGAGGGACACGATGCTGGCCTCGGTTTGGCGCACGATATCGGCCGTTTCGATGAGGACCTTTGTTCGTCCGGTATGGGAAATAAAGAAAAAGAGATCTCCCACCCCTGCCGACGCGGCCAGCATCCGTTGCATCAGGGGGTCTTCATGCGTGAAAACGGGCACGTTGAACCGAAAAAATTTATGCTCGGCATCTCTGGCTACGGCGGCAGAAGTTCCCAAGCCAAAAAAATACACACGTCGTGCCTGTGCGATTTGGTCGACTGCCCGCGCAATCGCCTTGAGCGGTAGATCTTCCTTTGCCGTCATAAGCGCGGTGATGGCGTTGTTAAAGAGCTTGACCGGAAAGGTATTAATGTCGTCTGAGAACTCTACGGCACGGCTGACATAGCGAACGCCGGATGCGAGTGATGTGGCGAGCTGCAATTTGAAGTCGGGAAAGCCGGTCGCCCCAAAGCGCTTACAAAAACGGTTAACGCTGGGTTCACTCACGCCCGCCGCAGCGGCTAGTGAGGCGATGCTTAGGCGCGTGGCTTCTTCTGGTGCGTTTAAAATAGCGTGCGCAACTTTCGACTCTGATTTGTTGAGCTCACTCAGTTGGCGCTGAATGACGGCCAATAGGTTGGGTTCCGAAGTCATCGCAATTCCTGCTTTTTGTAAGAATATTACGAATAATGCCTCAGATTTGTCCTTGAAGCATCGTAATTCGATTTTTTACCGATTTAAAATGTAATAAAACTAAATAAAATCCGAAAATGCTCAATTTTTCATTGAATTATTGTAAATTTACTACATAATCATTCGCGGAAAGGAGAAGTTGCATGATCAACGTAGCGATTAACGGGTTTGGTAGGATCGGGCGAAACATCTTGCGTGCGCTGTACGAGCGACCAGACGTTGCGTCGCGCATGCGTATTGTTGCGATTAATGACCTGGGTACGCCGGAGATCAATGCACATCTTTTGCAGTTTGACACCACCCACGGTCGCTTTGGTACACCGGTAACCGTTGAGGATGGTGCGCTTGTCGTGGGCGGCGATCGAATCGCCGTTTTTGCTGAGCGTAATCCTGAAGAGCTTCCCTGGGGTGACTTGAATATCGATGTTGTGTTCGAGTGTACGGGTATTTTTACGTCGCGGGATAAAGCCGCTGCCCATGTTCGCGCGGGCGCACGCAAAGTACTCATTTCTGCACCCTCGGGTGACGCCGATGAGACCGTCGTTTTTGGGGTCAATCACGACGTACTGGCCGACGATGCCGTTGTCGTGTCCAATGCGTCCTGCACCACAAATTGTTTAGCCCCCATGGTTGCGCCACTTCATGCTGCGCTGGGTGTGGAGCAGGGTTTGATGACAACCATTCACGCGTTCACGAATGACCAGAACCTGAGCGACGTTTATCACACGGACTTGTACCGAGCGCGTTCTGCAACCCAGAGCATGATCCCGACTAAAACGGGCGCTGCCGCGGCGATCGGGCTGGTAATGCCAGAGTTGAAGGGACGCTTAGACGGTCTCGCTATCCGTGTTCCAACGATCAACGTGTCGCTGGTTGATCTCACGTTCACCGCATCTCGTGATACGTCAGCGGAAGAGGTCAACGATATTCTTGCAAGCGCAGCCGCAGCTGATCCATTGGGGGTTTTGGCCTGCAATACGCAGCCTTTGGTGTCTGCCGACTTTAACCACAATGCGTATTCAAGCAATTTTGATGCAAATCATACGCGCGTGAATGGACGACTCGTCAAAGTCTTATCTTGGTATGACAACGAGTGGGGATTTTCAAACCGAATGCTGGATACGGGATGCCTGATGGCAGTCGCGTCCGTCGGCGTAAGCTACGCGGCTTAAGTGTTTTTAAGTGTGAGTGTTTGGGGGCCTTTGTGCCCCCTTTTTTTTGGTGCGTCTATGGCGCAAACCACAGACTGAAGTGGCTTGCGTGTGCAAAGTGACTGATTGGATGTGCATCGTTATTGGGCCGTGCAGTGGCCGTTTCATAAACGCCAAGCTTGCTGTCGCCGACAATATGGATCACGCCCATGTGGGTGTTTAAAAGACGTGTTTTTGAGAGCGACAGTCGTCGGTGAGGTGCGGTCGTCGGTTGTGTCATGAGCGCCGCATGCGGTGTGGTTAGGCCCTCGCTAAGTTCTGCTGAACAGGGGAACAGCGATGCGGTGTGCGAATCCCCCCCCATGCCGAGGATCACAACATCAAATCGTCCGCTATGACCCAGCTGCTGGTTGATACGTGTGAGTTCGGTTTCATAGTCAAGACTGCCCGCGCCAAAATCAATCCAGTTCGCGGCCTGTGCGTTGTTTTTGAGCAGTAGTGACTTGACGAGGCTGGTATTGCTGTCTTCGTGGTCTTCCGTAACCCACCGTTCATCGGCCAAGAGCACCGTGACCGCGGCCCACTGTATGGACGCTGAGGACAACGCTCTGAACAGCCCTTTAGGTGTGCTTCCTCCCGAAACAACGAGTGTCGCGGTGCCACGTGTTTCAATGCCTGACTCGAGCTGAGCCACAATGGCATTTGCTAGGTCTTGATCCAGCGCCTCACGCGTTTCAAAGACAAGACGATCAGACATGCCAGCTCCGGAAATCCTTTTCGATGAGAACTTCCGCTTTTGCAGGCCCCCATGAACCCGCTTGATAGGGGAGTGCAGGTAACGCTTGGTCTTCACACGCTGCAATAAGACCATCGCACCAGCGCCAACTTTCCTCAATTTCATCCCTGCCCACAAACAGCGACTGATCACCTTGAATGGCGTCCAAGAACAGTCGTTCGTAAGCGTCTGGAATTCGGTCCAAGTCGCTACCCTCACGGAAGTCGAGATCGAGTAGGTGTGACTGCAGTGACATACGCTGCTTCAGGCTCTGCTTTTTAGACACCATACTGAGTTCAATGCCCTCATTAGGCTCTAAGCGAATCACGAGCTTATTAGGAGTCGTCGTCCCTTCGCCAAAAATATTATGCGGCAGATTTTTGTACTGAATAACGATTTCAGTCACTTTTTCAGGGAGTCGCTTGCCGGTTCGTAAGTAAAAGGGAACGCCCGACCAACGCCAGTTATCAATGTGGGCCTTAATAGCGACAAAGGTCTCGGTATTGCTGCTGTCCATTTCGCAGCCGTCTTCGTCAAGGTATCCAGGTACAGCGGTGCCACGAACCCAGCCGTTAATGTACTGACCTCGAACGACTTTCTCGTTGACTGATTGCGAGTCAATGCGTCGCAGAGCCCTTACAATCTTTACTTTTTCATCGCGGATACTCTCTGCACTCAACGAGTTTGGCGGCTCCATCGCGACCAAACACATTAATTGCATAAGATGGTTTTGAACCATGTCGCGGAGCTGACCCACCTTGTCGTAGTAGGACCATCGACCTTCAATGCCGACCATCTCACCCACCGTAATTTGGACATGATCAATGCAGGTATTATCCCACTGACTGTTTATGAAGCTGTTTGCAAATCGCAGCACCAACAAGTTTTGAACCGTTTCTTTTCCAAGGTAGTGGTCGATTCGGTAAATGGATTTCTCGTCAAAGTACTTGGCAAGTGTTTCATTCACTTTGATCGATGAGGCGAGATTCTCGCCAATAGGTTTTTCGACGACAATCCGACAATCGCCCGACAGGCAGTGGGTGTCGCTGAGGTGCTCACAGATGGGTGCAAACAATGACGGTGGCGTTGCAAAGTAAAAGAGACTGGTTCGATCATCGTCGAGCCATGCTCTCAAGGCACCGTACTGCTCTGGCTCTGAAAAATTAACCGATACATAACTAAAGCGTGTAATAAAATTCCTCCACTCCTCGTCACTCGGCGCGTCGTCTCCCATGTATGAAGACATTTTTTCCTTAAGCACAGGCAGGAACTCGTCGAGTGTTTGTTGGGTTCGCGCGACTGCGGCGATGCGTAAGTCGGCTTCCAATAAGTTGAGGCGCTCGAGTTGGAAAAGTGCAGGGAACAGCTTTCTTGCCGAAAGGTCGCCCGACGCACCAAATATAATAAGATCAATAGCCGCCATTAATAGGGTCTCCCAGCTATGCGTGCAGTTGGGACGCGTTGCGCGCAAGTTGCGCAATCTCGTCCCATTGTTCGTTATGAATGGCGTCCGCAGGGGTTAGCCACGAGCCGCCCACGGCGCGCACGTTTGGAAGTGCCAAATAACTGTGTGCGTTCGTTAAATTTATGCCACCGGTCGGCACAAAGCAGAGATCTGAAAAAGGGCCTGAAAATGCCTTAATCGCCGGTGCTCCGCCTGATGTGCTGGCCGGAAAAAATTTTAATGTTGTAAAGCCTGCTTCTCGCGCCGCCATAATCTCAGTGGCGGTTACTGCGCCAGGTAATAACGGAATGTTGGTGAGAAGAGATCGCTCAAACAACAGGTCTGACTGACCTGGCGAAACCACAAATTTTGCGCCGGCTTCAACGACCGCGTCGAATTGTTCGGCATTACAGACTGTGCCCGCGCCGACATGAGCACCGGGGACCTCTCTGCTGATCAGCTGGATGGCCTCGATCGCACAGGCGGTCCGCAGAGTGATTTCAAGGTTACAGATGCCCCCTGACACTAAGGCCTGTGCAAGAGGGACAGCGTGGTCTAAGGACTCGATCGCAATAACGGGGACGACGGGTGCAGTGTCTAAAAAATCGTAAGATGGTGTGCTCATTTAGTATTGGTCTCCAAGGTGCAACGCTGCGCCAAGTAACCCAGGGTCTTCATGGGTAATGACGAAGGTGCCAATATTTGTGTTGTAGTCCGCAAAGCGGCCTTTGGCTAAGAAACGCGCGCGAAAGTCGCTGCGCCGCAGAAGGTCGATGTACTGCGGAGCGATGCCGCCCGCGATGAAAACACCACCCATCGCACCTGTAGTGAGCGCCAGATTACCGGCCGAGGAGCCCAGCACGGCAAAAAACATGGCCATGGCTTCGGCCGCAAGTGGATGGTCTCGCTGTGCTGCAACGCCAATGTCTGTCGGAGAGCTGAACTCCACGGGTTGTCCGCGGATCTCCGTCAATGCTTGATAGATATTGACGATGCCTGCGCCGCAGAGAAGTCGCTCGATAGACACGCGACCAAACCGTGCTCTGAGTCGCCTCAAAACATCAAATTCCATATCGGTAATGGGCGCAAAGTCGACGTGGCCGCCTTCGCCTTGCACAACGACAGGCCGTTGCTTGGTGTCGAATACGACAGTGGCAACGCCGGTTCCGGTACCGGGACCTATGGCGACCATGGGTTGATATGCTTGTGATACACCCGCTCCAACTTGCTCCACATCGGCAGCCTCAAGTGCCGTCAGTGCGTATCCCACCGCGGCGAAGTCATTAATGATGTCAATGGACGAGTGAGCGAGGTAGGTTTTAAGCAGTGCGCTGTCAAAGCGCCACGGACTGTTGGTAAAGCTGATTGTGTTTAAGTGTGGGGGCGCCGCAACAGCAAGACAGGTTTTCGTTGGCCCGCCCTTGGGTAGGCCCAGTGCGTGCCAATCTTTGAGAAGTCGAGACAGGACGTCGTCGAAGTTGGCAAAGTCCGCCACAAGGTATCTGGCGAGTGGCGAAGGACGCCGTTCGCCCGGCGATATAAAGGCAAAGCGCGCATTTGTACCGCCGATATCGCCGACCAGATAATACGCTGTCGCTGGACTGTCGCTGTTATTGGTCATTGACGTTCTCAGTTAAACAATGAGGAAGCGCCTTCTTCTGCGCTACTCACCGCCCGTCGACTAGTATTGAACAATATTCGCCCCACTGTGCCGCGAGCCGCTGGCGCTACAGACACTGCACGATGTTCCAGATCCGTCGCGTCGACGAGCGCTGACAATACCCCAGTCGTTGCGTCGAGGCGAATGACATCGCCGGTTTGAAGTTGTGCCAGAAGCCCGCCGTGCGACGCCTCTGGAACGAGGTGAATGGCGGCTGGCACCTTGCCCGACGCACCACTCATTCGACCGTCTGTCACCAGTGCAACTTTAAACCCACGATCTTGAAGCACACCTAACATGGGTGTCAGTTTGTGAAGCTCTGGCATGCCATTCGCTGCGGGGCCTTGAAACCGAACCACCACAACGCAGTCGCGATCCAGCTCTCCGGCATCAAACAGTGGCCTAAGATCGTCTTGGTCATCAATAACCACGGCGGGCGCTTCAACAACATGGTGCGACGCATCGACCGCAGAGGTCTTGATCACACAGCGACCCAGGTTGCCCTCAAGAAGCTTGACACCACCATTGGTTGAGAAAGGTGTTTTAGGCGTTGTGAGAATATCAGTATCCAAGCTTTGACTGGCCGCTGGACGCCACTCAATTCGGTCATCGACGAGTATCGGTTCTTGACAAAAGTTGCCGAAATTGTCGCCGAAGCACGTGGTTGCCTCCGGGTGCATCAGTCCAGCATCGAGCAAGGCCTTAAACAGAGTGCCGGTCCCTCCGGCGGCATGAAAATGATTAACGTCTGCTGATCCGTTTGGATAGACGCGCGCAATTAAGGGGGTCACCGCAGAAACCGCGTCAAAATCTGACCAGTTCATGCGGTAACCGGCGGCTCGTGCAATGGCAATTAAGTGAATGCAGTGATTTGTAGAGCCGCCCGATGCAAGCAGGGCCACGAGGGCATTAACCAGTGCGCGAGCGTCAACCACTTGGGCCATTGGGCGGTAGTTGCGGCTTTGCGCCGTGATGCGGGTAATGTGCTCTGCAGCAAAGTCAGTGAGCGCGTCGCGTAGCGGGGTGTCCGGATTGACAAAAGAGCTACCAGGGAGCTGCAAGCCCATGGCCTCAACCATGACTTGATTGCTATTTGCAGTGCCATAAAACGTACAGGTGCCGGGCGAGTGATACGACTGGCTTTCGGCTTCCAGTAGTTCATCACGACCAATCTTTCCCTCGGCAAACAGCTGCCGAATACGAACTTTTTCTTTGTTTGGAAGGCCTGATGTCATAGGCCCCGCAGGGACAGTCATGACGGGCAGATGCCCAAACTGCAGGGCCCCTATTAAGAGCCCTGGGATAATTTTATCGCAAACACCGAGCAGCAACGCGGCGTCGAACATCTGGTGTGACAGCGAGACGGCAGTGGCCTGTGCAATTACGTCGCGGCTGAACAAGCTGAGTTCCATGCCTGACTGGCCTTGTGTAACACCGTCACACATCGCGGGAACACCCCCAGCAATTTGGGCAGTGCTACCGAGTTTTCTAGCCGCCTCTTTAATGCGTGCCGGGTAGGTCTCGTAAGGCGCATGCGCGGACAACATGTCGTTATACGCGGTGACGATTCCGATATTTGCCGCGTCCATGAGCTTAATGACTGATTTGTCGTCGCTTGAACACGCCGCCATCCCGTGGGCCAGGTTGCCGCAGCTCAATTGCTTGCGATCGGGAGCGCCAGTCCGCATGGAATCTACGTCATTCAAATACTCATCACGCAAGTCCTTACTCCGCTCTGTAATGGCGTGCGTGACTCGCAAAATTTCGGCGTGCATAGCGGTAATAGCCTTCGATTAAAACAACACTTAGTATGTAATAAAAATACGTATTTGGCGATTAAAAACACTTAAAATGGCCTTTTTTGTAATTTTATTACGCCTCTTGAGGCGAGATGAATAGTTGCCGCCCCAGCATGAAGGCACCCACAATTCCCGAATCAGTTCCGAGTCGCGGTGATTGAATGATTCTTTCCATAGCGCACTCGCTGTCAAGGTCGGGTAAATACCCGCCCAGCGCTGCTCGACATGCGCGCCGCGTTTGGGCCAGCAAGTGTGGCGTTTCTGTCACACCACCACCAAAAATGATCACTTTAGGTTGATGATGTAGGATTAAATTTGCTGCAAGCTGCCCTAAATAGAACGCCTCGAGGGCGAGCGCTTCATGCGTCGGTGGGAGGTCGGTGAGCTTACAATTCCAGCGTTTCATAATGGCCTGCCCTGAGGCTAAGCCTTCCAAACAATCGTGATGAAAGGTGCAAGCCCCAGGAAACGTCGTGTCGTGTGGTGACCTTGCAACTTTACTGTGGCCAATCTCAGGATGCGCTGCGCCGTTGGCGAGCTGACCTTTTTGAATAACGCCAACACCAATGCCTGTTCCCACTGTGACATAGGCTAGGTGCTCGATAGGCTTATCGAGAGCCCATCGAGCTTCCGCACAGGCCGCGCTGTTCACATCGGTGTCGAAGGCGATTGGGCATCCGAATAAGGCGTGGAGGTGGCTTTTTAAGTTGAAACCTTGCCAGCCCGGCTTTGGCGTTGCGCCGATGACGCCATAGCGAGGATCGGTAGGGTCGACACACAATGGGCCGAAACTCGCCACGCCCATGGCATTCAGAGAATTGCCGGATAACGCGTCGTTAATGATGCGTGCAACCCGAGACAGCGTTTCGACGGGGCTGGTTGTGGGAATGCTATGCCGAGTGCTGTTGGCAATATCGTGGCCCACCGCAACAACGAACTTAGTGCCCCCCGCCTCAATGGCGGCAATGCTGGGCTGTTTTGTGGCCGACATGGTGATGAGCGCTGGGGCTGTCTTGAGCAAGGCAGTCCCAGGTTTATCAGATCTGTAGCGTGAACATGACGGCGTGCACACAGAGCACAAGGAGCGCCAATGTTGAGATTGCAAAAAGCATGAATCGCACAGGAATCGTATTGACCTGCATTTGCCAAACGCTGTGCAAGATTCGGGCACCCGTGTAGATCCAAGCGGCGTAGCACGATTCAGCGGAGGTATCGCCCACGACCGCTAAGATAATGACCATCGCGTAGAAGAGTGTGGGTTGCTCCATTAGGTGTTCGTAGTTGTGACGGGTCCACTTTACTTGGTCAGGCGTTTCCGAGTCGGCATCTGGACCTCGAAAACCCGCTGGCAAATCTCCGACCTTCGAACCTGTGCGGACTAGGCGGATGGCGTAAATGAGAAACATCAGGACGGACCATAGGCCGAGTACAGCGGCGGCTCCCAGGATTGGATTCACGGATTCCATGTTTGATCTCCAGTATTGTTATTGGTTTGGCGACATCAAATCGCGCGCTCAGTCTCTAACGAAACCCGACTCACATGCTAGACTTCTGCACGAATAATTCGAGCGAGAGTGTGATCGATGGTAATCAAGCCGAAAGTCCGTGGTTTTTTATGCACGACAACGCATCCCCAGGGTTGCGATGAAAACGTCCGTCGCCAGATCGAGCACGTAAAGGGAGGCGGCGATATCGTGGGTGGCCCGAAGCGGGTGCTCGTCCTAGGCGCCTCTACCGGATACGGCTTGGCATCGCGCATTACCGCGGCGTTTGGCTCTGGGGCGTCAACGATCGGCGTGTTCTTTGAAAAAGAAGGCAATGAGCGAAAGCCAGGCACTGCGGGCTGGTATAACTCGGCGGCGTTTCATCGTTACGCAGAAGACGCTGATCTCTACGCGAAGAGTATTAACGGGGACGCGTTCGCCGCCGAAATGAAGGACACGGTGATCGATTTAATAAAAGAGGACCTCGGTCAAATCGATCTTGTGGTCTATAGCTTGGCGGCGCCGCGCAGAACACACCCTGTGACGGGCGATGTGCATGTCTCGACCTTGAAGCCCATCGGCTCACCTGCCGTGCAAAAGGGCATCAACACCGACAAGGGCACGATCCAGGAATTCCACTTAGAGCCGGCGTCGCAGGATGAGATTGATAATACCGTTGCTGTTATGGGTGGCGAAGACTGGCAGATGTGGATTGAAGCGCTTGATGATGCAGGTGTGCTCGCCGATGGCGCAAAGACAACGGCGTACACCTACATTGGCGATAAGATTACATGGGATATTTATTGGCACGGGACGATTGGTGCCGCTAAAAAGGATCTTGATAAACGTGTTGTAGCGATTCGCGAGCGACTTGCGGCCAAAGGCGGTGACGCCCGGGTCTCAGTCTTGAAGGCCGTGGTGACTCAGGCCTCTGCCGCGATTCCAGCGATGCCCATTTATCTTGCTATTCTGTTTAAGGTGATGAAGGCGCGAGGGTCACACGAGGGCTGTATTGAGCAGATTAATCGTCTGTTTCGCGAGGCCATTTACGGCGATAAACCGGTTGATGACGAGGGGCGTCTGCGCGTTGATGACCTTGAGCTGCTTCCCGATGTTCAGGCCGAGGTGGCTGGACTGTGGGACAAGATAAATACGGATAATTTGAGCGACTTGTCTGATTTTTCGGGCTATCGCGAAGAATTCCTTCAGCTCTTTGGCTTTGAGGTTGACGGTGTTGATTATGACGCCGATGTCGACCCCGCAGTCACGATTGCCCAGTTGGTGACTTGATATGCAGGCGTATGATCAGGCCGTACAACTATCGCCGCTGATTCAACGTTTGGTAGCACCCAACCCCAGCGCCATGACGGGACCGGGGACGAACACGTACTTGGTGGGTACAGACGATCTAGCGTTGATCGATCCCGGACCTGCCATTGACGAGCATATCGATCATATTCTGACGGTTGCTGAGGGACGTATTAGTCACATTTTGTGCACGCATACGCATCCGGATCACTCACCCGCGGCGGCGCCCATTGCCCAAGCGTTGGGCGTCCCTATGATCGGCGCAGTCACGGCCGATGATCAGCACCAAGACCTGACCTTTCAGCCGCAGGTGACACTGTCGCAAGACGCTGTTTTTAAGGGGACGGATTGGTCGATAAGGGCGATTCATACGCCAGGACACGTTGATAATCATTACTGTTTTCTTTTAGAAGAAGAGGGCATGGTTTTTGCGGGTGATCACATTATGAATGGATCTACCGTGGTCATTGTGCCCCCCGGTGGCAATATGAAGTCGTACATTGACTCGCTTCGGCGGTTGCTCGATTACGACGTAAAGGCCATTGCGCCCGGTCACGGCGAGGTGATTCCAGGGTGTCGCGATGAGGTTGAAAAGCTGGTTCGCCACCGGCTCATGCGAGAAGCGAAGGTCGTGGCGAATTTGAAACGCAGTGGACCGGTCTCGCTCGAAACCCTAGTGGTATCCGTATACGATGACGTTCCAGAGGCGATGCACCGCTGGGCGCAACTGTCGCTGCTGGCGCACTTGTTAAAGCTGGAGGTTGAGGGGCTTGCAGGTCATAGCGCTGGCCTATGGTCAAAGACCTAGATCTTCGATATAAAAATATAACGACAATAGTTAAAGATAGAGAGGTAATTCATGCAAGGCTTGATGATGGACGTCCCATTAACGATCACTTCGATCATGGAGCACGCTGAGCGCGTTCATGGCGCGCAAGAGATTGTCTCAATTACTCGGGATAACCCACGCCACCGTTACACTTACGCGGATTCCTTCGCGCGCGCGCGCCAGTTGGCCAATGCCATGGACGCGTGGGGTTTGTCTCGGAGCGACCGTATTGCGACGCTTGCGTGGAATGACTATCGGCACTTTGAGACGTACTACGCCTCGGCTTGTGCCGGGTATGTGTGCCACACTATTAATCCACGCTTGTTTCCCGAGCAGATTGTTTACATTATCAACCACGCAGAAGATGAGTACGTCTTTTTGGACCCCGACTTTTGGCCGTTGGTTGAGCAGGTGGCGGATCAATGCACGGGCGTCAAAGGTTGGGTGGTCATGACGACCGCCGAGCATATGCCTGAGACGTCGGTTGCCAATGTTCTTTGCTACGAGACGCTTCTCGCGGCCCAGTCCGACCGCTACGAGTGGCCTGCAATCGATGAGAATCAGGCGTGCGCGCTGTGCTACACCTCAGGCACGACGGGCAACCCCAAAGGCGTGCTGTACAGCCACCGTTCGACGGTGCTGCACACTTTCGCGACAATGATGCCAGACTCCCTGGGTATCTCAGGGTCGGACGTCGTGTTACCCATCGTACCTATGTTCCACGTCAATGCTTGGGGCAACCCGTACGGCTGTCCTGTTGCCGGCGCTAAAATGGTGATGCCGGGCAATAAAATGGGTGACGGTCCAACGCTCGCCGCGCTGATCAACGAAGAGGGTGTCACTATGTCTGCGGGCGTGCCGACGGTATGGTTAAACCTGTTGGCACACTTGCGTGAGAGCGGGCTGCGAGTCGACACGCTGCAGCGCATTATTGTCGGAGGATCTGCGTGTCCTCTTTCTGTGATGGAAGAGTTTGATACCTACGGTGTGGACACCCGCCACGCGTGGGGTATGACCGAAATGAGCCCATTGGGCACCTCGAACTCATCCGGTGCCCGTCGTCATCAATATGACGCGGAGACGTTTGCCAAGATGCGAACGAACGTGGGTCAGCCTATTTTTGGCGTCGACGTCAAAATTACTGACGACGACAATGAGGAACTCCCCTGGGACGGTGTCGCCTTTGGTGCGCTTAAAGTCCGGGGGCCTTGGATTTGCTCGAGCTATTTTAAGCTTGATGGCAGCTCGGCCCATGAAGAAGACGGTTGGTTTGAAACCGGTGATGTTGCCACTATTGACCCTCGGGGTAATGTGTCGATTACTGACCGCACGAAAGACGTGATCAAGTCGGGGGGTGAATGGATTTCATCTATCGAAATCGAAAACTGTGCGACGGGTCATCCCCAGGTGGCCGAGGCCGCTGTCATTGGCCGAAACCATCCTAAGTGGGGTGAGCGACCACTGCTCATCATTGTTAAGAGCGGTGAGGATGCTGTGGCGCCGGATGAACTTAAGGGGTACCTCGATGGTAAGATAGCGAAGTGGTGGATGCCTGACGACGTTCAATTCATCGATGAAATGCCCCATACCGCGACAGGTAAGATTCAAAAAATGAAGCTTCGGGAAATGTTCGAGGATTATCAGTTCCCCGCTTAAGACATCAAGCCCCGCAGTCGCGGGGCTTTTGTTTTATGGGTACAGTCATCTGATGATGGCTACTATTTGACATAGGTTGCATGACTACGACCACCCCCACCTTTTGGCAGCAAATGCTAGGGAAGCGCATGTTAATCTGCGTCTTTACTGGCCTCGCGTCGGGCATGCCGCTGTATCTCTTGTATCAGTTAGTCCCCCTGTGGCTTCGTGACAATGGCGTTTCTCTGGCGGAGATTGGGCTTTTTGCCCTAGTCGGTTTGCCCTATTCCTGGAAGGTGATTTGGGCGCCACTGATCGATCGGTTTGAGTTGCCCTTAGGTCTGCGCAGAGGCTGGATGTTGTTTACCCAGCTTGGTTTGATTGTGACCATCGCTTTCATCGGCACGGTTGACCCGGTGACGAATCTAAGTTTGGTCGCTGTCATGGCAACAGTCATTGCAGTGTTCAGCGCCTCACAAGACGTTGCGATCGATGCGTATCGTCGAGAACTCCTCTCAGACGATGAGCTTGGTTTGGGTAATTCGGTGCACGTTCAAGCCTACCGAATCTCAAGCCTCATTCCCGGGTCGCTCGCGATTGTGCTTGCAGACTCTTTGCCGTGGCACTTGGTCTTTTGGATTACGGCGGGGTTCATGAGCATCGGTGTTGGACTTTCGTTGTCGATTAAAGAGCCCAGTCGAACTCCGGTTGCGCACAAAAATATCTATTCGGTAGTCGTGACGCCGTTCGCTGACTACGTTGAGCGTCGTGGCTGGGCCGGCGTGCTTCTGGCCATGACATTCATGGTGCTCTATAAATTGGGAGACAACATGGCCACTGCCTTGTCGTCACCGTTTTATCTGGACCTGGGTTTTACCAAGACGGAGATCGGTGTCTGGGCGAAAAATGCGGGTCTCTGGAGTAGCATTATTGGTGCCATGATCGGTGGCGCAATTATGTTACGGGTAAGTATCAACAAAGCGTTGTGGCTGTTCGGTACCGTGCAACTTCTGAGTATTGGTGGGTTTGCAATACTTGCCGCAACGGGCCCAGTCATTTGGCTGCTTGCCGCAGTAATCAGTTTTGAGTACCTGGGCGTCGGGCTAGGCACGGCGGCTTTTGTCGCCTATATGGCGCGAGAGTCCAGTCGCACATTCGCGGCCACTCAGATTGCACTTTTCACAGCACTGGCCGCACTGCCTCGCTCAATGGCCAATGCATCCACTGGATTCTTGGTTGAAAGTCTGGGTTGGGTGGAGTTTTATTTGCTGTGTATGGTGGCGGCAGTACCGGGAATGCTCCTGCTTTTGTGGGTGGCGCCTTGGGGGGCTGACCATGGCCCTGATGAACCTATGACGTCTGATAATGAGCACAGAGGGACTGTTGAACCATTTAGAGACCGTGACGCGTCGCCTTAACCGCCTAATCCACAGCCTTTCGGTCGTCCGCGCGTTCAGCCGAGTCTTACTGTGCGTTTTACTGGTATCGCCTCCGAGCACGGGGGACGAACAGGCTGGGACGGCGGCGTCACACCAAGCTCAGATCGGGACTCGAGCAGTCCTGTCGACTGCAGAGATCATTGTCGCCTTTTCAGATGTTTTGGATGAGGGTCGCGTACAAGATCAGCCTGGCATTCACGCGGAGACACGATGGTACGCCGCTGGGCATTTTGAAACCCGCTGGTGGCGAGTCTCTGATGCAGTGGAGACTCGTGTTGTCAATACAGTACTCGGGCAATGGATAGCCCGCAACGATCAGCGCTGCGTATTGATTTCGGCAGTACCCCAGCGCGATTGGGAGTGCGCCTCGCTGATATTTCGCGCAGACGGTCTGTATCTCTCGCTCAATCCTGATGGCAGCCCGCACGGGCTGCACCGGTTGTCGGCACTGCAACAATAGCGGCCAAGTTTATGTTCCGAGATCAGCGTATCGTGATGTGACGGAGTGACGTACACTAAGGCCAGACGACCTGGCGAGGACACACCGCATGCCGTTACTGCTAATAGCCTTCCCATTTTTAGAGTTCTGGACACTCCTTGAGTTGAGTGCGCGTGCGGGCGCACTGGCGACCATGGGCTACATTGTGCTCATGATGATCGTTGGCTATTGGCTCCTGCAATGGGCCGGTCGTTCGGCGTTGATGACGGCAGGGCGCTTTACGTCGGCGTCAGCGATTCGCGGGCAGTTATTTGCCGGTGAAATCAGTGTGGCATTCGGTGCGGTCTTGCTCATGATTCCGGGTGTTATTTCCGATGTACTTGCGCTGTATATTTTCTTCCGCGCCGCGCTTCGAGCCCTTTTTGGGGGCGGTGCCTCCGCTCAGGCAAAATCGTCAGCGGCCGCAGAGCCGCGTGATATCCCACACGGTAAGTCGTCTCATACCGATGATCGGGGCCCGATTACGCTCGAGGGTGATTTTTCTCGCCTCGACGACGAGTAAATACGGTCAATTCCCATTTTTTTTGAGCAGAATTAGCACTCTCAGCTCTTGAGTGCTAAAAAAAGCTTGAAATTGTGATTTGAGCCCCCATTATTCCCTCAGCCCCACGTGGGGACTAAAAGAAATTGTCATTTTGGAGACTGAAACTCATGAATATTCGTCCGTTGTACGACAGAGTTGTCGTTCGTCGTAAGGAAGAAGAAGAGACCTCGGCTGGCGGTATCGTCCTTCCAGGCTCTGCAAAAGAGAAGCCTAATCAAGGTGAAATTATTGCGGTTGGCGCTGGCAAGGTGCTTGATAATGGCGAGCAACGCCCTTTAACCGTTCAAGTCGGCGATAACATTGTTTTTGGCCAATACGCGGGTAGCAACACCATCGAAATAGACGGTGAAGAGCTTATCTTAATGAGCGAAGGCGAAATCTACGCAGTTATCGACTAATTACGAAAGTCCAACTTAAGTAAAGGAATTTATACATGGCAGCTAAAGACGTATTTTTTGGCGACTCCGCTCGTCAGCGCATGCTGGTCGGTGTTAACACACTGGCAGACGCGGTAAAGGCAACTCTGGGTCCAAAGGGCCGTAACGTCGTCCTGGAAAAGTCATTCGGTGCTCCGACAGTAACTAAAGATGGTGTGTCGGTTGCAAAGGAAATTGAACTGGCAGACCGGTTTGAGAACATGGGTGCTCAGATGGTGAAGGAAGTTGCTTCACAGGCGTCCGATGTTGCCGGTGACGGAACAACGACAGCCACAGTACTTGCACAATCGATTGTCAACGAAGGCCTCAAATCTGTAGCAGCAGGCATGAACCCTATGGACCTGAAGCGCGGTATCGACAAAGCAGTCATCGCAGCGGTTGAGGCGGTATCGGGTATGGCCTCTCCTTGTGAGGACAACAAAGCGATCGCGCAAGTCGGCACAATCTCGGCAAACAGTGATACATCGGTCGGTGAAATCATCGCCGAAGCGATGGAGAAAGTGGGTAAAGAAGGTGTAATTACCGTTGAGGAAGGCTCCGGTCTTGAGAATGAACTCGACGTGGTTGAAGGCATGCAGTTCGATCGTGGCTACCTTTCACCCTATTTCATCAACAACCAAGACAACATGTCTGCTGAAGTTGAAGAGCCTTTTGTGTTGCTCGTCGATAAGAAGATTTCGAACATTCGAGAGTTGCTGCCTGTGCTTGAGCAAGTGGCAAAAGCGTCTCGTCCTCTCGTAATCATCGCCGAGGATGTAGAAGGCGAAGCGCTGGCAACCCTGGTTGTGAATAACATGCGCGGTATCGTAAAAGTGTCAGCGTGTAAGGCGCCAGGCTTTGGCGATCGTCGCAAGGCGATGCTGCAAGACATTGCGATCTTGACCGGCGGGACAGTGATCTCGGAAGAAGTGGGTCTTGATCTTGAAAACACCAGTCTTGAGCACCTAGGTAACGCAAAGCGCATCACAATGGACAAAGACAACACCACGCTGGTCGACGGTGCGGGTGATGCTGACACGATTCAAGGTCGTGTGAGTGAAATCCGAGTTCAGATCGAAAACACGTCATCAGATTACGATCGTGAAAAGCTGCAAGAGCGCGTTGCAAAGCTCGCCGGCGGTGTGGCAGTGATCAAGGTTGGTGCTGCGACAGAGATCGAGATGAAAGAGAAGAAAGCGCGAGTGGAAGATGCACTTCACGCCACTCGAGCCGCGGTTGAAGAGGGTGTTGTTGCTGGCGGCGGTGTTGCGTTGATCAGAGCGATTGCTGCTGTTCAGGGCCTGACAGGTGACAATGAAGACCAGAATACGGGCATCGCAGCGGCGTTGCGTGCTATGGAAGGTCCTCTGCGTCAGATTGTGGGTAACGCTGGAGACGAAGCCTCGGTCGTTTTGGACAAGGTCCGTCAGGGTGAAGGTAACTTTGGTTACAACGCGGCGACTGGAGAATACGGTGACATGATCGCCATGGGTATTCTTGATCCTGCGAAAGTGACGCGCACTGCATTGCAAGCAGCAGGCTCGGTTGCTGGTCTAATGATCACAACTGAAGTCATGATCGCTGAGTCGCCGAAGGATGATGGCGGCGCGCCTGCAATGCCTGATATGGGCGGTATGGGCGGTATGGGCGGCATGATGTAGTGCTCGCGCTCAGGTAAATTAAGAACCCGGCCACGTGCCGGGTTCTTTTTTTGTGGGGCGGCGATATACTGCGTGTGGGTAGGCGTCGGAGACGCTATTTTTCACAAGGGGAAAGATAAATGGAATACGCGATTGGGTTCATCTTCCGGTACGTGCACGTGCTTGCGGGCATTACATGGATCGGCATGCTGTACTACTTCAACTTTGTACAAACCGAGTACTTCAAAGAAGCTGAGGCTGAGGCAAAGAAAGACGCCATGGCAAAGCTGGCGCCGCGGGCACTTTGGTGGTTCCGTTGGGGAGCAATGTTCACCTTCATCACGGGCCTTTATTTATTCCACAAGCTCGGTGCCTTTACCAATATGAGCCAAGCGGCCATCTGGGTCGGTGCAACGGCAGGAACGTTTATGTTCCTTAACGTGTGGCTGATCATTTGGCCAGCACAGCAGGTAGTGCTGGGCATGAAAGAAGGTGACGGACCCTCAAACGCTGCAAAAGCAGGTCTGGCGAGTCGAACCAACACCTTGTTCTCAGGTCCAATGTTGCTCGGTATGCTGGGGTCTAAGCACCTCACGGCCGTGCTGGGTGGGACCTCGACCGGCTTGATGCTGGCTCTGGGCCTCATTGTATTGCTTGAAATCAATGCGATCTTTGGAAAGCAGGGGCCGATGGCCTCAGTAAAGGGCGTGATCCACATGTCCTTGTTGCTGACGGTCGTTGTTTGGGCGCTGCTTCACTACGTCTAATGACCATTGCGTTAAGAAGGCGGCTACGGCCGCCTTTTTTTTGCCTCAATAGAGGCCGCGGGTTCGTGCTAAGCAAGGTATACTTTGGTTGTACAGGGGGAGGGCTCACATGTCCGGCGATGACTTAACTGAAATTCCATCATTCGCAGCGCGCCGCGACGAAGCCGTGGACAGTGCGCCGCGTAACGCGATTCCTGGTCGAGCTCGCGAGGGTGCGGGTATGAGCGGCGCAAGCAAGTTCTTTTTGACCTTGTCGTTCATCGCTGTGTGCGGACTATCGGGATATGCGTGGTTTAGTTATCAGCTGATTACTGAGCTGACGGGTGATCAGTCGAGAACCGGAAAACAGGTTCAGAGCCTGGAAAACTTACTCACCGATACTGATGAGACCGTAACGAAGTCTGCGGCGGCTATGGGTGCGCAACTGAACTTATTGGACAGTGAAGTGAGAAAGCTCTGGGATGCACGCAGGGCAGCGAACCGAAAGGTCACTGACTTGGAAAAGGCCGATAGAGCCGCCGCCACCACAATCCAAACCTTGAAAGACAACAGTTTTCGGCAGACCAAAACACTGGAAGCGCTGAGGGCTGACCTTAAAGCGCTGCAAACACTGTCTCAAGACATTGCGCGATTGGCAGGGTCTGCTCGGCAAATACAGAGCGACGTGGAGAGACTGGCCGACGATGTGAATCGCGCCAACCTTGAGCGCGCATCGCTGGCCAACAGAGTGGGTGCGAACGAGGAGTGGGTCGCCTCTATCAACGGCTTTCGAAAGCAGGTTAACGCCAACGTAGATCAACTGCGAACGGATATCCGGCGTTTATCAGCGAGTGTGGATGCGCTTTCTGAGGCCCCTGCGCCGGTGTTGCCGAATGTTCAATAAAGAGGGTGCTGGAGGTGTCTCATGACGGTCATTAAAGACCGCGATATTGTTGAAAGTGTTGCGGACGCACTTCAATTTATTTCCTATTATCACCCCGCCGACTTTGTTCAAGCAGTAAATCGCGCCTACGAGATGGAGCAAAGTCAGGCAGCGAAAGACGCCTTGGCTCAAATTCTGATTAACAGTCGCATGTGTGCCATGGGTAAGCGTCCGATTTGCCAGGATACGGGGATCGTCACGATCTTTGTGGACGTGGGAATGGACGTTCGCTGGGAGACCTCTCAAACGCTGGAAGCGCTCATTAATGAAGGGGTGCGACGCGCGTATTTGCACCCGGATAATAAACTTCGTGCCTCAATCTTGGAGGATCCGGCCGGTCTGCGCAGGAACACCAAGGATAATACGCCAGCCGTTATACACACTCGCTTGGTCGCAGGAGATACGGTCGATTTTCGCGTTGCAGCCAAGGGTGGAGGCTCGGAGAATAAGTCCAAGCTTGCTATGTTGAACCCTTCAGACAGTATCGTTGACTGGGTGGTGAAGACGATCCCCACCATGGGCGCGGGCTGGTGTCCTCCGGGCATGCTGGGTATTGGTATTGGAGGCACCGCTGAGAAAGCGATGGTGATGGCGAAAGAGTCGCTCATGGATCCTGTCGATATTCATGATCTTCGCGATCGAGGCGCCTCGAATCGTGCTGAAGAATTGCGTTTAGAAATTATGGATGCGGTCAATAAACTCGGTATTGGTGCGCAAGGCTTGGGTGGCTTGACCACAGTACTCGACGTCAAAATCATGGACTATCCCACTCATGCAGCTTCACTTCCTGTGGCGATGATTCCCAACTGTGCGGCGACCCGACACGCGCATTTTGAGTTGACGGGCAATGGGCCCGTATTTCAAGAGGCGCCTGATCTTGATGCATGGCCTGATGTCACCTGGGAGCCGGGAGAGTCAGTCCGACGGGTGAATTTGGATACCGTGACGCGTGAAGAAACACTGACCTGGCAGCCCGGTGACACGCTGTTGCTGTCGGGAACGATGTATACCGGCCGCGATGCTGCGCACAAGCGCATGACTCAAATGATTGCCAACGATGAACCCCTCCCGGTCGATTTGAGCGGGAAGTTCATCTACTACGTGGGTCCTGTGGATCCTGTTCGAGACGAGGTGGTAGGTCCGGCGGGTCCGACAACGTCAACGCGCATGGATAAATTCACCGATACCATTCTAGAGCGTACCGGTCTGTTAGGTATGATCGGAAAGGCAGAGCGAGGCCCGGTGGCGATTGAGGCGATTCGTAAACATCAGGCGGTTTACCTGATGGCAGTCGGTGGTGCGGCTTACTTGGTGTCCAAAGCTATTACAGCGGCGCGTGTCGTCGCCTTTGAAGATTTAGGGATGGAGGCCATTTACGCGTTTACGGTCAAGGATATGCCGGTCAGCGTCGCGGTGGATGCCGAGGGCACTTCAGTCCACATTACAGGACCCAAAGTGTGGCAGGCCGCGATTGAAGAGCAAGCGATTGAGTTGTTTTAACAGCGTTTTTAGCGCGAGCGTCGCGGGGAGCCGAGCGTGGCGTTAGAGACACTTTACTGGCATGACTACGAAACGTCGGGTGCGTCCCCTTCAAATGACCGACCTTGGCAATTTGCCGGTGTGCGGACAACACTTGATTTAAACGTTGTTGGAGACCCGCTGACCGTCTACGCAAAGCCAGCAGTCGATGTGCTGCCGCACCCTGTGGCCGTTCGAGTCACCGGCATTTCGCCGTTTGAAGCGCAAGAGAAAGGCGCGACTGAACAGGGCTTTATTTCCCGTATTCACGAAGAGCTGTCGCAGCCTGGAACCTGCGGTGTGGGCTATAACTCCCTGCGGTTCGATGACGAAGTGACACGGTTTACGCTCTGGCGTAATTTCTTTGACCCCTACGCACGCGAGTATAGTCGTGGCAACAGTCGGTGGGACTTAATCGATGTGGTTCGGTGCTTTTACGCACTGCGCCCCGACAGTCTTAACTGGCCAAAACGTCCTGATGGTGCCCCCAGTTTTAAGCTCGAGGACCTGACCGCTGCGAACGGACTCGAGCACGGTGCCGCACACGATGCAATGTCCGATGTGACGGCGACGCTTCAATTGGCGCGTGCCTTGCGGCAAAGCGATGAGGTGCTGTTCGATCTGCTCTTGGCGAATCGGTTTAAGACGCGCGTCGAATCAATGATCGACACGCTAAAGCTCACTCCTTTAGTTCACGTTTCAGGGCTTATGGGAACAGATCGCGCGTGCCTCGGTGTGGTTGTCCCTTTAGCGATTCACCCTGAATTTAAGTCAGACGTTATCTGTGCTGATTTATCGCGCAAACCTGAGTTCCTGACAATGACCCCCGAGCTTATTCGGGCGCGTTTATTTGCCAAGTCCCACGAGTTGGCCTCCCCAGAGGAGCGGCCGGGGCTCATGACGATTAAGGTGAATAAAGCGCCGGTTCTTTTGCCCATGAGTCATGTGACGCCCGAGTGCGCCAAGCGACTGGCTTTGAGCGGTGCGGTTCTCCGGCAACATTTGGACGAGCTTCGAGAAGCCAAGGCCCGCCATCCGGGTGAATTTACGCAACACCTTCAAGACGTTTACCGCGACAACACCAAAAAAACAGAGAGTAATCCAGATGCCGCGCTTTACGGTTCCTTTGTTCCTGGTGCAGATCGACGCCTCATTCAAGAGGTCAGAGATTGCTCACCTGCTGAACTGAGAGATCGCCGGTTTGGGTTTAGCGACCCGCGCTTGCCTGAGCTTTTGTTTCGCTATCGAGCACGCAATTGGCCTGATATTTTGACCGAGTCGGAACGCAAGAGTTGGCGTGATCACTGCCGAGAACAATGGTTAAACAGCAGTCACTTGAATCTTGAGATGTTCCAAAAAGCGCTTTTAGAGGAACTGTCTCGGGAAGGCCTGAATGAGAAGCAGCGCTTTGCGCTCAATGATCTAAAGCGCTGGGTATCAGAGCAGTGGGAAATTTTAGATGTCAGCACCGCTTCTGTTTAAACTAGGGACGCAAGTGCGCTATGTCGCGTGCAGGGAGAAAAGAGCGCTGTGAAATTCGCTGGGCACCACATATTAGGTATCAGTCAGTTTGATCGCGCAGAAGTCGATCGAATTTTCGAGGTTGCGGACCGCATGCGTCCGTATGCACAGCGAGAACGCAAGACAAGCGTGCTTGAGGGCGCAATCCTTGGTTCCATGTTTTTCGAACCTTCGACGCGCACGCGAATCAGCTTTGGTAGCGCGTTTAACCTTTTAGGTGGGCATGTCCGCGAGACAACGGGCTTTGAGAGCACGGCGATTGCAAAAGGTGAGTCGCTTTACGACACCGCCCGAGTGCTCAGTGGCTACTCTGACGCCATTGTCATGCGCCACCCCACAGCAGGATCTGTGCGTGAGTTCGCCAGCGCAAGTCGCGTACCCGTGATCAATGGGGGTGACGGCTCAAACGAGCATCCGAGCCAAGCGCTACTCGACCTCTACACGATTCGGAGCGAGCTTGCCGATCGCCAACGCGGTATCGACGGGCTCAGAATCGCAATGGTCGGCGATCTTCGATTCGGTCGCACCGTGCATTCACTTTCAAGACTATTGACACGATTTAACAATGTCAGTGTCAGTTTGGTGGCGCCTTCGGAGCTAAAAATGCCAGGCGAGTTGGTGGAGGAGATGCGCGCTAACGGTATAGAGGTGGTTCAGACCGATCAGCTCGAAGCCGGTATCGCCAATGTTGATATTGTTTACTCAACACGCATACAGGAAGAGCGGTTTGAGTCTCAGGCGGATGCCGACCTTTATCGCGGACGCTTTCGTCTCAATCAAAGTATTTACACCGCGTTTTGTGAGCCGAATACGGTCATCATGCACCCGTTACCGCGTGACTCGAGAGAGGGCGCACAAGAACTTGACGTCGACCTCAATGACGACCCTAACCTTGCGATCTTTCGGCAGTCTGACAACGGCGTCCTCGTACGAATGGCGTTATTTGCCTTGATTCTGGGTGTGGCAGATCAGGTGGACGACTACTCAAGTCCTGTGAGTTGGAGCACGGAGCGGCGGTTTTGAGCGACGTCGCGCTGGTTTATGGCGCTCGTGACGTCGAGGTGACACGTCGCGAGACCCTGTTCCAGGGGACCTTCCGAATGGACGCGATGACGCTTAAGCATCGTCGTTTTGACGGCAGTTGGACCGAGGGGATTCGTCGTGAAATGTTTGAGCGCGGCGACGCTGTGGCGGTCTTACCGTGGGACGTCGAGCGCGACCACGTCATTTTAATTGAACAGTTTAGGCCCGGTGCTATTCGAGAAGATGAATCACCTTGGATGCTCGAGGCGGTGGCTGGAATTGTCGAACCGGGTGAGTCTGACGACGCGGTGGCGCACCGTGAAGCGCTGGAAGAGGCTGGATGTACCATGGATGCACTTCTCCCCGTGGTCTCTTATTACCCAAGCCCCGGCGCGTGTTCAGAGCAAATTCGGTTGTTTCTTGGGCGCGTGACCTCTGCGGCCGTTGGCGAGGTGAGAGGCCTCGATACTGAACACGAAGATATTTTGGTGCATTCGATACCGCGAGCAGAGGCCATTTCGCTGCTAGACGAGGGGAAGATCAATAACGGCCTCACAATCATCGCCTTACATTGGCTAGCGCGTCATGGCGACCGTCTGCGAGCCGAGTGGTTAGTCACGTGACGGTGGTCGCGGGCGAGCCAGAGGGTAAACGGCGTGGACTGTTAGGCGCCAGTTTTGTGGTCAGTTTGGGCACCACGTTGTCGAGAGTGCTCGGTCTTTGCCGTGACGTTGTACTGGCGAACCTACTGGGTGCTGCACCGAATGCGGATGCGTTCTTTGTTGCTTTTAAGATCCCTAATTTTTTAAGACGCCTCTTTGCCGAGGGCGCCTTCTCGCAGGCGTTTGTTCCTGTGCTCACCGAGGTCCGCGAGCAAGGCTCCCACGACGAAGTGAAAGCACTCGTCAACCGAGTGGCGGGTGTGCTGGGTGGATCGTTGCTGCTTTTGACTTCCCTGGCCATGATTATGGCGCCTTGGGTGGCGCTGTTATTTGCGCCCGGGTTTAGCCGAGACGCGGCGAAGCTTGCGTTAACAGCGGACCTCATCGTGTGGACCTTCCCCTATTTACTGTTAATTAGTTTGACGGGTTTTTGCGGTGCGATTTTGAACACTTACGGTCGCTTTGCGGTTCCTGCTTACACGCCGGTGTTGCTCAATCTATCGTTGATTACTGCAGCGCTCGTCTGGGCTCCCGCCATGCCTGAACCGGCGCTTGGCTTGGCGATGGGGGTCATGCTCGCCGGTGTGGTTCAGTTGTTATTTCAGTGGCCTGCATTGCATTCGCTCGAACTGACACCGAGGCCTGTGTGGGATACGCAGGATCCGGGTGTTCGCAAAATAATGACGTTGATGGTGCCCGCACTCTTTGGCGTCTCAGTGAGTCAGATCAACTTGCTGTTTGACACTGTTTTGGCCAGTTTGCTTACCGATGGCAGCGTGGCATGGCTTTATTACTCTGACCGATTAACCGAGCTGCCCTTGGGCATCTTTGCCATTGCCATCGCCACGGTAATGTTACCCACGCTTTCGGCGCTGAATACACGTGCTGAATCAGATGCGTTCGCGCGAACCCTTGCCTGGGCAGCTCGAAATGTCTTACTCATTGCAGTGCCAGCAACTGTTGCATTGTGGCTCCTTGCGGAACCCATATTGGCGACCCTATTCCAGTATGGGGCGTTCACAAGCGACGACGTTTTAATGGCCTCAGCAAGCTTACGAGCCTACACCCTCGGCTTAGGCGGCTTTATGCTGATCAAAGTTCTGGCGCCCGGTTATTACGCGCGCCAGGACATGAAGACGCCGGTGAAGATCGGTATCATCGCGATGGTCAGTAACATGGTACTGAACGTCGTTTTTGTGTTTCCACTGATGTGGTATTTCGACATGGGCCACGTGGGGCTCGCTTTGGCAACCAGCGTGTCCGCATGGATTAATGCGGGACTTTTGTATTTGGGCCTTCGCCGCGAGGGCTTATCGCTCGTGGAGATCCTTGCGCCTAAGTTTGTGCTTCGTATGCTTGCGGCCGTCGTCCTCATGGGCTTTATTATCAGTGCGCTGACGCCAGATTATCCGGTGTGGCTCGAAGCGGATGTGGGTTGGCGCGTCGCGCGCATGACGATGGTTGTGACTGCAGGACTTGCAAGCTTTGTCCTTGTATTAGCGGTTTTTGGTTTAAAACTCAAAGCGCTTAAGGATCCCCATGGACGCTAAAGAGGCGATAGTCCGGCTCCGGTTCTGTATACTTTCGTTTGTCACCTGATTGCGCAAGGCACCATGAAACTCATTCGAGGACAGCATAATTTTTCGGGATCCTCTCCGGCGGGCAGCGCAGTAACCATTGGTTCGTTTGATGGCGTGCACCGAGGGCACCGAGAGGTCTTAGCTCATTTGAAACGTGAGGCGGACCTGCGTGGACTCTCGACCACGGTTGTGACCTTTGAGCCGCTACCGGGTGAGTTTTTGTTTCCAGACAAAGCACCGCCGAGACTCATGACCTTTAGAGAGAAATTTCGAGCCCTTAAAAGCCTAGGTATCGACAACTTAATGTGTCTTAAATTTAACGACGCATTACGGGCGATGTCCCCGCGCGAGTTTGTAGAACGCATTTTTATCGACGGATTAAGTGCGCGTTACATCGCGTTCGGCGATGATTTTCGGTTTGGAAAACAGCGGGCAGGCGATTTTGCGTTTACTCAGCGGCTGGCGGACGAGCTTGGGTATGAGGTGGTTCCAACGTCAACGTTTGACCTCGATGGCGAGCGAGTCAGCAGTACGCGCATCCGGTCTGCACTGTTAGACGCCGATTTTGTGCAGGCGGCCCATCTCTTAGGGCGGCCGTTTAAACTTTCGGGAAAAGTCCTCAAAGGCAAGCAGTTGGGGCGGCAAATTGGAGCGCCAACCGCCAATATTGCCCTGAAGCGTGTAAAGTCGCCATTGCACGGGGTTTACGCGGTTCGAGTGACAGGTGCCGGTCTTAAAAATGCGCCGGGCGTGGCCAATGTCGGTGTGAGACCCACCGTAAACGATGGGATGTTCGCAAACCTAGAAGTGCATTTATTCGACTTTGCTCGCGATATTTATGGGGAGCGCCTTGAAGTGGAGTTCATGACGAAACTCCGTGACGAGAAAAAATTTGATTCGCTGGATGCGCTCAAAGCCGCAATTGCGTTGGACCAAGAAGCCGCGCAAGTTTGGCACAGAGCCCACCCAGCCTAATATTTTGAGAATTCAGACGTACAATGAGCGATTATAAAAGCACTTTAAATCTTCCCGAGACGGGTTTTCCGATGAAGGCCAACCTGACTCAGCGTGAGCCGCAACGGCTAAAGCAGTGGGGGGAGATGTCGCTTTATCAGAAGATGCGCGACGCCGGCGCGGGCAAGCCCACCTTTATCCTTCATGACGGCCCTCCTTACGCCAACGGTGAGCTTCATGTAGGTCACGCGGTTAATAAAATTCTCAAGGACATCATTGTGAAGTCCAAGGCCTTGTCAGGTTTTGACGCGCCCTACGTACCGGGTTGGGACTGTCACGGTCTTCCGATTGAGCTGAATGTTGAGAAAAAGGTAGGCAAGCCCGGGCACAAGGTCTCGGCCAGTGAGTTTCGCCAAAAGTGTCGCGATTACGCGGCTAAACAAGTCAGTAATCAGCGCGAAGATTTTGAACGGATGGGTGTGCTCGGTGACTGGGAAAACCCTTACCTCACCATGGACTTTTCGTTTGAGGCCAATATTGTTCGCACCCTTGGCAAGATTATTGATAACGGCCACCTGAAGCAGGGGTTTAAGCCAGTCCACTGGTGTCTTGATTGTGGTTCGGCGCTCGCCGAAGCAGAAGTGGAGTATCAAGACAAGGTGTCATCAGCGATTGATGTGGCGTTCCCGTTTGCTAACCAGAGCGCGGCCGCGGCCCTTCTGGGTGTGCAAGGTGCAGAAGAGCTGTCAGTCGCGATTTGGACGACAACGCCCTGGACGTTGGCGGCAAACCGTGGGGTGAGTCTTGCGCCCGATTTAGACTATGTTCTTATTCGCGTTGCCGGGCGTGGTGTTCTTGTGGCCGAGGCCCTTGCGGATGATTGTGCGGCGCGGTTTGGCGAAGAAGAGGTCAATGTTCTTGCGCGTATTAAGGGGGCTGAGCTCGATCGTGTGGAGGTCATACCACCATTCTCCGCGGCCCCTGTGCCTTTAATGCTGGGTGATCACGTGACCACTGACGCGGGTACCGGCTGTGTTCACACAGCACCTGCACACGGGCAAGAGGACTTCCAGATTGGTCAAGCGTATGACTTGGAGGTTTACAACCCGGTCGGTGCGAACGGCGTGTATTTGCCGGGCACGCCCGTGTTTGAAGGGAAGCACATATTTAAAGCCAACGACGAGATTGTTGAAGCACTCGCGGCGCGCGAGATTCTCTTGTGCCATCGTCCCTTCACGCACTCATACCCGCATTGCTGGCGGCATAAAACCCCCATCATTTTCCGCGCGACGCCGCAGTGGTTTGTGTCAATGGACAAAGAAGGGATCTTGTCGCAAGCACAGGCGGCTGTAGACACTGTGAAATGGATTCCTGAATGGGGTCGCGCGCGGATTGACGCAATGCTTGATGGTCGCCCCGATTGGTGTGTCTCACGCCAACGGACGTGGGGTGTGCCCATTGCCTTATTGGTCAATAAAGTCGACGGTGCCCTGCACCCCAGGACGATTGAGCTGATTGAGGATGTTGCTCAGCGCATTGAAGAGAAAGGGATCGACGCTTGGTTTGATTTGGAGGTCGTGGATTTATTAGGCGAAGAGGCCGATGCGTACGAAAAGGTCGTGGACACCCTCGACGTATGGTTCGACTCGGGCGTAACTCACGCTTGTGTGCTCCGAGAGCGCGAGGGCTTGTCGGCGCCGGCAGACCTCTACCTGGAGGGCTCCGACCAGCACCGTGGGTGGTTCCAATCTTCATTGCTCACGGGCATAGGCGCGTTTAATGAGTCTCCCTATCGCCAAGTACTGACCCACGGTTTTACCGTTGACGGCGACGGGCGCAAGATGTCGAAGTCGATTGGCAATATTATACCGGCTAAGAAAGCAATGAATGATATGGGCGCTGACATTTTGCGCCTGTGGGTCTCGTCAGCAGACTACCGCAATGAGATTGCCGCAAGCGATGAGATTTTCAAGCGGACGGCGGACACCTATCGACGTATTCGAAACACGTCGCGATTTTTACTCGCTAATTTGGCGGGCTTTGAGCCTGCGCGCGACCTTGTCGACAGTGCACAGCTTTTACCACTGGACCACTGGATCGTGAGTAAGGCAAGAGACCTGCAGGCTGAGCTTTTAGAGGCCTACGACACCTATCAGTTCCATCACGTTTATCACAAGGTTCATAACTTTTGCAGTGGCGAACTCGGCGGATTTTACCTCGACGTCATTAAGGATCGACAGTACACCACACCGACGAATTCACTGGCGCGGCGGTCTTGCCAAACCGCGCTCTATCACCTGGCTGAAGCGATAAGCCGTTGGATTTCCCCCATTCTCAGTTTTACCGCAGAGGAGATTTGGGAAAACCTACCCGGTGAGCGCACGGAGTCTGTGTTTTTAAGTGAATGGTACGACTTAGAAGGTGTTCACGACCGCGAGGAGATGGGTGATGCCTTTTGGTCTTTGTGTCTTGCGGTAAGACAAGACGTCAACAAAGCGATGGAGGCTGCGCGTGCAGTCGGGCACCTCCGAGGTTCACTTGATGCCAATGTAACACTCTATGTTTCGAGCGAACTGACGGCTCTGCTTGCTTCCCTTGAGGATGAGTTGCGCTTTGTTTTGATCACATCGGCGGTGGAACTAGCACCTCTGAATGAGGCGCCTGAAGGTGCCCTTGAGGGTGAAGTTGAAGGCTTAAAAGTGGTTGTGTCTGCGAGCACTGCAGAGAAATGCGAGCGATGCTGGCATCGGCGCGATGACATTGGGACTTTCGCCGACCACCCTACGCTTTGCGGACGTTGTGTGACCAATATCGTCGGTGACGGTGAGATTCGCTACTATGCCTAGCGACCAAAGAGTTGCCAGTGCCCCAATGAGCTTACGAATACTCAGTAACCCATGGGCTGGATTCGCCTTGGCGAGTATCGTCATCGGTCTCGATCAGTACACTAAAGACCTGGCAAGTCGGCAGCTGATATACCGCGTGCCCGTTGAGATCACGTCGTGGTTTGATCTGACCCTGGCGCACAACTCAGGCGCTGCTTTCAGTTTTTTGGCAACAGCGGGGGGTTGGCAACGATGGTTTTTAACGGTTGTAGCCCTTGGGGTCAGCAGTGTTGTTGCGGTTTGGCTGACGCGACTGTCTTCACAGCAGCGTGTTTTGGGCGTCGCTTTGGGACTCATCTTGGGGGGTGGCCTTGGTAATTTAATTGACCGTGTCAGTCTGGGTTACGTGGTGGATTTCATTTCCTGGCATTACGGAGAGTGGTACTGGCCCGCTTTTAATATTGCTGATGCGGCCATCTGCCTGGGTGCCGTCTTGTTACTTTGGGACAGTGTTTTTGGCGAATCGAGTAAGAGCGAATGACAAACGAGATAGCTATTTCATCAAACACCAAGGTGTCCTTGAACTTTTCGATCACGTTGGAGACTGGGGAGGTTGTGGACAGTAACTTTGACCGTCCGCCCGTTGGCTTTGTTATGGGTGATGGCTCACTGTTACCCAGCTTTGAATCGTGCCTCCTTGGCTTAAAGGCCGGGGAGCAGGCGTCTTTTATAATTGAACCCGAGCAGGGCTTTGGTGAGCCTCAAGACGCTAACTTTCAGGACATGCCGCGGCGTACCTTTAGCAATGACAGCGAGTTGGAAGTGGGTATGGTGTTCTCGTTTGCGGATGCGGCCGGCGGAGAGCTTCCTGGCGTTGTCGATTTTTTTGACGAAGAGACAGTCCGTGTTAATTTTAATCACCCACTCGCGGGACGCACCCTCAAATTTGAGGTGAAAATCGATCGCGTGGAACCAGCGGAGGTGCACTGATGACCGTGATGCTTGCCAACCCACGCGGCTTTTGTGCCGGTGTTGATCGTGCGATCGATATTGTTGACCGTGCGCTCGAAGTCTTTGGTCGCCCAATTTACGTGCGACACGAAGTGGTTCACAACAAAACGGTGGTCGATGACTTAAGTCAGCGCGGGGCGGTCTTCGTTGAGGAGCTGCATGAAGTCCCTGACGACGCCATCGTGATCTTCAGTGCGCATGGCGTATCAAAAGCAGTGCAGAATGAAGCCTCCGATCGAGGTTTACAGGTTTTCGATGCGACCTGCCCGTTAGTGACAAAAGTCCATGTGGAAGTGACCGCATTTAGTCGCGCCGGGCGAGAATGTATTTTGATTGGTCATGAGGGACATCCGGAAGTTGAAGGCACCATGGGTCAGTACGACACCTCCAAGGGCGGTGAAATGTATTTGGTTGAGGACGAAGAGCAGGCCGCTAATTTGGCTGTTCGGGATCCTGATAACCTGGCCTTTGTGACTCAGACAACGCTGTCAGTAGACGATACAGCCAAGGTCATTGAGGCGCTTCGCGCTCGCTTTCCGAATATTCAGGGACCTCGTAAAGATGATATTTGCTACGCGACTCAGAATCGTCAGGACGCGGTTCGTACGCTCGCAGAAAAATCTAATGTCGTGCTTGTGGTGGGTTCGCCCAATAGTTCTAATTCCAACAGACTCAAGGAGCTTGCTGAGCGCTGTGGCGCCAGCGCTTATTTGATTGAGTCTGCCGATATGATCGATCCGAAGTGGATGAGTTCAGATGACAAAGTCGGTGTCACCGCGGGAGCCTCTGCACCTGAGCACCTTGTTGAAGGCGTTGTCTCCTGGCTTCGTAATCAAGGGCATGCCAGTGTTGAATCGCTCGAGGGTCGCCCCGAAAACATCACGTTCTCGCTGCCAAAAGAACTTCGGATCCCAACGATCGACGTGAGCTAGCTCGGCGCACTGTGGTCCGGCTTTAAGCGTCACTTTCACTCAGAGGTGAGTGCACCCCTTGTCGATGTTCGTCGCGTGCGGCCACAGAGCTCGTCGTCCTGAGTCGATTCGGTATAGCGTTAACTCATGGCTGATCCAAAAAATAGCAGGGGCTTTACGCTGATGGAGTGTTTAGTCACGCTTGGGGTCCTGGGAATTTTGCTGTCGCTAGCGGTCCCCTCGTTTCATCAGCTGATTATGCGAGCGCAGCAACGCGCCGTTGTGCTCAACCTTGAGGCCGCAGTGCGCCTAGCGCGCCACACCGCGATACGCGAGGGGCGCAGGGTGCTTCTGTGTCCAATGGCGAGTGAATCGTCGTTTTCCAGCGGAGCTGACGTGGCTGACCTGACGTGTGCGCAGGACTATCGGGCCGGTGTTGGCGTATGGGTGGAGGTGGATAACCAATGGTCGCTCTTGCGCTTTTGGCAGTGGCCCCGCACTGTCATTACTAATCGCGTCGGTGACCGACCGGTCACAGTGAAGCTCCTGTTTACGACGAACGGCCTGTCAAATCGCAATGTCACTTGGTCTAGTTGTCTGGGAGATCAAAACCTGTCACTGGTGTTAAACCGAATCGGTCGTCCTGTGGTCAGAAAGAACTGGGGTGCTTGCTAGTCGTCCAGCCCCAGTTTTTTAAGACGGTATCGTAAACTCCTAAAACTGACGCCGAGTCCCTTGGCCGCGGCTGTCTTATTCCATCTGTATTCGGTCATTGCGTGTTGAAGGATTTCCCGTTCAATTTTATCCATGTGTTGCTCGAGATTGCCGTCAACGGCCGCAAGGCTAGTAAGGGCCCTAAAGTCGGTATCAGTCGTCTCAGGTCTGGCGATAATAGAAACGTCAGAAGGGGGGGTGAGGCTTGCAGAGCCGTCAATTTCCAAATCATCGGCCTCGATCGTACTGCCTTCTGCCATTGCTGCAGCGCGTGCGAGTATATTCTCGAGCTGCCGAACATTACCCGGGTAGTCCGCGGCGGTTAGACGTTGCATCGCCGCGTCTGAGAGTGTTTTCTCCCCTGCATCGTTTTCAGCCGCGACTTTGTCCAGGAGGTAGCGTGCAAGCACGGGAATGTCGTCACGCCGGTTTTTGAGAGCAGGTACCTCAATATCGATGACATTGATTCGGTAGAACAGATCATCTCTAAATGCGCCCGAAGCAACCTCGCGACTCAGTTGCTTATGAGTCGCACTCATGAGTCTGACATCGATCGAAATTTCGCTTTCACCGCCGACGGGGCGAACCGCTTTTTCTTGCAGGACTCTCAGCAGCTTTACTTGAGTCGCCAACGGTAAATCAGCCACTTCATCCAATAATAAGGTTCCGCCGTTAGCCGCTTGAAAGAGTCCTTGCTTGTCATACATGGCGCCGGTAAACGACCCTTTTAGATGTCCGAACAGTTCACTTTCAACCAGCTCTGGCGGGATGGCGCCACAGTTCACTGCAATAAAAGGGCCCGAGTGTCGCGAGCTTGTCGCATGCACTAACCTTGCGACGATCTCCTTGCCCGCACCCGACTCTCCATGGATATGAATGGGTGCTTGACTGCGTGCTACCTTACCAATTCTGCCTCTGAGTTGTTGTGTGGCTGGCGAGGTACCAATCAGTTCGGGGGTTGAGATCGCAAGATCTGTCCGTTTAAGGTTGAGTGCGTGCCCCACCAGTTCTCGAAGTTTGTCCACCGCAACGGGCTTGGATACAAAATCAAAGGCGCCTAATTTGAGCGCATCGATCGCGGTTTCAACACTGCCATGTGCGGTAATGACAGCAACTGGAAGCTCTCGATCGATCTGCTGGGCGTATTCAACCAGTTGGAGTCCGTTTCCATCAGGTAAGCGCATGTCGGTCAGACATAGGTCAAGCTCAGACGTATCGATTAGCCTCATCGCCTCTGACACAGTGGCTGCGCTCAGCGTATTGAGGTTCATTCGTGCGAGTGCAATCTCCAATAACTGTAAAATATCGGGTTCGTCGTCAACAAGAAGTACAGTTTGGCTCAACGTATGTCCTTAGGCTGTAACCTTAAGCTCAGACGAAAGCTGCTGCGCCCATCATGGGTCCGTTGGTAAGCGATGTCTGCGCCATTACTCTCGCAGAGCTCCTTGCACAAATAAAGCCCAAGTCCTGTTCCTTCGGGGGTTGTCGTAAAAAAGGGCTCAAAAAGACGCGCTTGACTGCTTTCTGGTACGCCTTCTCCTGCATCGATCACGTCAATAAAGCATGCACGCGGCGACGTACTCTCTGAGACTTCAAGCGTCGCTATTCGATCACCTGTTGCCGCCTCACTGTGCCGTAAGGCATTGTCCATTAAGTTTTCTAACACTCGTTTGATTTGGGCCTGATCCAATAGGACCGACGGGTCACACCGACCTTTGATGGAGACTGTTGCGGATTTGGTCTGACTGTCCTTAAAGTCCTTGATCACGTTGGGTAGCCAGTCGTTCACTTTGGTCGATTCAAGAGACGCTGGCACTCTGCGCGATAACTCAAGTACGTTGTTGACAGTGTCATTCATACGACTGGTGTTTCGCAGAACAATTGCCGCCAAGTTCCGATCACTCTCGCTCATGCCTTCGTTTTCAACGAGCAACTGAACGGCGTTACTTACCGCAGCCAGTGGGTTGCGAATCTCGTGCGCGATGCTGCCCGTGAGGCGACCTAAGGAAGTGAGTTTCAGTGACTGTGCGAATTGTGTCATGGGTGTGTAATCGTCGACAAACAAGAGCGCATCACCCTCCCGCCCGGTTTCCAGCGCGGTAAAACGAGGTAGAAGCGTCCGATGACTGCGCTCGGGCTTGAAGGGAGAGGCCATTAGGGTGTCACCGTCCCGCCACTCCTCCAGCGATATGGCTAAATGAGGGTCGACGAGGTGAGCGGGCCTCTCGCTCGCCGAATCCAAATAAAGGAGGTCTCGTGCTGCCGAATTCACAGGCCGAAGCCCGTTATCGGGTGTCACGATGAGAATACCCGTTTGCATGTTTTCAACAATTTGATCGTTAAATAACTTAAGCCTTCGTGCGCGTTTGGTTGCAACTGCAGCGCGCTCTTCGGCTTGGACGAGGGTGGCCGATGCAATCTGCCCCAGCCAAGAGACCACAAAAACAAGACCGCCTCTCAGACCTGCGTACAAGAGCGCCTGAGCCTCAATGCCGCCTCGAGATATTTGAAAGAGTGTGTTTGCTAAAATAGCCATTACTGTCACAGCGGCAACAAGGGTCGACAGCTGGCGACTCTGTAAGAGCATGCTTGCGGCCGCAACTGTTACCAGATACAGCACGTTGAAGCCGCTCACCACCGTCGCTGTGGGGTCAGCGATGAGGGTGGTGGCGACGACGTCGATCATCATGACCCCAAAAATGCCGCTCTCTGACGTGAGTTTTGAACTTGCACCCGAAGTCGCAATAATCAGACTGCTAAGGATGAAAATGCCCGAGACCAGCAACTGTACCGACGCTTTCTCTAAAAGAAGCGCTGTTCCTGTGGCTGAAAGCGTCATTGCGAAGAGAATTGAGCCAAGAACGAGTCGGTAAACGTTGTAAACAGCAAAGACCTTTGAGCGGTCAATGTTATCCTTAACGCTCTTGGACGTGTCTTCAGACATCGTTTCCACGTAATTTTTGTGACTGTAGACAGCACTATATCAGTCACCAATGATCGAGCAAGAAACTTGTAAGTAGGAGTATGGGTGCATGAAAGTTGTCATGGGACAGCTCAATACCTTCGTCGGAGATGTCGAAGGTAATACTGAGAAAGTCATTCAGGCGGCACAGGCAATGTGCGCTGAAGATGGGGCGGTGCTGTTAGTTTTCCCCGAACTGACCCTGACCGGCTATCCCCCGGAAGACCTGCTGATGCGCGACAGTTTGCATGCGCAAATTGAAAATGCCTTGCGGGTGCTCTCGGAGACACTGCCACCTGAGTTGTATGTCATTGTGGGTTACCCGCGTTATGAGGACGGTCGCTTATTTAACGCGGCGGGGGTGATACACAAGGCGACGCTGATCGCCGAGTACCACAAACAGCGCCTTCCCAACTACCAAGTCTTTGACGAGAAACGTTATTTCAGCGAGGGCGATACGCCCTGTGTTGTCGATATTGCTGGCATGAAGGTGGGTATTACCATTTGCGAGGACATTTGGCATCGGGAGCCCGCGGACGCGGCGAAGCGAATCGGTGCGGAGCTATTGGTCAACTTGAACGCCAGTCCGTTCCATCGGGGGAAGCACAAAGAGCGCTGGCAAGCACTCGCGTCGCGAACGAATGAGCAAAAAATTCCAATGATTTATGTCAATCAAGTCGGTGGCCAAGACGAACTGGTGTTTGATGGCGGTTCGTTTGCGACCAACGCCGACGGTGAGCTGGCGGTCGTTGCGCCCGATTTTGAAGAGGGGTGTTTTGAAATTATGGTCGAGCGCACGGTCCGTGGGTTGGAGGTGGTTCCCGGCGTGACCGCGACCGCCTTGTCGGATGTTGCCGCCGTGTGGCAGGCGCTGGTGTTGGGTGTTCGGGACTACGTTGAGAAGAACGGTTTTCCCGGCGTCGTGCTGGGGCTTTCAGGCGGAATCGATTCTGCAGTCACCTTGGCCGTCGCGGTTGATGCTTTGGGCGCTGATCGTGTTCAAGCGGTGATGATGCCCTTTAAATACACGGCTGAAATGAGTGTGGCGGACGCCGGTGAGCAAGCCTCGATTATGGGTGTTGAATACGACGTCATTTCCATAGAGTCGATCTATGAGGCATTTATGGCCGGATTAACCGGCCAGTTTCACGGCTTGAGTGCCGATACGACAGAAGAGAATTTGCAGGCCCGCTGTCGTGGTGTGCTCCTGATGTCGATATCGAACAAGAAGCACCGTCTCGTATTGACGACGGGTAACAAAAGTGAACTGGCGGTGGGGTACTCCACGCTGTACGGCGACATGGCCGGTGGATTTGATGCGTTAAAGGACTGTCCAAAGTTACTCGTCTACGCGCTTGCCGCCTACCGGAACACCTTGGGTTACTGCATACCGCAACGCGTTATCGACCGACCGCCATCGGCTGAGCTTGCGCCTGATCAAACTGATCAAGACAACTTACCGCCTTACGAAGAGCTTGACGAAATTATTGAGCGTTATGTGGAAAGTGATCAGAGTGTTGAGCAAATCGTGACGGCCGGTTTTGCCGAGAAAGACGTATCGCGCGTCGTAAGACTCATTGATCTGAACGAGTACAAGCGGCGTCAGGCGCCCGTGGGTGTCAGAATAACCACGCGCGGCTTTGGAAGAGATCGGCGCTACCCAATTTCGTGGGCGTGGCGTAAGCGCTAAGACTCGAATCCCGGCCGGTAGTCGAACTGAGGTGCCTTGGGTGGGTCTAGAAGACCGAATGAGGCTTGGTTGAGCCAGGATCGCTCGAGACCGTCGAGGTCATAGCCGCCTTCGAAGTTGCACTCACCGTCTAAATTTGGGTGCTGAGGGTAATTTAAGCAGAGCACCCTGACGACATCACTGGCCAACGAACTCATGTCCAGTAACGTGTAAGCTTGCGCCATCACGGCAAGGCCGTCTGCCACTGCAGTCGTCTCCTGCATATTCTCGACGACGTTTTGGCCTCGCTTGAGTGCGGCCATGTAGGCGCCACGCTTAAAGTAATAGTTGGCCACATGGATCTCATGGCGCGCCAGCATATTGCGAATGTAGACCATGCGGGCTCGTGCATCCTGTGCGTAGCGACTGCTGGGGTAGCGGTTGAGTAGCTGAGAAAACTCGCCAAAGGCTTCTCGAACACCCGTAACGTCTCGCTTGGAGTCGTCACTGGGGATGAGCGACGCGAGGAAGTTTTTGTTGAGGTCGTAGGCGGCCACCCCTTTCATGTAAAACGCGTAGTCAACACTCGGGTGCTGCGGGTGTAGGCGAATAAAACGATCCGCAGCTTCAATGGCGGCCTCATTTTGGTATGCCCCATGGTGCGCGTAAATCAACTCAAGTTGCGCCTGCTCAGCATACTTGCCAAAGGGGTATCGACTCTCAAGCTGCATTAATGCACTAATGGCGAGGTCGAAGTTTGAGGTGTCGATGTAGCGCTGCGCCTGCCGATACATTTGCTGCTCGCCTGAATTGGTATCGACTTGTAACTCGTCGTCACCAAACAGCGAACAACCCGAAAGGCCAAAGCTCACAACAAGTAGCAGGGCGTTCCACTTCACCCCAAAAAAAACAGGCTTTATCACTGAAGGTGCTTCCATCTGATAGCATCACAATCTGACATTCTAACCCGTGGTTTCACTTTGATCACACCACTCATTTTATTTGGCGGCCATCATGTCGGTTAATAGTAAAAATGTTGACCTTTTAGAGGCCCGCATTCCCATTCAATCGCACGGTATGCGTTTGGACCAAGTTGTCGCCGAGTTGTTCCCCGATTACTCGAGAAATCGGTTAGCGACGTGGATAAAAGAAGGTCGCCTCACGGTAGACGGTAAAACGATGAAGCCGCGCGATAGGGCTTTGGCCAGTGCCCATGTGGTTTTGGAGGTTGTTGATGAGCCCGTCATTGACTGGCAGCCGCAGACAATTCCGCTGGATGTGATCTTTGAGGACGAGCACATTCTCGTGGTCAATAAGCCAGCTGGCATGGTGGTGCATCCCGCAGCGGGCCACGCCGATGGGACGCTCGTCAATGCGCTGCTCGGTTATGCGCCCGAGCTCGATACACTGCCTCGGGGCGGCATAGTCCATCGACTCGATAAAGAGACGTCAGGTATTATGTTCGTGGCGCGCTCGGCATTGGCGCACAAATCATTAGTGGCGCAGTTATCGGAACGAACAGTCTCTCGGACGTACTGCGCCGTGTGCACGGGCGCCTTAACGGGTGGCGGAAAAATCGATGCCCCAATCGATCGACACCCAACCGCGCGCACTAAGATGGCGGTTGTGGCCGACGGTAAGCCCGCGGTGACGCATTACCGCATTGCGCATCGCTTTAAGCATTACACACAGCTACAGGTGAATTTAGAAACCGGACGAACACATCAGATTCGTGTCCATATGGCGCATCGCAAGTGGCCCTTAATTGGTGACCCTGTCTACGCCGGACGTCAGCGAATTCCCGCGGGCGCGTCTGAAGCACTGATCACCGCCTTGCGAAATTTTCCAAGGCAAGCACTTCACGCTCAAGCACTTGAGTTTGAGCACCCGGCGACCGGCGACTGGCTGGAGTTCGAGACTGAGCTGCCTGATGATCTTGTCGAGCTTCTAGAGGTTCTGGACAGTGAAGACCGTTTTGGCGGTTAGCGACTTATCATCGGACTGGATGCGCCCTGATGTGGGCGTTGTGGGAGTCGAGATCCTCAGTACCACGCGATTGGGTGGGGTCAGTTCCGGGTGCTATGAGGGACTGAATCTTGGTGACCATGTGCTTGATGACCTCGAGTGTGTTCGGGAAAATCGAGCGCGCTTAGCTGCGCAACTGCCCGATGAAACGACGATCACTTGGTTAACGCAGGTGCACGGATCCCGAGTCATTTACGCCCCAGCCGACTACGCGCTGGGCGTTCAGGCCGATGCGGTCTGGACCGATATTCCAGGTTGGGCGTGCGCCATTATGACGGCGGACTGCTTACCCATTGTGCTCGCTGACCAAGACGGTCGATGCGTTGCTGCGATACACGGTGGCTGGCGGAGCCTCGCTGACCAGATCATAGAAAAAACTATCGAGGCGTTGCCGGTAGAGCCGTCATCCTTAGTCGCCTGGCTCGGTCCTGCGATTGGGCCTAGCGCCTTTGAGGTGGGTGGTGATGTGCTTGCCGCGTTCTATCTGTCGGAGCAGGATCTATCGGTTCATGCCATTCCTGGAACGCCTGAGAAATACTTTTTGGACCTTAATATTGTGGCGGGCAGGCAACTTTTAGCGTTGGGGCTCCAGCCCGAAAATATCACTGGCGGTGATTGCTGCACGTTTTTGGATGCGCGACGGTTTTACTCCTACAGACGCGATAAGCAAACGGGTCGTATGGCAACACTGATTTACTTCACGTAACGACCGCGGAACTTTTTACCTTTTCAGAGGCCTTGAAAAAGCCCCTACAAATCCCATGTCTATTATCCAGAGGACAGTAAAGCGCGAGTATCGGTGCGCTTGAGGAGAGAGACATGCGAATGGATAAACTGACTAATCCACTCCAACAAGCCCTTGGCGATGCGCAATCGCTCGCAGTGGGACGTGACCACTCGATGATTGAGCCGGCACACTTACTGAGTGCATTTTTAAATCAATCGGGGGGCGCCATTGCCCCGCTTCTGCGAAAGACAGGCGCCAACCTTGCTGGGTTGAAAAATAATGTGATTGACACATTGGATAAGGTTCCAGTGTTGGCAGACACTACGGGTGATGTTCAAGGTTCTCAGGCCTTGGGGCGCCTGCTTAATCGAGCCGACAAACTGGCACAAGATCGCGGCGATGCGTTTATTTCGAGCGATATCGTGTTGCTTGCGATGGTTGAAAAGAGTTCGCCGCTTGCCCGCCTGTTGGCTGATGCGGGTGTCAGCGAGGGTCCTCTTAAGAAAGCAATTGAGCAAGTTCGGGGTAGCGACAGCGTTCAGTCTGCGGACGCCGAAGAACACCGGCAGGCGCTGGAAAAATACACCGTCGATTTAACTGCGCGGGCGGAGGCGGGTGAGCTTGACCCTGTCATTGGTCGCGACGACGAGATTCGTCGAACCATTCAAGTGCTGCAGCGTCGAACGAAAAACAACCCTGTGCTTATTGGTGAGCCGGGTGTTGGTAAAACCGCCATTATCGAGGGTTTGGCTCAGCGGATTGTAAACCGAGAGGTCCCTGAGGGTTTGAAGGGTAAGCGCATTTTGTCGCTTGACCTGGGGTCACTGTTGGCGGGAGCGAAATTTCGCGGGGACTTTGAAGAGCGACTTAAGGCGGTGCTCAACGAGCTGGGTAAAGAAGATGGGCAAGTCATTTTATTCATTGATGAGCTTCACACCATGGTGGGCGCAGGCAAAGCCGAGGGATCGATGGATGCCGGCAATATGTTAAAGCCCGCACTTGCTCGCGGTGAACTTCACTGCGTCGGTGCGACGACGTTAAACGAATATCGCCAGTACGTGGAGAAAGACGCGGCGCTTGAACGACGGTTTCAGCGCGTTTTGGTCGATGAGCCGAACGAAGAAGACACGATTGCTATTTTGCGGGGCTTGAAGGAACGCTATGAGGTTCACCACAGTGTGGCGATCACCGACAGCGCCATTATCGCCGCGGCAACCTTGAGCCAGCGCTACATCACCGATCGTCAGCTGCCTGATAAGGCGATTGACCTGATTGATGAAGCGGCGAGTCGGATACGCATGGAAATTGATTCAAAGCCCGAGACCATGGATCGACTCGAGCGGCGGCTGATTCAGTTGAAAATCGAACGAGAGGCGGTCAAAAAAGACACCAGCGAGGCGGCAGTAAAGCAAGTTGAGTTACTCGATGAGCAAATTACTACTGTCCAACAAGAATTTGCCGACCTTGAGGAGGTTTGGGTCGCTGAGAAGGCTCAGGTCCAAGGGTCGGCTCAGATTAAGAGTGAGATCGAGCAAGCTAAAATGGAGCTAGAGGCTGCTCATCGTAGCGGTGATCTTGCTCGAATGTCCGAGATTCAATACGGCGTTATTCCCGAATTGGAGAAGCGTCTGGAGGTGGCCGAGGGTGCCGATCAGCCTGAGCCCACGCTGCTTCGCTCTCGCGTGACTGAAGATGAAGTCGCCGAAGTGGTGTCGCGCTGGACAGGCATTCCTGTTGCCAAAATGCTTGAAGGTGACCGTAGTCGTCTGCTTCGAATGGAGTCGTCACTGAGCGAACGGGTCGTCGGTCAGAGTGAAGCCGTCACCGTCGTATCAAATGCAGTCAGACGATCACGCGCGGGGCTGTCAGACCCGAAGCGACCTAACGGGTCGTTCCTATTTCTCGGCCCCACCGGGGTGGGTAAAACTGAGTTGTGTAAGGCGCTGGCGGAATTTTTATTCGATTCAGAGCAGTCGCTGATCCGGCTGGATATGTCGGAGTTCATGGAAAAGCACTCCGTTGCCCGTCTCATCGGTGCGCCACCGGGTTACGTGGGCTATGAGGAAGGCGGGTATCTCACAGAAGCGGTGAGACGCCGACCCTATTCGTTACTCCTTTTGGATGAAATCGAGAAGGCACACTCTGACGTCTTTAACATTCTTCTGCAGGTACTGGATGACGGGCGTCTGACCGACGGTCAAGGTCGAACGGTAGACTTTCGAAACACGGTCATCGTGATGACCTCTAATTTGGGCTCGGATATTATCCAGGAGATGGCCGACGGTGAGCACAAGGAGATTAAACGTGAGGTGATGGGTGCCGTGGCGGATCATTTCCGGCCCGAATTCATTAATCGAATTGATGAGTCGGTGGTATTTCAGCCTCTTGATGCGGACCAGATTAGATCCATTGCAGAGATTCAGCTCAACGCGCTCGCTGAACGTTTGGTCGATAGAGAGCTGACACTGGATATATCAGAGGCGGTGCTTGAGCAGCTTTCGCGAGTTGGTTTCGATCCGGTTTATGGCGCACGACCCCTAAAACGCGCCATTCAACAGCTGGTAGAAAATCCGCTGGCGCAAGCGATTTTGGAAGATCAATTTAATCCGGGTGATCGTGTCTTCGCCGCGCTCGATGGGTCATCCGTCAAGTTTGCACGAGAGGCGATGGTCGATCGAGGCCCCGAGCCACCCTCAACCAAGAGCCTTCACTGACCCTGTTGGCAGTGGCACAGATGTGAGTTTCAGAGTGTAAAAAACCTCTGCGAGCGCAAGTATTCAGTGCTCCAGGGTTCGACTTGAGCGTCTAGAGCATTGGTGTCGACTGGAGTGAGGCTGCGTTCTCCGATCGCAGTCACGCGCTGAGACCTCGGGTGAACTTCCCATCCTTTTTTCAGAACAACCGCGTCGATTTATTTGAGAATTCTCAGACTCTCACTGCTATGGTGGTGTGAGTCGAATCAATTCGACGGGTAATGCACACGATAAATTTTGGGGGAAGATGATGAATAAAGTGATAACCAACTTGGGCCTAGCGTCCGTACTTTTGATGGGTCTCGGGGCGTGCACAGAGTCAGCGCCGGATCCATCAAATGCAGATGTAGCGACCCAATGGCTTGAAGCCGGGCAAACGAGCCAAGAAGCGAGTATTGCTAATATTGAGGCCAATATGGCTGACGATGGTGTGATGTATCGCGACCGTTACGTCGGTTTTGGTTTTACCTTCGATAATACGGATGAATCGGATCAAATGATTGTCGAAACGGTGATTGATGGGAGTCCTGCGTCCGCAGTGTTGGCGGTGGGCGATGAGTTTATGTCCGTGCGTGGTGTTGCAGTGACGGCTGAAAATCGCGATTCGGGTCAGCTCAGTTTTCGCGGCGCACCGGGTGAAGTGGTTGATGCAGTGATCAAACGCGGCGATGAAATGATCGATATTTCTGTCGCACGTGGAAAGATCGAGTCAACGCTGTCCAAGGCTGAAATGCTCGACTGGATGGCCTCTGGCGATGGCGATGACTGGGGCGCAGAGGCATTTACGCTTCATGAGGTGGTGGCCAGTGGAAACGTGGCATACGCCTGGACGACTGTGGCTAATACGGACGATATTTCGGGTCAAATGGTCGAGACGCACGTGGTCACGCGGTTTGTATTTAATGAATCAGGACAGGTAGCAGGCGTTGGTAACATACGAGAAGACCGCTTTATTTTGGAGCAGCAGGGTTACTCAATTACACGCTAACTAAGCACTGTTTTACAAAACGCAGCCGCCGAGCTGCGTTTTTTTTGCCCAAATTAAGGCAAAGCGCATCGCGTTTGTTGCACGGTCTCCTCCAGTCACAATAAAGCCCGCACTGTTGGGTATTGTTGGGCAGTGGAGGTGGTGCAATAACAATGCGGAAAGGAGCGATAGGGTTCACACTTATTGAATTATTGGTGACGCTGACGGTTGTCGGAATTCTCGCGGCGGTTGCCTACCCCTCGTATCAAGCTCATGTAGCGCGATCGAGTATGATTGAAGCACGTTTAGTCCTTGAGGCTTGGGCCTCACTACAGGCCCAAGCACGTCTCAAGACCGGTCGTTTCCTCACACTCAATGACCTGAGCGCCAGCGCCCCGCTGAGTGACCGACTGTCGCGACTTTTCCGAGTTGACCAGCACCTTGGTGCCGATCGGCTGACATTTAAGCTTGAGTTGCAACCGCTGAGGTCGCAGTTGGGTCTGCGGTCGCTTGCAGTCGACCACTGGGGTCGGTTGACGACCTCTGATCGCAGGTGATCGTGTGTTGATTGATTATCTCGTGGCTGCGGCGTTGGCTATTTCTGGCATGTTGGCACTGCTTGTTTTAGGTGGTGACATTATTCAGATGAACACACAAGCGACGGAATACTGGCAAGCGAAAAGTGCGCTTGCCGACTTTGAGGCGCGATGGCAGCTGTCAGGGTCCTCGATGCCCAGCGGACGGTTCTGCGAGGTATCAAGTGATTCGTGGGTGACCCATTGGTGTCGCTCCGAGCAGGTCAAAACCTTGCCCAATGTCTGTGTCTTTTCTCACTCCGACACCTCTTTGGTCAGCATGAGCTGGGGACTTGAAGGGTGTGACTCGGCGCAATCGCTGTCGGTGAGTCGCAGCTTTTGAGGCGAGCCTGCGTAGGTGTGCGACGACGGACGTTTGGTTTTAGTCTGACGGGTCTGATGGTGTCGCAAGCATTGGGGTTGCTGCTTACTGGAACACTGGTGGGCCTGGTTTCTCAGATATACCACAGTGCTATGGTCTCCGAGGATGCAGCGCAAACCGCGGCGCGAGCGTATTTTTTAATCGATACCATCAGTCATTGGATCAGCCAAACCGAAGGGCAGGTGGGGCAGCCCGCCTCGGATCGACCGTTTTTTGACCCTTGCGAGACGCCGGAGCGAATGCCGATGAGTCTCGCAAGGCCTGGAATTGTTCTTATCAATGCCGAGACGGCGCACTGCGTGGGTCTGGAGGGCGTGGGTCTGGAGGGAGTGGGTCTGGAGGCCACGACAATGCCGTCAACGGCACTGCTGCTTGACCGTCGGTGGATCTGCAAGGGTCAGTGCAAAGGGGCTGGTTTTTATGCGTTTATTCCCGCGTGTGGGCCCTTAGAGCCGACGGTGCTGTGGCGCGCGTCACCTGTTCCGCCCAAGGGATGTGAGGGTGGCGATACGGTGTACCAAATTCAACGATCAATTATTTACTCACGACATTATTCGTGGCGTCTGGACGATGGTTCGCCGGCCATCATGTTGCGCGAGCAAGCAACCGAGCCAGACGCCCGCTGGTTGCGGTCGTCAATGTTGGCGCCTGAGATTGTTGACTGGCAAGTAGACTGTGTTGCCGGTTGCGCGCAAGAAAGTCAGAGGACGAACCTGCTCTGGGGTTATAAGTTGCGATTCTCCGCTCAAGGACGCTACCGGTCACAGGTGGTGGAGCGCACAGTGGCGCTGTCCGCCAAATTTCATGAGTAATTACCCGAAGTCGAGACTCTCTTTAAGAGCCCGCGCTCAAGGTATGATCACGACACTCACGGTGGTTCTCCTCATGTCGGTTTCTTTGCTCATTCTTCTAGGGCCCCTCGCGCTGGCAAACACGACATGGCTTCTGAGTCAGGGTTGAGGGTAGCACCGGGCGATCAGCCTTCTGAGCCTGTGGCCTTGTGTTGCGCGTTGAGCAGACTCTGTCGATAACGAGGTGCGGCCGCAGTTTCGACAGATCTTGAGAGGTCGCGAACGTCAATAATTACCTTTTTGTTTCATCGCTTGACTTCAATTAAACGGAAAAAGACACTACGTCCCGTCACGCGAACGGCAACGGTTACTGATGAGTACCCTCATCCTCTGGCCTACCTTAATGACGGGATAGTTATTTGGGCTGTTTGCGGGTTCCGTCGGTGCCTCGTTTTTAGAAGCGATGCACGTCCGGGCTCGACACTGCGCTACCTCGCAGGACGACCGCCGAACACGGGTTTCGTGATCGCTGTTCTGTGAGTTATCCGGAGCGATCCGGCCAGTGGTTCGTGCGACAGACCTCGGTGCGCACGCTAGGAATCTATTGGTCTCGCGTTGTCACCGTTAGGAATAGACACGGAGAGAGCGAGAACATGGAACAACTTTCAGGCGGCGACATGATCGTGCGCGCACTCGAAGACGAGGGCGTGGACTATATTTTTGGCTATCCAGGTGGTGCAGCGTTGCACATTTACGACGCCATCTTCAAAGCTGACTCAGTACCCCATATTTTGGTGCGCCACGAGCAAGCGGCAACGCATGCGGCCGACGGCTACGCGCGTGCGACGGGCAAGCCGGGTGTCGTGCTGGTGACCTCCGGTCCCGGAGCAACCAATGCGATTACCGGTATTGCGACGGCCTATATGGATTCGATCCCTATGGTGGTGATCTCGGGTCAGGTGCAGAGCCACCTGATTGGCGAAGACGCGTTCCAAGAGACCGACATGGTGGGTATCTCACGTCCCATCGTGAAGCACTCGTTTATGGTGCAACGGACCCAAGACATTCCGAGCATTATCAAAAAAGCATTTTTTATCGCAACCACAGGGCGGCCGGGGCCGGTTGTTGTCGACGTGCCAAAGGATCTGACACACCCCGAACATAAATTTGACTACGACTACCCCGAGACGGTCTCGATGCGTTCTTATCAGCCCTCGGTCAAGGGGCACTCGGGGCAGGTTCGAAAAGCGGCGCGTTTGCTTCTCAACGCCAAGCGTCCGGTGATTTATGCAGGCGGCGGGGTCATACAAGGCGAGGGCAGCGAGCTGCTGACCGAGTTGGCGCGAAAGCTGAATTACCCTGTCACTAACACTTTAATGGGTTTGGGCGCTTACCCTGCGACAGATCGTCAATTTCTGGGCATGCTCGGCATGCACGGGTTTTACGAAGCCAACATGGCGATGCATCACAGTGACGTGATTCTTGCGGTGGGGGCACGTTTTGATGACCGTGTCACGAATACAGTGAGTAAGTTCTGTCCGGGCGCCAAAATTATCCATATCGATGTAGACCCTGCATCGATTGCGAAAATTGTCCCGGTTGATCTCCCTATTGTAGGCCCGGTGACGACCGTTTTGAGAGACCTCGACGCTCAAATTGATCAGCACGTCGCGTCTTCAGACCGAGTGATGCCGGACCATGAGGCAATAACAGAGTGGTGGACACAGATCGACAGCTGGCGCGCCGCTCACGGGTTGTGGCACGGGCGCCGTTACGGCGAGTCCGATTTTATTATGCCGCAAGATGCGATTAAGGCGCTCTATGAGGCAACACGTGGCGAGGCTTATGTGACTTCAGACGTGGGGCAGCATCAAATGTTTGCCGCGCAGTATTACAAGTTTGACTACCCGCGACGATGGATTAACTCAGGTGGCTTGGGGACGATGGGTTTTGGTCTGCCGGCCGCCATGGGCATAAAACTGGCGATGCCAGACGCCGAGGTGGCGTGCGTCACGGGCGAGGGTAGTATTCAGATGAATATTCAAGAGCTTTCTACCTGCGCTCAGTACGACGTTCCCGTGAAAATCGTAAACTTAAGAAACAACTACTTAGGCATGGTTAAGCAGTGGCAAGACATGCAGTACGACAGTCGTTACTCGGAGAGTCATTACGCGAGTTCGCTGCCTGACTTCGTGAAGCTGGCTGAAGCGTACGGTCATGTGGGCATACAGGTGAAGGACAAGGCTGATCTTGAGCCTGCGATGCGGGAGGCCTTTGCGATGAAAGACAGACTCGTATTCCTCGATATTTTTGTTGAGCCTCATGAGCACGTTTACCCCATGCACGTTGCGCCCAGTGGCGCAATGAAAGACATGTGGCTCAGTAAGACGGAGAGGACCTAAGCATGAGACGTATACTGTCCGTTTTAATGGAGAATGAACCGGGGGCCTTGTCACGCGTTGTCGGTTTGTTTTCGCAGCGCGGTTACAACATTGAAAGCTTGAATGTGGCACCGACCACCGACCACACGCTGTCTCGGCTCACGCTGACGACGCCCGGTGATGACCTCAAAATCGAGCAAATCACCAAGCACCTCAATAAGCTTGTGGACGTGGTTAAAGTGGTCGACTTGACTGAGGGTGCGCATGTTGAGCGCGACATGTTACTGGTTAAAGTCCGCGCAGTGGGTGCGCAGCGCGATGAAGTGAAGCGCACGACCGACATTTTTAGAGGCCAGATTGTAGATGTCGGGCCAGCGACCTACATTGTTCAGCTCACAGGTCCCATTGATAAGCTGGACTCCTTCCTCGCCGCTTTGGGAGAAACCGAAATTCTTGAGGTGGTGAGATCGGGTGTTGCCGGCATGGCGCGCGGCGAAAAGATATTGTCCGTGTAAATATGAAAGTGTAGGGCGTAGCCGTTTTTGATGCGCTAGCCTGTTATTAGGACTGCGCGGCCGTTCTGACGACTTGCGGCGCCACTCTGCCGCATTTCCCCGCTGACTTGATTGACCGAGAGGGCGTTGTTGCTACCCTTTACTACTACTTTTTTCTTGTTGTGGTGTGGAATGCATTTTTCTCGTTATCGATCGATTACTTTAGGTCTGACCACCTCAATTTTTCTATCTGCAGGGCTCGTGAACTGCGGTGGAGGTGGTGGTAGCAGCACCAGCGTCCCTCCGGTTGTTGTTGATCCAACGCCACCCACACCCGCTGACACCACACCACCGACCATCACCTTGTCAGGTGAGGTTGAAATGCGCGTCGAGCAAGGCTCGGAATTCACAGACCCAGGTGCATCGGCAAACGATGAAACCGACGGAGAGGTCAGTGTTTCTGTCTCTGGCGGAGTTGATGTGGCGACGGCCGATACGTACACATTAATTTACTCAGCAACCGATGCTGCGGGCAACGAAAGCACGGTAGAGCGCGTTGTGACTGTCTCTGATACGACAGCGCCCACTGTGACGTTGAACGGCAGTGGTTCGATGACCCTTGAGAGCGATGCGGCTTACGCTGAGGCGGGCGCTATTGCCAATGACAGTGTGGACGGAACACTGGACGTGGTTATTACGGGCGCTGTTGGAAGTGCCGCAGGCACCTACACACTGACCTATATGGCCGTGGATGCAGCGGGTAACGAGGCTCAAGTGCAGCGCGTGGTGACGGTACTCGAACCCGAGCCCGAACCTGAGCCGGAGCCCGAACCTGAGCCAGAACCGGAGCCCGAGCCTGAGCCAGAACCAGAGCCCGAACCCGAGCCAGAGCCCGAGCCTGAGCCCGAACCCGAGCCTGAGCCAGAACCCGAGCCCGAGCCTGAGCCCGAGCCGGAACCTGAGCCCGA
>ENA-OREB01000050-OREB01000050.1-marine-metagenome-genome-assembly--contig:-NODE-50-length-62379-cov-3.780794_pt1 | contig 62379 bp, 45 predicted proteins | sample MGYA00248625_ERZ508552 | MGnify/ENA primary metagenome ERZ508552 (study PRJEB26219, sample SAMN06267888) | marine metagenome | isolation source: Monterey Bay, California, USA | place: USA:Monterey Bay...
AATCCCAATTGGCAGGTCTATAACGATCTCTTGAACGCTGGATTTGGACTGTGGATCGATGCTAACTGGGTGAGCGGCAATCAATACCAAAAGATCACCGCAAACATTCAGCAGCGAGAGCGTTTAAAAATCATCCTGTCGTCGGAAACACTTGCCAACTTCACTGATCTGGATTTACTCACGAAACTAATTGAACTGGACATTACACCTATTTTTAGCCTCGATAAAAAAGCGGGGAAACTGTTCACGCAACCAGGAAACCTGGCCGATGCGACGTCACTTGAATTAGTCCAACATGCTTTTGAAAAAGGTGTCCGTGAATTTATCCTTCTCGATCTAGCATCCGTGGGAACCATGGCAGGATGTGCAAATTCTGAAAACGGATTTGGCGATCTCATTCAGGAAATTAAACAAGAACTACCCGAAATTAAGATCACCTCAGGGGGCGGAGCGCGGCATGCCAGCGATATCCAAACGCTGCTCAAACTTGGCTGCGAACATGTCCTTGTCGCGTCCGCCATTCACCAGTGCAAACTTACACCAGATGACATCTCCGACCTCACTGCTCACCGGCAAACGACGCAGGCTTTTACCCAATAATTGATTTCAGCCCCCACCTGCGATCGCCCCGCAAGTTTGTAACTTACTACTCCAAAAACTCTTGCCTCTTCATCCGTGCCAAGCCCAAGGACTGCTAGCAGTTTAGGTGTTAAAGATGCCAGCAATTCACATCGTTAATTTCTCATTTGCAACCGAGATTTGGATTGATTTGAAAACGGGTAATCTTTACAAACCATGTTGCAAAAGTTGCGGACCAAGAAGTTTGCAAAGAAGAGCGAGCGGCGACGAACTCAAGTTTTACTTGACTCAACTGCTTAGCATTCTTTTTGACATTCAAATATTGAGTTTGGCACGCATCTTGCGTTGTAGATAAAAACGACTCGCGGCAAACTCGCTGCATTTCAATCATAGTTGCCGGTGAAGGATCACCTAGGCTTACAATCAACCTAATACGTTTCGTCAGTCAGGGAGGACGAGTTTTGAAATTGAACATTAACAAATTGGCCTTAATTACAGCAGTTGCAATCACGCTACCTTTTACCGGAGTTCTGGCTCAAGCACAAGAATCCGGTATCGTTGCGATCCTAGACGTCGCAGCCGTATTTCAAAAAAATCTGGAATTCAATACCCAGATGAATGAAATCAAGCAATCTGCGAACGAACTAAAGGCGCAAATCACTGAGCAACAAAAGGCCATCCAGATCAAAGCGCAAGAAATTAGCGCGATGGAAAGTGGCCCGAGTCGGTTTGAGCAAGAGGCTGCCCTCGAGCAACAACAGACACTACTAAAAACTCAAGCACGCCAAGCTGAAACGAACCTCCTCAATCGCGAAGCCCAGATTTACTACGTCACCTACCAGAAACTGCAATCGGTTGTCGCAGCCGTTGCGAACGCCAATGGAATTGCCCTCGTCTTGCGATTCGATAACTCTCCAATCAATGGCAATGTCCGACCAGAAGTCATCAAAGCAGTGAATCGATCGGTTGTTTATAACAACCAACTGGATCTCACCAACCTTGTTGCCCAACAAATGGGACCTCAGGTAGTGGCAGACAATGCGGGAACACAACTTAAGTAATTGCTTAAGCCAACCATCTGGCAAGGCTTTACCTTTGAATTTTCACAAAGCGGCTTGTTTTAACGAGCCGCTTTTTTTGTTTTATTCGAGCGTTGACGACCACTCACTAGACAACCTAAACCACCTGAATTGGCGTGGCGCAATCAAAAACGAAAGCGAACCATCGCCTGTTGATTTCAAAACAATGAAGCCGATATTTCTCGCTTGTTATCTTTTGGATTCATGTTAAAACGCATTCTCGTGTCCTCGGCTTCCATCATTCAGCACGCTCATCCTTACACCAAATGAATGTTATCGTTTTTGAAGATTCGGGCGTTGAAAATCTCTATCCTGTCACGACCGGTCGCCCTGCATACGCAATCACATGCGCCAGTCTTCGCTTAGTTGATTTTTTAAAATCTCTGAATTCAAGAATGGTTGGAATCGTTCGGCCTTTTCTCGAACGAATTCAAATACTTGATTTCCCCGAATTGGAACAATCACTCGATCTTTCTCAACGATGGACACTTATCGTCAACGCGCGTCTCGCGCCCACGGTGAAAAACTGGGAGAAGATCTGTGCGTTAATGGGATCGTCCAATCAACTCCTTCCGGAAGGTATTTTGATTCGCGTTGGCTGGGCCACCGCGGCGGCAATTGTTCCCACCAGCACACTTCAGGATCAACCGCGATCGGCGTGGACGAAACTTATCGAATCACTCGGCAGACACCCCGACTGTGAAATTACCGAAGACGATTTTGTATTACTTGACTACCCGCACGAAATCATTGATCAGAATATTCAATCATTCCAGGGCAACTTAGCCCATCGAATCGCGCACGGTAACTACACCGAAAAATATGAGAATGTTTTCGTTGGCGATGGCGTTCAAATTGTCGATCCGGTTTTATTTGATTCAAAACCAGGCCCAATCGTCATTGATGCGGATGTTAAATTTGGGCCGTTTTGCTTTATTAGGGGACCGGTATATATCGGCCCGAGAACTCGAATCAGTGAACACGCTTCGATCAAAGATTGTGTCTCTATTTCCCATACCTGCAAAATAGGGGGAGAAGTTGAGAGCACCATTCTTGAGGCCTACACCAACAAACAACATCATGGATTTCTTGGCCACAGTTACCTTGGCAGTTGGATTAATCTGGGAGCAGGCACCTGCAACAGCGACCTGAAAAATACATATGGGATGGTCAATATGCAGTACGGTTCCGAAAAGATTGCATCAGGGATGCAGTTCATCGGCTGTATTATTGGCGACTACGCGAAAACTGCGATCAATACCAGTATCTTTACCGGCAAGACGATCGGCACCGCGAGCATGGTATACGGATTCGCGACGACCAATGTCCCGAGCTTCGTTAATTATGCTCGCACCTTCGATAAAGTTGGAAACCTCCCTCCCGAAGTGATTGTGACCACTCAGAAAAGAATGTTCTCACGTCGAAATGTTACCCAGCGCCCCTGCGATATCGAATTGATTCTCGATATGTACCGAAATACGCAACACGAGCGGCCCGACGGCCTCTCTAATGAGCCGATCTCCCTGTGAGCGGCCATTCTCATCATAAGCTACAAGAACCAGCACCCGCTTATTTCAGCCTGTTTCCAGCTATACGTCTTCAAAAACGCTCAATCTTCCAACTGTTTTTCAATCTGGTCTGTCTCAGCGACCGCTGCGAACTTATCATGACGTTATCCAATTTCCATTCCAAAATCATTTCGTATCCCAATGTCGCTCTCTCAACTGTTTGAAAAGAAACAAGTCACTTCGTATGAGTTGTTTCCACCCAAAACACCCGCCGGTGAAAAAAGTCTCCGACGCCACGTCGAACAACTGATGCAATTTTCACCGGACTTTATCACCTGCACTTACGGTGCCGGTGGGTCGACGCAAGGTAAAACGCTCGACATCATTGAAGATGTTAAAAACCTGTATAACATCCCGGTCGCATCTCACCTGACACTTGTCGGCAGCAGCGTGGATGATTTAAGAGCCTACCTCGAGCAGGCGCGAGCCCGATCGGTTGACTACATCGTTGCCCTGCGTGGCGACCCTCCCCAAGGCGAATCGGAATTCCAGGCAACTGAAGGGGGCTATCAATACGCCAATGAGTTAGTCGAACTGATCAACAACGAGTTTAAAGACCTTGGTGTACTGGTTGCCGGCTATCCGGAGAAACACCGGGAGGCACCAAGCCTTGACGTTGACCTTGATAATCTAAAACGAAAAGTCGACGCCGGAGCGCACGCAATCGTCACACAGTTGTTCTACAACAACGAGGACTTTTTCCGATTTCGAGATCTCTGCGAACAAAAAGGAATCAACATTCCGATCGTCCCGGGTTTGCTGCCTGTCACCAGCCTCAAGCAAATCCAACGCATCTCGTCGCTTTGCGGAGCTAAACTGCCAACGCCGTTTGTGCAGGAACTCGAAGCAAATCCGGAACCCGATGATCAATTCAAAATCGGCGTGGCTCAGGCGATCGAACAAACTCAGGAACTCATCGATGCCGAGGTCGCCGGCCTGCATTTTTATGTTCTCAATAAATCCGACGCAACGGTTGAAATTATGACCGCGATCAACCGCACCTCCCCAAGTGACTAAACTGGCTGTGAGTTATTCAATCTACCCAATTGAGACGGAGTTCGTTCATGCCTTCATCATTTCATTCAGCAGTAACGTCCGCATCACGACGATGGGTAACGCGTGGACTGTCGATCCCTCTTCTACTGGTAGTAACATGCTTCTGGCCACTGACTGTCACGGGGCAAACGGGAACTCAATTTCGACCGCCACAAGAAGTCGATGGTAAACGTCCTAACTCGCTTACTCCCTCGAAACCAGCGGTTACTCCACCGACTGCAGAAGCGGCACAGCAGCGAACGGAGAAAATGTATCAGCAGCTCGTTCAGGAACTATACAACCTGATCCCGGGCGACCCGGCTTCCAACCCGGAACAGCAAAAAGTTATCGGCGAAGCGGTCAAGGCGTTTCAAGTAAAAGATGCGAAGTTAGTCATTGAGCTGATGACGGCACAGGCTCTTTCAGACCCAAATTTTCCTCCAGCCGATGTGATGCTCGCCGGACTCAGCTTTGCTATTCAGGATCCAAAATCTGGACGGGTCTTGCTCGAACGTGCGGCCCTGCAGCATCCTGACAAACCAGCGGTCTATTCGACTTTCGCCAGATTGGCAATTAATGAAAACCGATCCACTGACGCACTGGCATTGCTAGACAAACTCGAGCGGGTGACCCAGAACGCAAAATTATCTCCCGTATCCGCCAGTTTTTACGAAGCGCAGTATCTCGACGGGGCAACTGATATCGCCATGCGACAACGACGTTTCTCAGATGCTCGACGTTACCTCACAAGACTCAGAGAATTGCGGCCAGGAAATCCCAAAGCGTTGATGGTCTCGGCTGAACTTGAATTCAATGAAAAGAACCTCGAGCAAAGCCTGCTCTTTTTGAAACAACTCCAAACCGCGCTCCCCCAAACGCGGCCACCCGAAATCATCGTGGCTAACTGGTTCCAGCGAACCGGGAAATTTGACACCGCCAAGGTCTGGATTCAAGCGGCCGCCGAAACGTATGCCGACAGCCCTCAAGTTCAATTGGAAGTCGCCAGTTGGGCGGTTAATGAAGAACAATTCCCCATGGCAAATTCAGCGATCAAAAAAGCAGAGGTCGCCGGCGAAACACCTCAATCTCTCTCCCTAAAAGCAAAAATTGCTTTTGCCGGTGAATCTTACGGCGTTGCCGAATCACACTACGGCGAGCTCTACAAACAATTTCCAAACAACTTTGAAGTGTCGAACATGTACGCCCTTTGTTTAATTGAAAACGCCGACCCGGAGAAGCGGAAAATGGCACTTGAAATCGCCAACAGAAATGTCCGTGCGCTGCCGAATAACGTCGTTGCCCAAGCAGCTCGTGGTTACATCCTCTTGCGAGAAGGCAAAACGGAACAAGCTAAAACGGCAATCGGAAGAGCGCTACAGCAGCAAAATGCTTCGCCTGAAATTAGATTCTTTGCTGCCTCGGTTTTAAATGCTATGGAAGAAAAAGAGAAATCGAAAACCACCTTAGAACAGGCTTTGAAATACCGCGGACTCTTCCTGTACCGCGCCAGGGCGAAAAAAATGTTCGAACAACTCTCGAACTAAGTGCGCACGATTCAATAAAACAAAGCACCTCGATGCAAATTAATTTGCAAAGTTTGTTCGACTAACCCAGGCTCGTGGGCGTGGATCCATTCTTCATCATTGCCTGTAAAATCAAAACACAGGTAGGCGCGTGAGTAATCTCGCCAGCGTTGACTCGTTCAACTGCTTCAGACAATGGCATCACGACGGTTTCAATCAGTTCAGTGCCTTCGGGATTACTAACAGTTTTCGTTAACCCACGGGCAATGTAAGTCTTCGTCGGCGAGACAACGATGGTGGTAAAAGGATCGACCGAACCAATCGCTTCCCAGTTTTCAGCAATCAGCCCTAGTTCTTCTGCCAACTCTCGCTTGGCAGTCGTATCTGCCCCCTCCCCCGGATCGATTCCACCCGAAACAGCTTCCAGCGAATAACGCCCAACGCCGTAGTGAAACTCCCGCGTCAAATGGACATTATTTTCATCGTCAATTGCTAAAACACAAACGCCGGGTTTCATACAGACAACGACGTGCTGACCGTCCTTACCGTCGGGGCGAATGACCTGATCCACCCGCACGTTAACGAACGGATCAATGTAAACATCATTAGATTCTTTGATAAACCACGGACCGTGTTGGGACATGTAGCACTCAGAAATTAAAAATTTTCAACAACCAAAACCAATTAAGGGCAATCTCAAATATCGATTCTTTAGTTTAGCAAATAAATAGCATGCTATCGCTACGACCAATGTCCGCATTGATTCCCTTGGCAGCAAACCCCAGTTCCTTCCCTATTCTTAGGGATCTGATTTTCCTTGCCTTCGCATTGGCTCACCATAAAATAAGGTTCATGTTTAATGTGGAGACTGGTTCAATGCGATGGAAGGAAATACTTTTATAGAATGACAATCTAATTAGATTTCGTTCTACAACGCAATTTATTTGCCTACAGCAACTGAAAGCGTCAAACGTAAATTCTTCTTCCAACCTCTCCATCAGATTGGCAATTACGATCCTACGTTATGAGCGAGGAATGAGATGAGCACTTGGATATCTGAAACTGAATTTCGACAGAGCGGCGCAAAGGCTGCCGGCATCACCATCAATGTCCCGTTTTTGAAAGAAATCAAGACGGATTATGGATTTCGTGAACTTCTGAACAACGTCTATCACGAAATCATGCACTCCGTTGAAAATCGAACAAAACGTTTCGCTTCCGAATCTGGAGCCTTTGCTCAGCAGGTCGCCGAGCGCCTCTCCGACCTTCGTGACGAAATGGAAACCTATTTCGCCTTAGAAGAGTGCTACGGATACTTCCAGCATTCGGCGTTGCAAAACCCCAATGTCAGCCGCAACGCTTCGCGTCTTCAGCAAGACCATGAAAGGTTGTTCCTGCAGTTGAGCGAAATCATCGAGACCACTTGGCAAGTCGTTTATCGCGAATCATCACCTCAAGTCGAGTTTCCACAAATAACCGAATCGTTTGATCGCTTTTGTAAAGATCTCGCCCATCATGAACAGGCGGAAATGGAGTTGATGATGAGGCTCTGCAATGAGGACTTTGGGGTCGGGGATTAACGGTCTCTGGCAATCTCTGAAACTGCGCGTTCGGCGGACATGAGTGCCTGCCTCCCAACGGGTTCTACCCGAGGCGGTCATGTAGTCGATCAACTGCCTGCATTAATTGACGCCATTGGTGAAAGATTTCTTCGGTCTCGAGTTCGCCAGCATCATCATGGCCGAACCCACGCTCACTCACCAAAATCGTTTCGTCGAATTGAGCCAACCCCTCCAGCATCGCTTCGTAGGGGACCGCCTGTGGGACGTCCTGGAGGTGGGCATCAGAAATGGGTAGATCGAACGGACTCACGTCACTCTCAAGAATCGCATCTTCGTAATCACAGATCTTTTCGTCCATGATACGGTGCATCGCCCAGAGGGCTGCGCCTTCGACGTCGCATGCGCCAACTACGTAACAAACATTGCCCGATTGAATATAAAATTTTGCCATCGCTTGGAGTCTCCGAGAAATGCATTTTCTGTCTTGCATCTCTCCTATCGCGAGTTCTTTGACACGTTGGGTCTAGAATACTCACAATTTATTAATTGGTGTCTAACAGGAAACTCAATCCATGAGCCTCCTCGATCGCGGAAGCACTCCTTTGTGACGCGTGTAGGAAACTTACCACCCAAATCCAAGGACGCCACCAAACTGCTGAAAAACAAAGCGGATTCCAGCACTGACCGTCCGATTGTTCCAACTGTATTGCCTAGATAAATGGGACAACAACGAGGGTTATTTTTTCGAAGCAGGCGGGGGAAATCCAGTAAAATTTTTGTTTCCACCTAGCAATTAGAAATTTTAAACGAAATTTAAAAATTAGCTTGCCATTCAGTAAAACACAATTTGCCAGCGATTCAAACTCAACATCCAGCCTCACTTCAGTAGCCTCACTTGGCCATCTCACCACCAAGTCAATCGAACACACGCTTTGAGAACTGGCAAAACGCATCAATACATTTGTGGAGCAAACGGACGATTGCTCAAGCCATGATTTCTGAAATTGTTCCGCTGCTGTCGGAGAATTTAGAAACGGGAACCTTCAAAGCGTTTAACAGCGTAAGGTAGAGGTTTGATAGTGGCGGAGTCTGTTTGCCAAAATCGTGAACCGCCCCCTGCTTGAGACCAAGTTTTTCGCCTCCCACCAACATCAAAGGATAATCGGTATTAACGTGCGTCTGGCTGTTGCTGCTGCCGTAGAGCACGATCGTGTTATCGAGCATCGTGCCGTCGGCCTCGGGAGTATCTGCCAGTTTCGTGATGAACTCAGCCAGCAGGTCTGCCTGGAACTTGTCGTACTTTCCAAGTTTAACCAGATGCTCACCTCCTTGTACCGCGTTATGGGCCAGCAAATGGTGGGTGCTACCAAGGCCCAAAGCGATCGGAATGTTGTCCCACTTGCTGCTGTTCATGCTTTGCAGCATGTAGGTCGCATAACGGGTGGAATCTGTCTTGAAGGCCAGATAGATGAGGTTGTACATCGTACGGATGAAAGCAGCCGGATCTTGCACAGAAGCATTTAATGCCAGCTCTTCGGTGGCAACTTTTGGCTTGGCGGTTGTCGCCCAGCGTTCCATACGCTCGATCTCTTTCTCCACATCTCGCAATGCCTGCATGTAGTGCTCCAGCCTTTGCGAATCCTCGCTGCCGAGTTTACGTTTGAGCTCGCGGTAAGATTCCAGCACCCGATCGACACGGCGCTGATCTCGACTCAAACGTCGCCGTTGGTTTTCCTGCAAGGCCCGATCAGAATTAAACATTGCGTCATACAATCCTCGCAGATTATTCGTCGAAGGGATGCCGCGTCCAAATTGATTGTATGAAAGTGTGTTCGATCGGCCTTCGCCACCCAAACCTCCCTCATTGCCAAGCACAAGACTCGGATAGCGTGTCTTATGGCCATGCAGCGCTGCGGCAATTTGATCAATCGACGGGCTTTTCACGGCAGCGGCAGGATTACTGCCGGTTAGAAACGAATCGGCTGTGCTATGCCCATTTGCACTCACGCATTGGGGATGCTCCAGACCTTGCACCACCGAGATGCGATTGGCCAGAGGTGTAAAGGCTTCCATTGACTTGCCAAAACGCAACTGGCCATCGACCAGCGTCGGGTACCAACGCCAATCGCCATTCAGGGCAAAACCGTGCCCCACATACAGCGCTAGAAGCCGTCTAGGGATCTCGGATTCTGCTTCACTCGCCATGCATTCGAACACCGGCAAACTCAAGGCCACTCCACCCGCGCCGCGGAGAAATGTACGTCGATGGATCTGCATTCTCTTAGCCATGATTGTCTTCTTTATATCCAGTCGTCGTTGGCACAGCCATTAATCTTGAGTCTTTAATTCGGTGCCTTGCCGATAAACCGTTGATGTCACAATCGCTTTGATCAGGGTTCGCATATTGTATCCGCTTTTCTCAAACTCTGCCTGCAAGGTCCGTACGGTCGTCTCGTCGCGGAATGTGAGTGGTCTACCTAACGCATAAGAAAGCATATGACATGTAAAACCATAGGCAAACTGTTCGTGGCGTTGCTTAAGCAAAAACTGTTTCAACGGCAACAACCCATCAATCTCTTGATCATCAATAACAACCTGCTTGACAACGGGGCCAGCCTTTTGAATGGTGGTTCTCGGAAGCCCGATCGCATCGAAGCCTTCGGTAGCGATACCCCAGGGATCGATATCCTGGTGGCAGTCGTAACACGTTGTGCCTGTCTTGAGATGCAAATCCAATCTCTGTTTGACCGAAACCGGGACACCGGCTTTAAGATCGCCGACAGGTTCCGGTAGCGAAGGCACGTCCGGTGGCGGATCGGACGGTGGATTTCCCAATAGACGCGAACGAATCCAAACCCCGCGGTTCACCGCATGGGAATCCTGCCCGTTGGACTGAGCCAGCATGACCGCAGCCTGTGCCAAAACGCCTCCACCTCGATGTGCAGGCGCAGCCACTCGCATGAATCTCGGCGTTAAAACATCGGCGATCCCATAATGCTCAGCCAGTGTTTCGTTCACCATGACAAAATCAGATTCCAGAAAACTGAGGCAACTCACATCCTCGTGAAGAACGTGTGCAAAGAATTCGACACATTCCTGCTTCATGTATTCCCGGATCCGCATGCCGCGGTTTTTGAACGAAGGATAATAATTTGGATCGATGGCGATCTGATCGAATCGGCTGAAATCGATCCACTGTGCGACAAAATCTTCGACAAACCGACGGCTACGCTTGTCATCGAACAAACGGTCCACCTGCTGCTCGATCAGTGAGTCAGTAAGATGCTCGTGCTCACCCGACATCGTGATCAATTGGGTATCTGGCGGACCGTTCCACAGGAAGTAAGCTAGACGAGAGGTAAGGTCGTAATTATTGGATCGTCGCAAATATAGAAACCGCGGGTCGGAAAGTATCGTGACGATTGAGCTTCGCAATGCTTCAAGTTCACTGCCGCCAGCGGCAATTTCCGCCGCCCAAATTTTGTCGATATGAATTGCGTCAGATTTGGACAAGGGTCGTCGCCAGGCACGTGCCGCCAGAGACTTCAACTTGCCCGGCATTTCTTTTCCATCCAATTTGGCTTCTACGAGGAACGGCTGAATTGCTGCTGGTGGCCAAGTCTCAAAGAAGGGAGTTTCGAACTCCACCTTTTCAATAACTACATGTCCCTGCGACTTCATCACCTCGGGATAGATCGCCGGCCCCTTGGCTTCATTGCCGTGAGTGCCGTTGTTTCCATTAGCCGAAGGAATTAAACCGTGAGTATGCCCAAACGCCTTAATCCACTGTTCATCGGGCCGCACAAGATAAATGGGTTCCGTCCACTCGAATCGAGCAGGTAGCGGAAAACCTTCGAGCTTGTTGTGATTAACAATAGTCAGCGTACGGAATTTCAACCAGTAACCGGGGCTTCGATCTTCAGCTTCGATCAGATCGGAGACCACGCCGGGGTAATCTTCCAACGCTCCAAACAATTCGAAGACCTGCGGACCTGCTTTGGCCGCGACCGTGATCGGCTCAACCAACTTGTAAGGATGCCGACCTGACTGATCCATATACACGCCGATTTCCTGAGGCGTGCGAGCGGTTTTCCGTTTTTCAAATTTTTCATACTCAGCCGCAAGATCACTCTCCGCAGGCATTGGAGTAATATTGATACGGTGAGGAGCTAATCCATCACCATAGTCACCACTGACCTGCAGTGGCCCCGCTGGCAGGCGAACTCCTAAAAATGCAGGTTGATGAAGGGTCCCGGTAAATTCGCGATCCCCCAGATTCAAGGTAAGTTCCTGTGGCGGTTCCAGGGGTTCCCGTACAAACTGTTGACCAGGTTCCAAGAGAGCCAGGATTTCCTTTCCGTCTAAAGCTCGGTTGTAAAAACAGACCTCATCCATCTGGCCCTTGAAGAGCTGGGAATTCTGAATGCGACCAATGTGCAAATCTACCGAGGTGTTATCGAGATTAGTGGGCGCAACGGTACCGGAGGCGACCTCAAAACCGTTAACGAACAGTTTGGTTTGGTTCTCGCCACGCCGCACCACCGCCGCCACGTGCTGCCAAGTGTTTGCTTTGAGTATGCTGGGCTTGGTAGCCACCGTGCCATTGGATTGATTGGCAGGATTGACCGTCTCAATCCGCAACACACCCCCTTGCAGCATGTCCAGATACCAACCGTGCACCCAATTGTATTGGCCCAAGCAAACGATTCCCGCCTGCCGCAGTTCCGTTGGGTTAATCCACGCAGCCACAGTGAAGTCCCCCTTCCCCACATCCATCCGGGGATGGCGCGAAAGCACCACCGCATCATCGTGCCCATCCAGAGAAATTGCTTTCCCTTGTTTACCGATTGGTGATTCGACAAAGGTTGCTCCACCCTCAAGTTTCCCTGTCAATTCCTTGCGTTTGGATTCACTCTGGGTATCACCATTTAGCCCCCAAGAGCCGACCAATCCCTCCTGCAATTTTGAGGAATCCGCTGCGGCCACTACCTTAGCCGGCGGATTTAAGAAAACATCGACCTGGTAGATACCTGCCTTGGGAATCTGAACTGTCCGAGGATCGGTTAAATCTTGTAGCACCACCTGACCAGCCACCGATTTGGCGATAGACGCTTCAGGTTTGATCAGAAAATGCTCTCCATACCCGTAGGTTGGCGGCTCATTGCGTAGGGTTAATTTGATTCGGAATTTTCCCTTGCTCCTATTTTCACGCAGAAACATTCGGTACTCGTGCTTGGGTGGAATGGGGATCTCAAAATCATCGCCTATCCATTTCGGCCCCTCGTACAACCGCCGATATCCCTGATAAAGATAGTTATCACCTCCCCAGTGGCATTTTTCCCAATCGTTGCCAGCAATTCGAAACACATCGGGGCGGGTCGGTGCAAGGTTCGGCATCGCTCGTTCGACCATCTGTTCAAGTGCATCGGTATAGAGCTGAAGGTACGAACCCGAAAGATCGAGTTCCGCCTGCCGGGAAAAACCATGCTTATCGATCGGGTCACCGATGAGCTGATCCGCAATATGCTCGTGCGTTTGAATTAGATCCTGAAGACTATGCGCAATCTGATTGTTAGTCAGGCGCATTAATGGATCTCGTAATGCTTGAGTCTCTTCCTCATACCTTGCTAGTAACCGAATTGCCTTGGCCAAGAACGCTCGACGTTCATCCGCCGTAGGCTGCTTGGCATCCTCAGGTGGCATTTCGCCTCGCTGGATTTTATGTATGACCTCTTCCCACAGTTCGTGGTTATCGACCGTCACTTGCAAATCAAACCGATCCAAACGAACATCGCCCTGGCGTTCATCCGCGTTGTGACATTTCACGCAATAATTGTCAAGAAACGGAATATCATTCTTTTCCTGAGCCCGAGCAGACGAAGCCAATATCGATAAAAAAATGAACATCCAAAGATGAATAGCGGATCCATTCATGACTGCTTCAGTTTTAAGCAGGTCTACTTTACTCATGTACTTCTCCATGGAGCCTTATCATTCCCGGGATCCAGAATCCTGAGACAAGAAATACGATCGCAGAGTTGTTGCGTGTTAGGGAATTAGTCAATCCGGCCAGCATGGCAGTGCCTTTGTTGACGCGCTCATTGATTGTTTCACCGGCGGTCTCGCCGACTTTGCCGCTGGCGAACTCGCGCAGGTGGACAACGCCGTTACTTTCTAATGTCAAATATCCGGAAAATGCTCGGCTATCGACATCCAGTATAGTCGTAATTTCAACCCGTTTTGCACCCCAGAGTCATTCGCTGTCCATTAAAACTAATAAAACGCTGGGGCTGGCAAAGCCCCTCGAAAGAGATGCGATAATTATTTAGTAATCTCTTGTCTGAAAAACAGTACAGCCCGCAGCGAGCATCACAAGCATGAAAATGACCCCACTCGTCAGAGGAGCCCATGGGGATTCACTCGGTGCATTACCACGTTTTTCAGCCTCCCGCAGATCAACCTCTTCGTTAGCACTTGTGTCCGATGAAGAGGCAAGATAGCTAACGACTTTGTAAAACTCACTCGGTTTTGGACAAAGTGTATAAGCCGGCCGAATCGCATAACGATAGAGAGACTGAATAAGATCAGAAGATGGGTTGAGGGATTTTACGACTATCCCATCGTCGATATAGCAAAGTGTTGCTGACTGAATATCCTCGCCCAGCCAAACCTTGCCATCTTCAATTAAGTCGAAGGTGCTAATTTGCTTAACGCCGGAAAAACTAACTTTGCTCATCTTTTGCCCGCTTTCCAAGTCAAGCATCCATAGATTTCCATTTCTGAATAGAACACCGATATATCGTCCATCCGGTGATCCATCTACCTGGCGAATCGAAGATCTGGACTCAAGCTGAAACTCCTTCTCCTCAACCATCGTTTCTGTGTTCACACTAATGACTTTTCCGTTTCCAAACGCAACCGCGATTGTTTTGCCCGAATAGGCAATCATGGCACTCATTTTCTTGTCAAAAGAAAGATTAAGTATCAACTCAGATTTAACTCCGTAGCTGCCATCTTTCAGTTCGAGAATTTTGATGACTCCCTCGTCGTAAACAGCGAACTGATCGAACTCTTGGTTGTAACTAATTGACGATTCAGTGCGGATCCGCACGCCTTCGGCCTGCCCCATCTCAATAAACAGCTTTGGCGTTGCCTTGCTTGAACCGGCAGTCCCACCACTCGCGTCCTCTGCCATCGCATTTGGTTCGCCAGCGGCATTCTCCTTCGTCTGCCCGACCGTCTTAAATTGTTCGACCACCATCTCAGAATTCATCCGATAAATCTCGCCATTGGAGGCAACGGCGATAATTCCATGTGGCGAAGAAAACAATTGGATTGTGCTATCGGGAAACTTGCCGACCTCTAAAGGCTCGGCCACTCCAGTACGCAAAATACTGACCTGATTGCTGCTCATATTAGGACCAAGGCCACCGAAACGTTTACAAACCACAAAATCGTTGATTGGGTCAAACACAGGTTGAGGAACGTCTCTTAAACCTGGAATCGGCACTTCACTTAATTTTGCAAAAAACGTAATCGTGCCAGTAGCCATTTGATCTTCGGGCGACATCTTCATCCCCGACACCACACTCCAGTTCTTGCCTGAATCATCCCAACGATAAACCTGACGAAATACGTCAGTCGCATACACTTGGTCAGCCGCAGGAAATACGCCGGAAAACTCCGTGTTCTTCATTTTCGTGTCGAACAGGCCATAGGCCGATCCTATCGAAAAGCAAAACGCCCAAAACACCAAAGTCAAAATGACAGAAACGATTGAGCTTCGCCAAACTAAACCGACAAACGCGGAGACCGCGAAATAAATCGCAAACACCAATACATAAAGCGGGATACTCAGCAAAATCGCCCGATCCCAGGTTCCCATTCCAATCCCCAGCCAAAGCCAAAGACCAAAAAACAGATAGGCGGCGCAAATCGCGATGAAGGCACAGCCTCCAACAAACTTCGCGACGTACAATCCCCATCGAGAGATCGGCTTGCTCAAAAGAAGGTTCAATGAACCGGGCTCAAACGTCTCAGGAATTAAATTTGCAGTCACAATAATCGCAATTAACAATCCAATCGACAAAACTAATTTCTCAAAGTACCACGGTAATTCTGAGATCAAAAGTTTAGACAGTTGCTGCTGGCTCATCGGGAGGGGATCAATGGGACTCCAAATGGCATAGCAAAACTCAATCGCCGAGTCTTCGCCCGGAGGAATCAACTTCCTTGAGAACGCGCTAGATAGGAGAAGCCGATTGACGCGTTTCACCTCGACCTCTGACAACTGATCGTATCCGGAATCAATCAGCTCTTTCGCTTCGAGATTCAGTAGTTTATTTTTCCAATCGGCCGCCACATAAAAATCCGGATTCTCAATAACTGAGTTCAGACCGTCGATTAAATCCCGCCCAATTCCTGAGCCCTCCGAATTGCCTCGCCGTCTTCTACCCCGCCTGCCTTCTTCGTCATCAACTTCAGGCTCAACCTTTTCAGTTTCTTCTTTTTCGACGAGCGCAATTAACTGGTCTTTGAAATTGTCATCGTCTGGAAGTAACTCCCAGACGCGAGTCATCACCGCCTCATCGGGTTTTCCTTGCCGCTCAACCAGTGCTTTGGCAATCCCCTGGCTATTCAATCCGCGATCTGGCAGCTGCCAATCAAGGGTCTCGCGAATGTGCAACGGAGCAATAACGAGCAACAGCAAAGTGATAAAAATTAAGAGGACATACAGCACTCTTGAAGCCAAAGCCGCACGAAATGAATCTTTGATGATTGCGAAATAAGGTCGCATTAGGAACTTTCTTTAATTTGATAAATCGAAGTAGGCGTCAACTTAATCCCGAATCTTTACTCCGAGACAATTTTTAAGAACGCATCTTCTAGCGACGATTCTTGTCTTGTCATTCTCAACAAACTTACTTCGTTAGCTCTGACTCGATCGATCAACGCATCCAAGGCATTTTGATCTGCGAGTGTTATTTTGACAGAGAAAACGCCCGCCTCAGATTTCGACAGAATAGTGCAATCTTCTCCCTCCATCGCTTTATGAATTGCAGTTGAGTCGCCAGAGATATCCATCTCCAGTGTAATGAGACTCCCCTCAGTTCCTGAAAGCTTCTTAACGAATCCACCAATTTCTGATACCGGCCCACAATATTTCAAAGCACCCTGATTCAAGATCGCAACGCGGTCACAAATCATTTCAACTTCCTGGAGAATATGACTGTTCAGGAAAATGGTCACGCCTTCATTCTTTAAGTTGCGAATAATATTTCGAACGTCAGCACGCGCCCGCGGATCAAGTCCATCCGTCGGTTCATCGAGAATCAATAGTTTCGGATTGTGGAGCAACGCCTGAGCTAACCCCAGCTTTTGCAACATTCCCTTTGAGTATTTCCGACATCTGTCTTTAGCACGGCCAGTTAAACCGACCATTTCAATGACTCGATCCTGCTTCTTACGAATCTCAGCGGACGGTACGTTACTTAAGTTGCCATAACACTCCAGCGCGGAAAAACCGGTGAGATGAGGCGGAATTCGAAGATGCTCTGGCAGGTAGCCCACCAACCGTCGGGCTGATCGGGAACCGGCACTCAAGCCCATCAATTCAGCGGAACCGGCACTCTTGCGAATAATGCCCAACAGAATTTTGATAAAAGTTGTCTTGCCAGCACCGTTGGGGCCGAGCAAACCAAAAATTTCTCCCTGATTTACCTGAAACGACACATCATCGAGTGCCTGAAACCGCTTTTTGAAGATAACACCCTCAGAATATATTTTACTGAGCCCGGTGGCATTAATCGCCGGAATCTTGGGAGATAGCTCGTTAACTGTTGAGTCCTTTATCATTCGCCTACCGTCAAAGGTGAAAAATTTACATCAAATTATGTTAGCCGTTACTGGTTCAGCCGTGATTATAAAACGACTTAAGCCTGTGCGATAACCGGGGCCAAGTGTAAATTGTACCTCTGATTCCACTTCAAGGTTTCGATTCGAGCACAACTTAAAGTCATTCTGCAAAAACTATTCATTTTCAATACCCAATCCAACTACCTAATCAACGTCAGACCGTTGAGCGAATAATTTAATGAATTCACCCAACTCTCAAGATAATCGACTCGATGATCCAGTCGTCCTTCTGTTTCAGTCGTCGCCGTACGGGACTCTCGACGCGATTGTCCAGCACGATAATAAAACAGTTTATTTTTACTTGAACCAACCCGCTGCAACAGAATCGACACAAAGACCCGCCTTTGGCACCCGCGCGTGCTGGGTTCGAAATCTTGACCTAGGCCCCCTCGTCGTCAATGAGGCCCAAATGCGGCAAGGCATTTCCCCAATGCTACCTCGCAATCTCTGTATTCACCGCGAGGGACAACCACTCCCCCAGAGTGATAATCTTCGAATCGTCTGGTTCGAAGAAGGCAACGGCGCAGCTCTGATAGAATCGCTCCCCAACCAAGAACCTGTGACGCTTGCCGTCATCCCCCCATGGAGCGGACTCGAAGGATTTCATGGGTACGCCCATGAATGCGCTGTAGAGAGCCCACTCTGCTGGCCAATGCCCGACAACCCAAAACTCTGCCAACGGATCGAAAATGCAGATCGATTTTGGCAGGCATGGAAACCTCAACCTGCCACTGATCCAAACTCTGGAGATTCAAGCAGTTCGCCTTTTGCCGAACTCCAACCCCTATTGCTAAGCCATTTTGATCACAACTTTTTAACGGAACCTGAGACCACTCAACGCGAATATTTTTCAATTGGTGAAAATCGTTTCCCGCCTTGCGGAATCGTACGATACTCCAACCCGACTGAAACCATCATCGCGACCGTAGGCATGTCCGTCTGCCCTCAACCTGCCGTTGAGCTCTTCTCTGATACCCCCGGACTTTACCGCCGAATCGAGTTGGCAATCAAGCTGACTCCTCACCAAGACGCAAACGCTGAAGCTCAAAATAAAACAATCGAGTTGGCCACGCAAAGACTGAGTGGACTAGCGAACTACCCCTGGAATCAATTTACCTGGCTTGGACCTGGCCACACCTGCGCGTTTCCCAATGTTGTTCCCGGATGCAACAGTGCCCTGTTAGTTCATCAAACCCAATACCGTCCTAACCAACCAGTGAATGAGACAACCAACACTTATCGTAATGATCCGGTCAATATACTGTGGCTGGTCCCCATTACGGAATCTCAACAACAGGGCCTCCAAACTGGTGAACTCACCGCGACTGACATTTTTTAAACGGGTCAAAAAAGGCAAGACAAATTGCCCTCAATCAAGTTGTTTTCTGGGTCAATATTTTCGTGAAATTAGCAATTCTCCTACCAAAAATGAAACCTTCATTATGGTAGAATAAAACTACAGTTTAACCGCAATATTGAATTCGCTTCCCCGGCGATGGACTGTCTTCCTACCAGTCTCATCTTACGATGACTCCCTTCAATAAAATTTGATGACCGAACCAAACGACCACTCTTCGAGCGACATTGCGACTCAATTCAATTTGATTCAGCAAGCTAAAGCGAACGAACCGGTTGCATGGGAATTGGTATTCTCCCTGTACGCACCGCTAATTAAGCGTTGGGCGAAAGGATACGGCGTTGTTTGTCCGTTTGAAATTGACAATGTTTGCCAGGAAGTCTTTACCAAGCTTGTAAAGAACATTGACTCGTTTCAATACCGCGAGAGCGGTGGGTCCTTCCGGGGGTGGCTCAGGGTCATTACGCGTAATTACATCTGGACTCAGCAGATGGGGAAAGGAAAGCCTCAAACGATCGGGGGAACTCTTTGGAATTTGCAATTGAACCAGATTCCATATAATGCAACTTCTGAACGCAGTCTTTTAGACGCCCCGGAAGAGGACGACGATGACGACACTCGTAAGTTAATTTTTCTTCGAATCATGGAATGGGTTGAGGCAAACTACTCTGAGTCACAGAGTATCGCATTCAAACGAGTCGTAATTGACCACCGCCCTGCCCGGGAGGTGGCGGAAGAATTAAAGTTAACTCCCAACGTGGTCTATCAGAATAAATCTCGCATCTTGGCTAAAATCAGAAGTGTTTTTCAGGATTTAGTTTAGTGAAAACACCACTAACAAAATTCGCTCAATGCAAAACCATCGTTTAACTTTTTCAATAGAAAAAATACTTTGATCGAAACCTGCCCGTCCGAAGAGCTTCTTCGCCAATTTAACGAAGGACGCCTCGACGCATCAAACGAGGTCGACAGAATCACGGAACATCTGGGTTCCTGCGAATCTTGCATCGACAAACTTGATGCGATGGAACCCGGGCCAATTGCAGAGGGGCTTCGCGAATCCGCTGCGTCGGTGTTACTGAACGAGGAAACTCTGCTGGTCGCCGAAGACCAAAACTTTGATTCAATTCAAGGCACGATTGACGACGTGCTTTCCACGGTTCGAAACAATCCGCCCAGCGAGAAACTCGACCCCTCTCAATTCGGCGAAAATCGTTACCAAGTCATTGCTGCTATCGGCGAAGGTGACTTCAGTTGTGTTTACGGGGCACTGGGGCCAGCCAAAGAGGGAACCGATGATCCGCCTGACTTGTTAGCAATTAAAATCCCGCACGATTCCAAGTTAACAACTGACCGGCACACACAACAGTTTTTCCTTGACTGCCAACGAGCAAAACAACTGGACCATCCAAACATTCAGCCTGTCTTCGATTACGGTCGCTGGGATGACAAGAAATTATTTCTTACCAAACCCCTGCTTCAGCATCCAACGCTCACCACACTCTCTCGACAAAGACGTGAATTCAATTACGAAACAACGCTCTCAGTCATGAAGCAAATTGTAGATGCCGTTTTTTACGCTCACTCAAATCAAATCGTCCATCGGCACCTATCTCCCAACAACATTCATTTGATCAAACAAAGCGAGACCGAAACTAAAAACTCCGGAGACTTTCAAGCGATCGTGTCGGATTTTGGATTCACGTTTGATTCCCGGTACCACTTTGATCTGATCGAACCCGCCCAACGCAAAAACCCATTTGTTTCGCCAGAAAGCGATACGCAAAACGTCGAATTCATAGACGATCGAACCGATGTTTACTCCCTTGGAAAAATCCTGAAATTACTCATGCGACTCACTACCGACCTGCAGGAGGAGGAAAACCTCAAGAAGATCGTCGAAAAATCAACTACGACTCGGCGAAGCGAGCGTTATCAGAGTGTTGGTGAACTGAGGTTTAACCTCGGACTATTGTAATTCGTTCACCACTGAGATTCCCCGGCGAACCCGATAAACAGCGTTGACACCACCCAGAGCACACGTATGATAATGGCATGCCCAAGAGACTCCACAACACGTATTCCCATTTGCATCATCCTCCTCGATGACCGTTGTGGACTAATCTGACAATGCATTTGCAAAACACAGAACGCTGGCCACAAGGTCAGCGTTTTTTTTTATCCACCAACAATTCCAAAACTTAATTTGAATTCAAAAGGTTACTATGTCGCCCAATCTTGATCCATCGATTGTCCGCTTGGCACTGCCAAAGGGCCGAATGTTTGACCAGGTCGTCGATCTTTTAAAGGGAGCCGGGATTTCGATCCGTCAATCTGAACGTGGTTATCGGCCCAATATCTCCCTCCCATCTTTCAATGCAAAAATTCTCAAACCAAGAAATGTAATCAGCATGCTTGCTGCAGGTGCAAGGGATCTTGGTTTTGCAGGCGAAGACTGGATCCAGGAAACCGGGACTGAACTGCACGAACTCCTCGACACTGGACTCAACCCCGTACGATTGATCGTCGCCGCCCCTCATCAATTGTTGGTCGACGGAAAATTACCCCCGAAAAAAATCATCATCGCTTCGGAGTATCCCGAAATCGCGCAGCGTTGGGTTGCAAGCCAAGGCATTGAAGCGAGCATTCTTCAAACCTATGGCGCTACCGAAGTTTTCCCACCGGAAGACGCCGACTGCATCATCGACAATACTGCGACGGGATCAACATTACGAGCCAACGGCTTGCACATCATTGACGAAATCATGACGTCCTCCACAAGACTGTATGCTTCGAAAAATGCAATGGACAATCCTCAAATTCGCAATCGAATCGAAGACTTCGCCATGGTCATCCAAGCGGTCCTCGACGCGAGAAAGCGAGTCATGATGGACTTGAACGTTGCTCAGGAAAATCTCGAAGCTGTGATTAACTGCCTGCCATCAATGAGAACACCGACAGTGTCGCCACTCAGTAATTCAGATTGGGTTGCGGTGCGAGCTGCGATTTCAAGAAAACAACTCGCCGAAATCATCCCCAAGCTGAAATCTGCCGGTGCCTGCGATATCGTGACCACTGCCGCCGAGCAATTAATCTCGTAATCACTTTACTTGCAGACTGAGATGCGATCATCTCAGTTTACCGACTGAGTCAATTCCTACGTTTTTTCCAAACGCTGTTATGAAACAATCTGACAACGATGGCTATCAAACGCCTGAATTCCAAAACAAAATTACGCTCCAACTCAGTCGCAACGAATCGACCTGCGCGATCAGCAATCTGGAAGACAGACTTGCTGATCTCGACCAGGCACTTTTCTCGAACTACCCCGCTCATCAAGAACTCCAGAATCAGCTCGGAAAGTATTGCGATGTTCCAGCTGACCGAATTGTGGTGACCGCCGGTGGCGACGATGGAATCGACCGCATCATTCGGCACGCAATTCAGGGTTCAGCCAAAACCATCGTGACCCACGCCCCTTCTTTTGAAATGGTCGACATCTATTGCCGCAACCATGGTGGTTCGATGTCCCCCATTCCATGGCTCGAAGGTGATTTTCCCGTATTACAATTCGTGGATCAAATTGATCAGGATACAGCACTCGTCGTGCTGACCTCACCCAACAACCCAACTGGCGGCATTATCTCCATCGAGGCCATCGAGGAGATTAATCAAGCGGCAAGAAAAGTTGGCGCAAAACTCTTAATTGATCATGCCTACATTGAGTTTGCCGATCAAAATCCAATCGCTCAACTCACTGTTGATGACAACATCATCATCATCCGAACATTTTCCAAAGCTTGGGGATTAGCTGGATTGCGAGTTGGCTATTTGATTGCACCCAGTGTTGAATTTGCCAACACTATGCGGAACTCATCGGGTCCGTTTCCCGTCAGTGCCGTTTCTCTTGAACTGGCACGACTATCATTGGTCGAATTCCAGAACTCAATGGAGCACAACGTCGCCCAGATCAAGAAATTTCGCAAGCTACTGATAGATTTAGTCACACAATGCGGCGGCACGGCGATTGAAACTCAGGGGAATTTTGTTCTTGTAAAATTTAAAAATGCCGACGCAATTTGGAATGGGCTCGCCGAAGATGGAGTGGGGGTCCGCATCTTTACAGGGAACGTTTATTTAGAAAACCAACTTCGCATCACCTGCCCAACGTGTCCGGCAGATTATCTACAACTGGCTCAGTCACTTTGCCGTTTATGCGATGTTGATTTCGAATCGCAAAAAGTTGCAATTGGTCTGGTTCACACCCAGGACGCAGAGAAAACGCCGTCGCGAGACGCTCACAGCGAAACCGACCGGGTTTGGACGTCGACTCGAAAAACCAAAGAAACTTCCATTGATTTGGCAATTAACCTCGACGGTTCTGGGTTAATCGAAATTGAAACCGGCATTGGATTTCTCGACCACATGCTGACCGCGCTCGCTTTTCATGCAGGCTTCGATCTCCAATTAAAATGTGATGGCGATCTCCATGTTGACGACCACCACACCGCCGAAGATTGTGCGCTGGCGCTCGGAACAGCAATTGATAATGCACTTGGTAAACGATCGGGGATTAAACGATTCGGTTATGCCTATGCTCCCCTCGATGAATCACTAGCCCGAACGGTGATTGACCTAAGTGGTCGACCCTGGCCTGAAATTCATTTGAATTTGGAACGCGAAATGATTGGAACGTGGGCCTGCGAAAACATCACCCACTTTTTTCAATCGTTCGCAATGACGCTGAAGTGCTCGCTGCATGTCGATGTATTACGAGGAAGTAACGATCATCATCGTGCCGAAGCTGCCTTTAAATCGTGTGCCAAAGCCCTTCGCGAAGCACTCACACAAACCTCGGGTGAGGTTCCAAGCACCAAAGGTGTTCTTTAAATTTGCGAACCTTTCAATTTGATCACCTCAAACGAGACACCTTAAAACTATTTATCCGCCCTTTTGTGTTTTCTTATGATTCAGATAATTAATACCGGCGTAGCCAACATTCGGTCGTTACAAGCGGCGTTCGACCGCCTTGATTGCACTTGGAATCTCACGGTGAGCCCAGAAGAAATTGCGACCGCCTCGCATGTGGTTCTCCCGGGTGTGGGAGCCTTCGCGGCCGCCGCGGAAGCAATCGATCAGCTCGGCCTGAGGAAGGCAATCATCGATCGGATCAATCACCGGGAATCGGCAACTCTCTGTATCTGCCTGGGCATGCAACTTTTGTGCGAATCTAGTGAGGAATCTCAATCTGCAAAAGGACTTGGAATCATCCCGATGGCCATCAATAGATTTGGAGACGGGGTCAAGATTCCACAGCTAGGGTGGAACGAGGTTCGCCCCCTCGATAATGGCCCCTACGATGCCGGCGAAGCCTATTTTGCGAACTCGTACCGACTTGAAACCGCGCCCGATGGCTGGGGAGCAGCGGAAACCGATTACGGGGGAACATTTATTAGTAGTATTTGGCGAGGGCGAACATTGGCATGCCAGTTCCACCCGGAGCTTTCAGGAACGTGGGGTGAGTCAGTATTGACCCAATGGATCGAGGGAATCACATGCTAAAGTCAAGAATTATTCCCTGTCTCGACGTGAACGAGGGTCGAGTTGTCAAAGGTGTGAAATTCCAAAACCTCCGCGACGCCGGTGACCCGGTTGAGCTCTCATTTCACTATCAAGACCAAGGCGCTGACGAACTCGTTCTGCTGGATGTTACAGCGACGCGTCAAGAGCGAATCGCAATGCTCGAGACCATCGAGCGGGTCAGGCAGAGGCTTTCCATTCCCTTGACCGTTGGCGGGGGAATTGGCTCCATCGAGGATGCTGGCCGATTGTTAAACGCCGGCGCCGACAAAGTTAGCATTAACTCGGCTGCGGTTCGTAATCCCGATCTAATCGCAGCGATGTCCGCTCGATTCGGTGCTCAGTGTACTGTTGTAGCAATCGACGCAAAAAAACAGGGTGAGATTTTTCAAGTCCTCACGCGCAGTGGAACCACGGCCGAAGCGATCGACGCAGTCGCCTGGGCGGCACAAGCGGAATCCCTTGGTGCTGGAGAAATTCTTTTGACCAGTTTTGATCGCGATGGAACGCGAAGTGGTTATGACCTGCCTATGCTTTCGGCAGTCACGGATGCCTGTTCTTTGCCTGTGATTGCATCCGGAGGTGCCGATTCAGTTGCTCATATGGTCGAAGCCTTTCAGCACGGCGCCCATGCTGTATTGGCCGCGTCCATTTTTCACGACGCGAACATGACGGTTGGCGAGGTAAAACAACAACTCACTGCCGCTGGCATTCAAGTTCGAAACGAGTGGTAGAAATCCAACCGCCCCCGATACGAGGCGGCATCCCAACCTTACTTGCTCCCCCGTCAGACGTTACGCTTTGTTCCGGTCGCCCTGTTGACTGAACTCATTAATTTTCAAACCTCCACCTTTTCCCATCTATCATGATTATCCCTCAAATCGAATACTCATCGGCCACCTCGCCACAGCAGCTAATCCAGACGATCCAAGATTGGAGTCTTTTTGGACAGATCGCTATCACTGGAATCGATGGAAACGCGATCGACGATGTCAAACCTATCCTTCGAAAGCTAGGCGGGACGGTCGATATTTCGCTTGAGTTTGATTCGCTGGATGCCGAAGGGCAGTTGGCGATGCTTAATGAAGGGGCATGCCGTTTAATCAATCGTGATTCCTCTTCCAGTTTCGAGCAGGTGCCGTCGGATCGTCAAATCGGGCTGACAGAAAACCCGCCCCTTGATCAGGCGATTCCTCAACATACCTTGGTCGCTTTGGATTCACCCACTGCCTCACGGATCTCAGAATTGGAGATGGCGAGAATCGACTGCCTCGTCAACATCGTCGATCTATCCCCCGAACTAATCACTGATTTTTTCAAGACAGTTCTTGTGACTGACCGGCCAGATGGCCTGTGGTCGACGGTCATCGTCGACCCCATTGGAATCGCACTTGGATTAGCCTATTCAAATTACGAAAGCCTGCTGCATGCAATCGAAACCCGATGTGGCACCTACTGGTCGCGGTCGAGAGATGGCCTCTGGATCAAAGGAGAGACCAGTGGAGCAACCCAGCAACTTTTGGGGATTCGCATGGACTGCGACCGCGATTGCCTTCGATTTACCGTGACTCAGGATTCGCCTGGATTTTGCCACCGCAATACACATACCTGTTTTGGTCAGGAAAGAACCATTCAATCGGTTGTTGAACGCCTACAGCAGCGTTTGGCGGAGGCCGATGAAAGTTCATTTACGCACCGTCTCGCTAATCAACCCGAAATGCTCGAGGCAAAACTACTCGAAGAAGCCAAGGAACTCTCCCTTGCAAGCCAGCAAAGCGACCAAGACGAAATCGTCTGGGAAGCAGCAGACGTACTGTACTTTTCGTTGATCGCCATGTTGAAAAACGGCGTGCCCCTGGAAAGCGTCTATGCTGAATTAGCCAGACGCATGAATCGGGTAGTTCGACGTGACCCAGGCCTCAAAAACTAAAATCAAATCGCATTCAATTCAACACTGCCGTTATGATCAAATTAAATCCTGCGGTTACCCCCAGTCTGTTTTAAATCCCCTCGTTCCTGATTCTCTCGCCCGCTAACCGTGTCCTAATCGGATTGCCAACTCGTGTTAAAAATAATCGAAGCAAGTTCATTCGAACCAACCAATCTGTTCACGCCGCTCGATGACACCACCATCGAGGCCGCGGGCGAAATTGTCAACTCCGTCCGCTCTGAAGGCATTCCAGCCATTCGACGGTTTGCAGAGCAATTTAGTGAACGCACGAGTGACCAACCACTGTTGATCGACAGAGATCAAATGGAGGCTGCCACAGATCGGATTGAGCGAAGCGACCTTGAACTTTTAAAACGTGTCGCCGAGCGAATCCGAAATTTTGCCGACGCTCAACTCGGTTGTTTGAGCGAACTGAAAACTCCAGTACCGGGTGGTTTTGCTGGACACACGATTCAGCCAATTACCCGCGTCGGATGCTATGCTCCCGCGGGGCGGTTTGCTCTGCCTTCAACAGCATTGATGACCATCGTTCCTGCGGTTGCCGCAGGTTGCCCTGCTATCATCCTCGCGACTCCCAACCCGTCTGACATGATGCTCGCCACGGCTTTCATTGCTGGAGCCCATCAGGTTCTGGCGATCGGGGGCGCTCATGCCGTCGCCGCACTTGCCTATGGTTTTGAAGGTTTTGATAAATGCGATCTGATTGCAGGGCCAGGGAATCGATGGGTCACCGCCGCCAAGAAAATTGTCAATGGTGATTGCGGAATCGACATGCTTGCTGGCCCTTCCGAATTGGTTCTCGTCACCGATGAGACTGGGAAACCAGAGACGATTGCCGCGGACCTTTTGGCTCAGGCGGAACACGATGTCGACGCTCGCCCGTTCATGATCACCACCTCACGCGAGATGGCCGATAAAGTCAACGCACAGATTCAAATTCAATTGCCAGCACTGCCCACAGGCAACATCGCTGAACAGGCAATTCAAAATGGCGGAGCAATTATTGTTGAATCGCTTCAGCAAGCCGTTGAGATTTGCAACGCACTCGCACCGGAGCACTTAGAACTCCATTGCCTCGATGCAGAATCCATTGCTTCTCAAATTAAACACGCAGGCTGTATTTTCATCGGCCATCAGTCAGCCGAAGTATTTGGTGATTATGGCGTCGGCCCCAACCACACACTTCCAACCGCGGGAACCGCCCGCTGGAGTGCTGGGCTAAACGTGTTCACTTACACCCGCGTTCGTACTTACCTGCAACTATCCGATGTCCCCGATTCGCTTGTCCAGGACACCGCGCGACTGGCTGAAATTGAAGGACTCATTGGTCACCAACAGGCGGGTCTTCGACGCCAACCTAAAAACAAATAAGCGGCGACCAACGCAAGCGACCTCGACCCCGTCGGTCGCAATTTCAGGATTACACTTTTGAGAAGGCGATCTTGAAAAGGTTGTTGTCCCCCTCCGATGGTTACTCGCCAGTTCCAAATTTGTAGATCGAGTTGTGGATCTTGCCTTGCACCGGTTTTCCATCGGTTGACGTTAACGCGTAATTAATTTCCATCCCCCAAGTCAATTGCTGATCAGGAATCTCAAGGAATACGGTTGTCCCATCATCCGACAACGTCGCACTTTTCACGACCAATCGTTTTTCGTTGTAATGCTTGGAACCATAATTCGCCGTTCGTTTGAGATCCCAAGTGTTGACCGAATAATTCGACACGTCCGTGGCTGATTCCGGATCCACAGCATCTGACAAGCGTATTTTTATACCGGAGCGGGTCGCGTTCAAACCGAGCGGCAAATGCATTGGTTTTCCAGTGTAGCGTACTCGATAGAACCCGCCTGGTTGATGCTGACTACCAGCCCAGGCGAACATTCCACAACAGTACAGCTGGCCGTCGTCCGGGCTAAATCGCCCCCGCATGACACCGGTTGGAAATTGCGAAATTGGAAACTCACACATCCCTCCCTGCATCTGACCATCCACTTCTTCGTGGGGCACGACATAAATCTTCCCATAGCCATAAGAAAAGTTTAACAACGCCCCATTCAGTGGCCCCCATTGATCACTATCCACCCACAATAGTTCAGACGGCGAACGATCAAATGAGTTTGTAATCCAGCACAACGGATCTGACATCGCCTCGTCGGATGAATCAGTCACGTCGTGATAGCCAAACATATTGCCATAAAACTGCCCCGGTTTTACCCAGTTAATTCTATTCTTCGGGTTCCAGTGCCCCTCCTGGTCGGTCACAACAAACGATCCATCAGGATTCAGACAGACACCATTGGCCGCTCTGAATCCGTTGGCAATAATCTCAGTGGTCGCACCGTCAGGGCTAATTTTCAGCAAAGTCCCGTGATGCGGCACCACTGCTTTTTTAGCGTGGCGCGCCGATTTTGCATAATAAAAATTACCGGCCTCATCAGCTTGGAGCCCCATCGCAAATTCGTGAAAATGCTCCGTTACCTGATGGTCACTATTAAAATTCTCATACCAATCAGCTTCGTGATCTCCATTTAGGTCGTGCAAAATCACAATCTGATCCCGACAAGTTACATAGATTTTCTCATTCACGTACTTTACACCGAGCGGTTGAAACAAACCGGAGGCAATTCGTTGCCACTGAAGCTGTTGCTCGCTACCCGGCTTTACCAGTTCGCCAAGCCCCGTCACTCTCCAAACCGAACCATCCCATGCGGCAACAATCACCGTGTCGCCATCGGGTAAAAAGTCGAGCCCCGTCAATCGAAGTTGGCAATTCCAGGGATTGTTAGTCGGGCGTTGAAAGACGTCGACAGCAAACGGCGATGCGTCATCTCCACGCAAAACAGGAGCCATCAATTTCTCCGGGTAATTAGCAGGGCCCCCGCGAGTCAAAGCAGATAGATTAACTGGCTTTTGTATATCGACGAGCTGGTCTTTAATTTCCTCCACCTGCTCCACCGTACTCAATGGCGCTTGGGTGACAACAAATTCAACCGGCTCACCAGCTGGAATAGTCAGTCTTATGTTGCCGTCATCATCTGAGTTCCAAACCGCATTGCTGAGCGAGGTGCCGACCAGCATACCATTGGCAGGTGCAATTTTTTCGGCAGCTCCCATCACGATCGCTGACAGTTTTTTCTGCCCACTCGCTTCTGGAAACTCACTTCCTCCCTGTTTACCCCATACGCCAACTAGCTTTCGTGGTTTAATCGCACTCTGGTCTGATAACTCTTCAGCTGACAATCTCCGCTGATAAAACTGCAACCGTTGCATCTCACCTTGAAACGCTGACTTCGACGGGAAGTTATCGTTGGTAAATCCAAAACGAATAACAGCATTCCCAAGAGGTTCCACTCGCCCCAGCGTTCCGCCGCCAGCAGGCTTCCCATCGATGTAAAAGTCCGCACGCTTTGCTTCAGCATTCCAAGTCATTGCGACGTCATGCCATTTGCCGTCATTGACCGCCCGATCCGCGGTTACCTCCCCAACCCAGCCAACATCGAGGCTAGGCCGACCGCCACGAAGGAAAAATGTTTTACCCTGAGCAAGCCATTGGTCTTGCTTTTTTGTTTTTGCAAGGATGGTTCCATCCTGTCGCGTTTTCAATCGCACCAAGATTGAATAATCTTGAAGGGCTAAGTCAAACTGTTTCGCAGTTTTTATTTCTGCAAATTTATTCCCATCAAAAATCAAGCCATTCTTCGAGGCGTTGTCCGAAGGCTCCAATTCTCTCTTGGCCCCCTTTGGAAAAATGACAGCTATGTTTTCGGACGACGCACCTTTTTTCAATAATCCCCTGTGCTTTGCTATTTGAATGGTCAGATCGCGATCTCGACGCCCGACTTCAAAGCGTCGTTGGTAAATCGGTTGGTCTCCCACAAATTCAAGGCCGGGTGACTCAAGTATTTCTGTATCTGCAACCCGATATTTCAAGATCGTTTGTTTTCCAAAGCGGTACATTCCAAGGTACTTCGCCCAGGAAGACGGCAAGGGACCGTAGTGCTTCCCATCTCGCCCAACCACGCGATCATCCTCGAAACGCTCGGCCAGAGACTCCCCTTTGCTCGCGTTAGGATTTGCCCACCCGGGACCTGTCGGATTAGCCACGTGTAGCTCACCGGCAATTTTCGGATGCCTTCCGTGGGTGCCATTAAAATGAATCCCTTCCCAGTCAATAAATTTTCCACTCCAAGCTCCGGCCATCCGCATCGTGTCATGCTCGTACATCATCCAATGGCTTCCCGACTCTACACCACCAGGGCCGGCATCGAGCCTTATCGCAATTCCTTTTTGTGCGATATTCGATCCATCTTTGGAAACCTCGATTGTATTATTTAAACTTGGCCCATAATCCATTAATGTCCACGGAGTCGATACCACAGGCTTGGGCCCCCGCGTGTTACCGCTTGGTAACGAAGCGAGATAGTCATCCGTTATTTCAAAATATTCAGAAGGATTGTGATCTTTCAAAAAGTGTTCACGAATGAAGTGAATCACTTCGTATTTCTGTTGCGGCACCATCCAACGCTGCGGATTCATCATGCCAAATCCATGTGTTAACGTGTTGTACATCACGAGGGGCTGATTTCCGTGCTTAAACTTTCCTGAGGCAAACCGGAGAGAGGTCGGCATCGAACCCTCCTCAGCAACGGTACCGTGACAACTGGCACAACGCAGGCGATACATCTCTTGGCCACGTGCAAAACTGGAATCATCGAGACCGGCAAGTAATCCGGCGTGATCAATTCGTTCCTCGTATTCGGGCAACGGCGTTAATGCAATCGAGCCAGCAGGTCTCAGTTCAGATGCTCGCCCTGCACCGTTGGCTGCAATCTCAGTCAAATAGGCGATGAGATCCAGAAATTGCTGCCGGTCAACGAGCTGATTTACTAAATCAACCGGCATCGTCGAAGTTTTTGTTTTTGACCAATCATCGGCATCAGCCTTTAAAATTTCTAATGGTTTATCGGGTTGCTCGATTTGATCTAAAAACAACCGCTCGTCAGTTTCGCTCGCTAAGATTCCGGAAACCAATCGTCCATCGGCCAGCAAGACCTTGATCGTCTCAAAACCTTCGTTGATTTTGGCAGACGGATTGAGCACTGACTCAATTAGGTGAGAAGTATCGACTGTTCGTTTTTCTGACAACTGAGGGCCTAATCGCCGTCCACCGACAGAGGCCTCATGACATCGCGCACAATTCATCGCCGGCTGATAAAAGGCAATTGCACCACGTTGGGCATCTCCGAATTTAACAGCGTCATTTACTAATTGGGCAACTGGCTCCGCCTGAAGACGCTTAGCAAGCGACGATTGTTTCTCCGTCTGAGCGGAGGAATTTGAAACAACGCTTAAAAGCAAAACCAGGGCGAGCGCACACAAAAAACGATTCAAACCAAATCTCCAATACAACTAAACATGCCGGTCAAACGCCTAGGCACGCAATCAAGCATAACAAATTTTTTGGACGAAACTCGAAACCATATCTAACTGCTCGCACCCTGAATTATTCGAGAGGATTATCGAGTGGGTCAATTCCAAGTTCCTCAATCGGTTGAGAAAGGATATCAAGGTCACGCGGGGGCAACTCTTCTTGAACCTCGCCCTCTCCCTGATACGGCTCTACATAAACATGATTCCCGCGAACCGAAATCACTCGGATCGCGTCCCCTTTTTCAACGGCAAAGCCCTCACTCACCGCATCAAATTTTTCGCCATCAACCATCACAATCCCGCTGGGTAGCATTTTGGTCTGGGCAATTCCCAACTGGCCTTCGAGACGTTCCTTCTGCTCTTTGTTCTCAATGTAATTAGGAAGCACATCCTCCGGCTTGAGGTCCTTTAAAAGGATACGTTTTCCCAGAGGCGTGTAAGGCCAGACCTTGACCATCAACGCTAGAAGTCCCGGAATAGTCACGACCGCTGCCGTCAACACGATAACGCCATAGCTGACGCTCTCCATAAAACCGAGAACTACCGAGGTCACAATTAAAATTCCAGCGACAATCCCCAGAATGCCCGCCGAGGGAACGAACAGCTCGAGAATAACGGCAAACAGACCGATGGCTAACAACAAAAACGCCCAATAGATCATTCGATCAACTTAAAAAAATAAATGTGCTATTCCAATATTTCATGCCCACTGGCAGTCGCATTCTAGCGAATCAAAGTGACGGCCTCGCCCATTCGAACGTATTTTAACTCGATTTCACCTCGGGCTTGGCTGTGACCACAATTCGGTTGCCGATTGCCTCGATTACTTCGATCCTTTGGCCCTGATCTAACATTTGGCCGTTTGAAATCACATCGTAAACTTTCCCCTGAATCCTTGCCTTTCCAGACGGATTCAAACGAGTGGCCGTTTCGCCCGTGAGCCCCAGCAGATTACTCCAATCCACCATCGCTTCGGGATCCGTCCGCCCGCCGAGACCGGTATCGACAATCTTGCGAGGTTGCAGGATTAATCGGCGCAGTATTGGGGTTCTTGGAATCAAATTACGCAGCACGATGGCCGCCGTCAAAACTCCCAAACCAGCTCCGATAACGGGGACAAAGGAATAGGTCATTTCAACGAGATCATTGACTGATCGAGGAACAAAAAACGACTGAGACGCCAATACCAATGAACTGAACACCAGGACGATCCCGCCAATTCCAAACAAACCAAACCCCGGAATCACAAAGACCTCCATCAAAATAAAGATCGCCCCGATAACGAACATGATCACTTCCAGCCAATCAGCATTCCCATCGAGACTCTGGCTCCAAAAGAATAATCCAAAACAAAGGACAGCCAAGAATCCTGGCACACCAAGACCCGGCGCGGATAACTCAGTCGACAGAAAGAACATTGCCCCAAACAAGAGAAAAGGAGAAACGAACGGAGATGATAAGAATTCAGCGAACTTGGCAATCCGACGGTCGACCTTCGAAGGGGCTAACGTCGCTATCGACTCATCAAGCTGATAGAACTTTTTGACCTGTTCAATATCTGAAACAATTGTTCTAGCTAAACCATTCTGTTCAGCGGTCAGCGCGTTGATTCCTTCGGGGCTACCTATCGGTCCCAGTGCCTCCCACTGATCGGGTTGTTCGAGGCTTTCAAATTCGACGTTACATAACAATCGGGTTTGCCCGGTCTTCGGATCGCGATAGCGGGTCACCACCAAGCTTGGCTCTAACATTTGCTGCAACATTGACCAATCTGATTCTTTATCTTCAGCCAACCGTTTAACTTCTTCTCGAAATCCACGGAGTTCATCTTCATTCACCACCTCACCCTGCCCGTAGTCGCCTCCGAGTCGAGCGTCCTCGCTCATGATCAACTGATTACAGGCCAAAGCAATTACACCGGCCGGCCCGCGCACCGAGCTTTCCAGAAACGCAACCGTTCGCACTTCATCCGGATCATAACTGGCAATCAATCGTCCGATTCGAAGACAGGCTTCCACGTCCCCTAAATTTTCGCCAAGATTGAAGATGACTAAGTTCACATCTTCGCCACCTAACTGCTGTTTTAGTGACCGCGTTACCCAGGTCGCCGTCCGACTGTCGATGAACGGTGGCAACGTCACCAATAATGGTTTCCACTCCCCTGCACTTCCGGGGTCACCCTCAAGAACACTTGGGTCTAGCTCCAATTCCCGCGCCAATGCCGTCCGTGATTCTGGTAACAACCGAACTAAACCAAAATCTTGGAGCTCCTTGCCAGTTAAAAGACTAAAACTGCCCTGAGGAGTTATTGTCACAACGGTAATCGGTTTCCCAGAAGCTTCCATCTCTCTCAACGCTTCACCGTTGACGTAAGATACAGCACCCTCGCTGTCGGTCACTCGAAACAACTCTTGATCTCTTTCAAGCATGCTTAGAGCAACCGAAACTGGCAGGGTCGTTAACCCCTGCGAAGCGATGCTGCGATAAATTTCGCGATAGAGATCATCGGCTGATTTATCATCAATTCCAGCTTTCCCAATCGCCGCATCTGGATCAATCGCAATTTGATTTGCTGCGATGGCGACAAGTACCGCGTGCCCGTTAAGCCCACCGCCGGGCATTGATTCATCGTTATCCCACCCGAGACCCTCGCGTCGTTGAGGAATATAAGCAACGGTTTGGAGCCGATTTAAATCTGGATCCCGCAGATAGCGGGCCAACGCCATACACGCCTCCAGTTCGCTGCCACGACCAGTCTGCCCCCCCCGCGTGTCGAATTCCAAAATAACAACCGGCCGGTTCCGTCGCTGGGCAGCCGGGCTTGTCTTTTCCGATATTCGCTTTAGCGCCTGACGCACCGAGGCACTTGCTTGCCCGTCAATTGGTAAGGGGACTTTGACACGGTAACCCTCGCGATTGGTGTCTGAACCAGCTCCAGAGTTTACCTGTTGAGGCACTGAAACGGTTGCAATCGCAGCGTCTACGAACAGCGTTAACGCGAACGAAAGAACGAGGAATGCAGAAAGGGCTGCGATTCTAATTTGAATCAATTGTGACATCTTCACTTCAGGAGCTAATGTTTACTGAATGGCATCTCGCCACCGCTGTGTAAGTATAGGTCTGAAATGGTCTTTAAGTACAGCGAAATAAGAGCGATATCAATTGCCCTCAGATTAAGACCGCGGCAAAACACGACAATTAGGAACAACGTGGTGTGTAGAAAGAACGATTTCGTTCGCACCGTTGAAGCGCTAACACTCGCATCAGGAAATTCGACCACCCAGGCAATGACTTAGCCGCCCACTGCCCAGCCTGAATCAACGAAGATTAACTTCAGGATAAAGTAGAAAATCATGCAAAGGATCGCACCGGCTGGGATGGTAATTGCCCACCCCGCCACAATGTTTCTCATTGTTTTCAAATTCAAGGCATTGATACCACGCGCCAACCCAACTCCCAGGACAGCACCGACCAGCGTATGCGTGGTTGAAATTGGCAGGCCAATCGGCAATACAGAAGCACCCAAAATAGTAATCGCCGCTGCAAACTCGGCGGAAAAACCACGACTTGGCGTTAGCTCGGTAATTTTTTCTCCAACCGTCTTGATTACCTTCCAACCCCAGGTCGCCAATCCAATCACAATTCCGACTCCACCGAGTAACAGCATCCAAGGAGCAGTGGTCGATTCCGCAATAATGGCCTTTTCAGAAACCGCCTGATACGCAGCGGCGAGCGGACCAATAGCATTGGCCACATCATTTGAACCATGGGCAAAAGCAACCAAACACGCCGTAAAGATTTGCAACACGCTGAATATTTTTTCAACCTGCCGCAACTCGTCAGAATCGGTATTGGTCGTGATATTGTCCAACGCTTTGTCCTGAAGCGACTCGACATCTATCAACAATTGTCTTGCCCGATCTTGGATTTCATCTGTTGAATTATTTCTAACTCGCTGAAGGTGTTTAATGGTCTTTGCGAGCGATCTCGACACGTCCGCGTCGAGCGCTGGATTTTTCTTAGATTTTGAATCGGAAGGACTTGGCTGCGTTCTCGACAATGAAAGTTTCGTGACGAAAAATCCAATGATACCCAACACCACCGCAACCGTGACGACCACTAATACAAATCTGGGATCCTCCGGATTCATCTCCCATTTTTTCCAAAGTGGCTTAAGGCCTTTGTAGGAGGTCAATCCCGTCATGACAAACATCAAAATGAAGACGAGTTTCGGCGCAACCCGCCGCGCCGCAGCAACCGGATCGCGTTGATAAAACACAGTCTTAAGTAAGATCCCAAACACGACGTAGGCAACGACCGCTGATATCAAAGGCGAAACGATCCATCCCGCACTAATCAGGCCTACTTTATCCCACAGGACACCGTCAAACCCTAACGCTAATGCGCCAAATCCGACAACGGCACCGACAATCGAATGGGTCGTCGAGACCGGCCAGGACATGTAAGTCGCGATTAACAACCACGTTCCCGCTGCCAACAATGCCGCAATCATTCCGCACGCTAGAATAAAGGGCGCTTCATTGGGCGGATACATATTAGAAATTTCCAGCGGATCAAAAATCCCCTTTCGCACGGTTTTTGCAACATTTGAACCAACAATATAGGCACCAGCAAATTCAAAGATCGCGGCGAGAATTACGGCCCGGCGAAGTGTCAGCGCACCCGAACCCACCGAGGTTCCCATTGCGTTAGCAACATCATTGGCACCAATGTTCCACGCAACATAAAAACCGCAAACGAGAATCAAGCCGATTAAAATAAATTCAGCACCCATGATGGCGAAACGGCCCTCTATAAATCAAAGGATATATTATTTTCAAACACCGAATAAAAACGAAACCTGTTCTGACAATTTTCAGAACTCTTTATTTCAAACTCAAAGTTTTGAGAATCCGATTCGCAAGATTTTCAGAATCATTTGCCAAGCGACTCAGCACCCGTGTGACTCGCATCCAAAGATGAAATTCACCTGTCGAAAAATCTGTATCGTGAGCATAGATCTTCTTTAGCAACTGCAACTGCACGACGTCTGCTTCGTGCTCCGCCAACGCAGTCTCTTTCGCAAGCCCGCGAATTCGTTCAGCTTCGATCCCACCAAATCCAGACTCAATCAACTCGTCCATCTGGTTGATGATCGACGCACAAATTTCACACGCCTTAATGTTAAACCCAACAAACTTGTCGAAATCTTCGACCAGGTCTTCGGGGAAAGGCAGCCGCTTCAGCGTGAGCACTTTGCAAACATCCTCGGCTGTATCGGCAAGACTATCCTGAAGCGACAAGATTTCCAAAACCTCAGATCGATCGATTGGCATGAAGAATCGCTTCAACAATCGCTCTCGTATATCTGCCTTGATCTGGTCAGCCTCGTGCTCCAGTTCAGACACCTCGTTAGAGATTCTATCAAGGCTCTCAAAATTTCCGGCCTTTACCGCGTCCAGTGCATCGGACATCTTGCCAATGCACTTATTTACCTGCTCCATATGAAGCTGAATTTGACTGAAAGGCGAACGTCCGAATAGCTTGCCAATTGTGCTCATTTGGTCTACCAATGAGGGTTCGTGGTAATTTTGAACTGGAAATCTTAATTGATGATTTCCCTACTTCTAGTGGGGCAAAATTAATTTCACGAGTTTTTCACTATTCACAGGATCCGCCCCGTAAATATCGTTGAATTTTTACTTACACACAATTTTATCACTTCGTCCCTTGAGCGACCTCCCTTAGAACGGAACGCCAACAGACCCTGATATTGGGGGTTATTTTACCGCGAAGAGCTTTCAGCCCCCTGAATTCAAGAATCTGAGCAAACTCCACCCCAAACAGCTTAAAAAGACCGTTAAATGAGATTTACACGCGCAGTACGCCGCTTAATGCTGGGATATTTCATTCTGCACCTTCTGACTGCCGGGCTCTTTATCTTCGTGCTCTCGCAAATCGTGCGGAATCAAAAAATTAATGACATCGAAGCCGAAATGCAATCCGTTGCGTTCATGCTGGCCGGACACATTGAAGATCTTGAAAATGGCCTCGAAGACGAGGCGCTCGTCGGGCACCTAAAACGACTTGGAAAACTTACCAACATGCGGTTCACGCTCATCACCGCTGAAGGCAATGTTGTCGCTGACTCCGTCAAGGGAACGCAGGAAATTGGTCCCCACGGTAGTCGTGAAGAAGTTCTGATTGCAAAAAAGGAAGGCTGGGGATTTACTCAGAGATATAGTGAGACCTTGCGCGTCAATATGATGTATGGGGCTCAGAGATTTGACAACTCTAATCGAAACATTGGCTGTTACATACGAGTCGCAAGCGAGAGTAACAAAATCAACAGTGAGATTTTGGAAATCCAAATGTTCGTTTGGATATTTGCGTTGATCCTAAGCTTACTCACTTCTGGATTAATGGCCATTTTCTCAATGCGAAGTATGCAGCCACTGACCACTTTTGCCAAAGCAGTTCGGCAGGTCGGTATTGGGAAGTACGACTCGACGTTGGCAATTCAACATCGCGATGATGAATGGGGAGCCTTAAGTGAAGCATTTCAACAGATGCAAACAGAACTCAATCGACGTGAACAACATTTACTCGAAAACACCCAGCGGCTTGAAGCTGTGCTCTCCAACATGATCGAAGGAGTGCTGGCGGTCGAACCATCAGGCGAAGTAATGCTGGCCAATGGAGCAGCCTGCCGAATGCTCAAACTGACGCACCCGGAGATCTTTGGAAAAAAGCTACTCGAGATTGTCAGGATCCCAGAACTCGCCCAGGCAATTGAAAAGACTCAATTGCAGCGTACGTTTTCCAAAACAGAATTCAAGACATTCTCCGGAACCCAAAGAACGCTTAAGGCTCGTGTTTCCATGCTGGCCAACAAAAATAAACCAGGCGTCGCCATCGTCCTGCACGATGTGACAGAACTGAGACAGCTTGAAACTATGCGTCAGGATTTTGTCGCCAATGTGTCCCATGAATTGAAAACACCACTCGCGTCAATCAAAGCCTACGCCGAAACATTGCGACTCGGAGCACTGCATGACGAAAATAAAAACATGCAGTTTGTCGAACAAATCGAATTTCAAGCAGAATTACTAAACCAACAGATCCTCGACCTACTTCATCTCGCCCGGGTAGAGTCTGGAACGAACACCTTCACAATCACCGACGTGAAGATTAATCAAATCTGCCAGGCGTCTTATGACCAATTCGCAAAAATAGCAGTTGAACGAAAACTAGACTTTCAGCTCGATCTTACCCAACCCAGTCCCGTGATCGCTGCCGATATTAAGTCGATTGAGACGATCGTCAAAAATTTGGTTGTCAATGCGATTCACTACACCCCCGAAAATGGCTCCATCTCTATTTTGAGCTACGTAAACGATGGATCGGCCGTTATCGAAGTCAGGGACACGGGAATCGGCATCGCAAAAGACCAGCAAAAACGCATCTTTGAACGTTTCTACCGAGTCGATAAAGCCAGGTCCCGCGATATGGGGGGCACAGGATTGGGACTGGCAATTGTAAAACACCTAACCCAAAACAACGGCGGTTCGGTACATCTAAAAAGCCAGCTAGGTAAAGGAAGCTGTTTCGAGATCCACTTACCTCTCAAAAACGAATAACGCTGTGCATCTGACGATTCCTAACTGCAACGCTCTTTCAATACGGTGCCCCTAAGAGAGTCCGTTTAACCACGCACGCTTCCGCCAACTTCGTCGGCTAAATCATTTCTTCTTTGGTGCTTCGGTATTTCGCATTGCTGCCGCGAGATCACCTTGGATGATTAAATCAATGGGAGGACTTGCAACCTCGCTAGAATCGTTTGCGATGGCGAACCCTTGGATTTGAACCGGGCCTCGGCCGAGCAACTCGGCAGCCACGGAAAATTCAACATCTCGCCCCGCCTTTTTCATTAACGTGCGACCATTGTGTCGCAACTCAATTGATTCTCCGGCCGTAGCTTTCGCGACCACCGTTATGTTATCCGTATCGCGGTACTCTGTTTGCTCTATCTGCAACTCAATCGAACGCCCACTATTATCAACCACCACCGGCAGAACCACCCGGCCTGTCGTTTGAACAAGATTGTTTGCAACCGCCACAACTCGCAGTTCATGGTAACCGTCTGGTAACTTGCGGGTATCGACTTTCATCTCGGACACCACGGGCGTTTGCTGGACCAATCGGCCATCAACATAAAACAATAGAGCGCCGACTTTGACCGGTGATTCCGCGATGTCGACCGAGAGGTTCAACACCCCTTTAACAGGGCTTTCAAAACTCGATGGATTAATTTCCATTGTCGGCTCAATCGCCCAGGGGCTGCATAGCGCATCACCGACAACAATGGTCTGAAACGGGCCACTCACCGATTGATAAAAAGCCTCCGCCAAAGAGCAACCGCGAGCGTAGTGGACGTGAATCATTGGGTGCGGAAATTTCGCTTGCACCGCATACGGCTCAACCACAGTCCCACTGCTCCCGGCAGCACCGTATCTCAAGAATTGGCTACATTTGGTTTGCCCAGCCCGATGAAACATTCCACCGAAACTCGTCAGGTTGTCGCAAAAAGCTCCCGGCAAAATTTGACTTCCCGAGGCGGCCCAGTTGAAACCGGGAGTTCCACATGTAAGCCCGATGATGTCGAGCGCTTTTACTGGAACCCCAGAAGTTACAACCTTCGTTCCATATCCCATCGCCTCGAGTTGAGTAATCGCCGAAGCAAAATTTGGCTTTCGAGTGGTCGAGCGAACATCCTTGGTATCGGTAAAGTAAAACGTTCCCTCCGGTTGAGTGCCATCAGCTTTGATCGACCGCTGCAATTGCTCAACAGCCTGTTTTTCATTGATACCGTAATTTCTCGTCACCGATAAAATAGTCGACAAAAAATACTGATCTCCCTGACCTTGCTCTTTGTTAAGCATTCCGTTGGCAGCCCACTTATAGTTATTTTTGAACCCATGAGTTGGGGCGAAAACAAAGGGCACATCAGGAATGCGGTCAACGATCCCGCGAAACAAGGGATCGTCTTTGACCCGTTCGAAAGCTAAATCGGACTGGGTTTGCTTTTGGTAACACCAACCCTGCCGCAATGCGAGGATTAGCCACTTAGTTGCGTTGGGGGCATCGCCTAGCTTTCCATAGAATTTTGCCAACCAATAACTGATTGCCAACTGCGATGGATTGCTTTTCCTGAATTCGTTGAGTTTAGTAATTGCTTTTTGATAATCCTGCTCCTGCTTGGATTTAATCAAATGAATGACAGCCTCAAATTCAGATTGTCGTTCGCCCGAAAACGGCGTTCGAAGCAATTTCTCAGCGACTTGACGATAGTATCGATTTGATTCCAGCAACATATAGGCCGGTTGCTCTCGCAAAGCCGCACCGGCAAAAAACGTAAGAGAGGTAATGGATGCGTTAGGATTAAATAGCTGGGGAGGTACATTTTCTTGCCCCTGTTCCTTCAGCATTTCCAACAGCTTAGTTCGGTGTTCATTTACAATGATCGTCGTCGGAAAATCTGAAGAGTAAACCACGTAGTCAATCTGTCCGACCAATTTCCGACGCTTAATCTCATTCAACAACGGTTCCAGTATCTTAGTTCTGAACTGTGGCCATTGAATTATCTCGCGGTCAGGAACGTCGGCTAAATAAATAACATTACTTTGCGGGATTCCCCGACCATGGATGTAGTGATTCGCCAGTAATTTCGAAGAAGCTGAATCAGCATTGACGATTAGAATTAAGTTCTCAGGTCCCCCGCCTGCCAATGCGGTAAGGGGCAGCAGACAAAACAAAAAACCTAATAAAACCATGACTGACAATCGGCGTGTCGAACTCAACGCCGAAATAACTAGAGAATAAAAATACATTTAGTTTACGTTTTCCATCGAGGTTTCTGGCGCCCATCCGAAACCTTCGCTCGGTGCAGGGCCAATGGTTTTCAACGTCGGCGAATCTCAGGATGATCCTATTTTCAACACAACCTTCTGGTGAACCAGGACATTCATTAATTTCTCTTAATTTTTCCAAACAAATGAAAACAGGCCAATCGTCTGTTTCAGTGTCTGCGTTGATTGTACCAAAAACGGACGGACACCAACGCCACGAAAAAACTAACGCATTTCGTCGCCCGCGAAGGAAATCAAGATCTTTCCCCACGTCGCAGATCGCCAATTCTCCGCCCCTGCCTCTGGCCTTCGAAAGTCTCATTCAACCGCCAAATATTAACGGAACGTGAAGAATTCCGCATGTTAAGAAACCCTAACCCACGCTTCCATTTTGCTTGTTAACTTTTCCGCAAACGAACCGAGGTCAATCTCAGAATTACCTCAAACACACCCAACCTTAAATCGGAAAGACGGATGATTCGAACCATTCTGAACTTAGTTATTTTCACCTCGTTATTTGCCCTCGCTGCAGGCTGCGGATCACCGAAAACATCTGAGAACTCGAGTACCAAAACAACGCCAGGCTTGGATTACGGTGATAACTCCAGCCTTTCAGGGAATATCACGATCGAAGGCTCAAGCACGGTTGAACCGATTTCTAACCGTGCTAAAGAAAAATTCAATGGTAGTTTTCCAAACGTCAATATCTCTGTTAGCGGGCAAGGTACCGGCAATGGATTTAAAGCACTTGGTGCCAAAGAGTGTGACGTCTCTGATGCCTCCCGACCCATCAAGCAAAAAGAATTAGAAGTTTGCAAATCAACTGGCATTAACTTCTACGAAATACCCGTCGCCTACGATGGCCTTACCATTGTGGTTAACAAGGAAAATGATTTCGTCGATGAGTTGACGGTTGAGCAACTTAAGCAAATCTTTCGGGAAGACACCGCCGCGAAAACCTGGAAAGACGTCAACGACGCTTGGCCTGATAAGCAAATTTCCATTTACGCTCCGGGGATCGCCTCGGGAACGCACGACTACTTTGTTGAAGTGATTGGCAAAAAAGATGGCAAAGGACTTCGTGCCGACGAACAGACAATGCTGAGCGAAGATGACAAAGCACTGGTTACCGGCGTAAAAGGTGACAAGTTCGCAATCGGATTCTTCGGATTCTCGTACTACGATGCGAACAAGGATGAATTAAAAGCAGTTTCAATTGTGAATCCCATTTCAACTAAATCAGTTGCACCGAGCATGGCTTCGATCGAGTCAGGAGAATACGCACCTTTTAGTCGTCCTCTGTTTATCTATGTCAACGCGGAGTCTTACCAACGAGCCGAAGTCAAAGAATTCGTTGATTATTATCTCCAGAACATCGTCGAGATCGTTAAAGACGCCAGCTACGTTCCGCTCCCCGCTGATATTTATGAATCAGCGAAAGCCCGCATCATGAAAGACCTCCCAGGTTCTCATTATCTGGACGCTGAAGGCAACAAGCGCGAAGGCTCAGTCACTGAAGTCTATACCGAAGCGAACTTACCTAAGTAGCTTATCAATTTAGGGATCGAATAGCCCTTCTGTACCTAGCCTACTGAACACAGAAAATTCCGTTTATGAGCAACACCTCGGCCGGCCAAGGCGAACTACTAGGCGATGCTGTATCGCCGCGTGGAAAACTGCGCCCGCGTTCATCTGCGGCTAGTAAGCGTTGGCAGACAGTGGTTGTGACCGGGCTTGTGTTTTGTGCGCTTGTCTCAGTGTTCACTACCATCGGAATCATCTTGATGCTGGTGGTTGAATCCTGGGGTTTTTTCTCGGACGACAAGATTGAGATCTGGAAGTTTTTAACCGGCACCAAATGGACGGTTGGACAGACGCAGGGCGAGCTCAGCTACGGCATCTGGCCGCTTTTATCGGGCACACTTCGCATCACTGGAATTGCGATGATGCTCGCACTGCCAATGGGTTTGGTTTCCGCAATTTACCTCAGTGAATATGCCTCAAAACGAACCCGATCCCTCCTCAAACCAACCCTTGAAATTCTTGCGGGAATTCCCACGGTAGTGCTTGGTTTCTTTGCGGTTAAATTCATTACTCCCTATATGCTGGAACCCCTCGGCGATTTCAAAACTTTCAACGCAACCTCTGCCGGAATCGCAGTTGGCATCTTGTGCATTCCCTTGGTCGCATCTCTGGCGGAGGATGCACTCCGAGCTGTTCCCAATCGACTTCGCGAAGGAGCGTATGGATTGGGTGCGAACCGTCTGGAAGTCACTCTCAAAGTCGTAGTTCCCGCAGCACTCTCAGGAATCATCTCAGCATTTTTACTTGCCTTAGCAAGAGCGATTGGTGAAACGATGGTGGTTGCGTTAGCCGCCGGAAGCACCCCAACACTAACACTCGACCCGCGCATGCCGTCACAAACAATGACCGGCTTTATCGTCGAAACGTTTAAAAGCGAATCGGTGGTACCCGGAACGCTGAGCTATTTCTCCATCTATGCCGTCGCTGCCGTATTGTTCCTGAGCACATTTGGAATCACCTTGGTCGGCCAAATTATTCGGATGAAATACCGGGAGGTCTACGACTGATGAAGGATTCCGTCGCTCAACCTCGTAAGCACCGCAGTGTGGCTCGAAGAAAGTTGTTCAACAACTCGTTCTCAGTCATCTGCCTGTTGGTTTCAAGTCTCGCGATCGTCGTACTGGCAACGTTGTTGGTTGCTATTTTTTCAACCGGCGGCAACTGGCTAAGTTTTGAAATGCTCGCGGGAAGCCACCGTGAAAATAACCCGGAAGAATCCGGCATTGGACAAGCGATTCTAGGTTCTCTGGTTATCTGTTCGATTTGCGGGTTAGTCGCACTGCCGATCGGCGTTGGAACAGCGATTTTTCTGGAAGAGTTTAAACCCAAAGGCCGTCTGCTAAGAATATTTCATGGACTCGTCCAGCTCAACATTAATAACCTCGCCGGGGTTCCCTCGATCGTTTACGGAATTTTGGGTTTAACCGCATTCGTTTACATGTTCGGAGCCTTCAGCCCGATCCGTGTTAACGATCAGCCTGATCATGAAATCGGGGCGACTTACTTTTACCAAACCAAGACATTAGGTGGCCAATACGTTCGATTTCCAGCCGTGCCTCTAATCCAGCCAGTTATCAAAATTAAACAGGGACGAAATGCGAGCAAAATCAATGGCGATAAATTCAAGCTGAATGTCGTTTCAGCCTCGACCGAAAAATCCAAGTACGCGAATCAAGTTAACGAAACGGTCCTTCTTGGAACCGAGGCTAAATTGAGCAGTCGGAATGGCAACCAAGTATACGAGGCTAAAACCATTGGCGGGGATTCATTTGATTTTCCTGCCGAAGCTACCTACAGTCAATTCGCAAAAATCATCGAGCCCATCACGGTCTCCAATTCTGATGGGGACACGTTCAGCCTGAATGTGCTAAGTAAGTCGGAACCAATTCCAACAGATCCTACAATCCTGGCGCAATCGGTATTCGCTGACTCACCCGACCCCAACAAACGATCGTCTGCCTCGATCTTCCGCGAGAATTCACTCTTTCATCTGCACCTGCCGTTCAGCAAAAGCGTTTTATCGGCAGCGCTCACTCTGGCTTTGGTGATTCTGCCCATCGTGATCATTGCCTCCCAAGAGGCGATTCGTGGAGTTCCTCAAACACTACGAGAAGCTGCTTTTGGGATGGGAGCGACTCGCTGGCAAGTCGTTCGCAGTGCCGTCCTGCCATCGGCAACACCGGGGATTATGACAGGCGCAATTCTCGCAATGAGTCGAGCCATCGGCGAAGCCGCACCTCTCTTGGCGGTGATGGGAGGCGTGCTCGGCACAACCAATCACTTATCCAGCCTGATGGACAAAACCCCTGTCCTTCCCGTTACGATTTTCAAATGGGCAGGCGATGAAAACCAGGGCTTCGAACATCTGGCCGCCGCTGCCATTATCGTTTTACTTGCCTTCTTACTGTTGATGAATTCGCTCGCGATCTTCATCCGCTACCGCTACGAGAAAAAATTAAGCTAACCCGCAACCTCCCTTCAAATTAAGCTCGGACTTCCAATGTCAAACCTAGCTTCCTCAACACGAATGAATCAAAGCCGATCCATTTTAAGCAACACCATTCCTCAAGCCTCCCCAGCCACGCTTATCCCCCCCGTAGAAAACGAATCCATTGCGATCGACATCACCGGGTTCAATGCATTCTACGGCAGCTTTCAGGCCTTGCATGATCTCAATTTAAAGATCCCCAATCAAAAAGTAACGGCGTTTATCGGGCCTAGCGGTTGCGGAAAAAGCACCCTGCTGAAATGGTGCAACCGGATGAACGACATCGTACCGATTGCCCGCGCGACCGGCAGCCTGACCGTAGGAGGGCAAAATATCTTAACCCGTAGTACCGACGTGGTTGACCTTCGAAGACAGGTAGGAATGGTATTCCAGAAAGCTAACCCGTTTCCAAAATCAATCTTCGATAACGTCGCCTACGGTGTCCGCCTACATTACAAAACCTCGAGGTCAGAATTATCTGACTTGGTCGAGTGGTCTCTTAAGAAAGCGGCACTTTGGGACGAAGTTAAAGATCGGCTCAAACGCTCCGCCCTTGGACTTTCAGGCGGTCAGCAACAACGACTATGCATCGCCAGAGCAATCGCCACAGGTCCCGAAATCCTACTGATGGACGAACCCTGCTCTGCGCTCGACCCTGCATCGACTGCGAGAATTGAAGATCTTATTTTTGAACTGAGAGAGCAATTCACGATCGTAATTGTCACCCACAACATGCAACAGGCTGCACGGTGCAGCGACCGAACTGCTTTCTTCTTTGACGGGAAAATCGTCGAAGAAGGCGCTACAGAAGATGTCTTTACCCGCCCCCGAAAACAACAAACAGAAGATTACGTCACCGGTAAATTTGGCTAGGATCGCTACGCCGATTGCAACGTAAATTTGCCGGCCCGCGGTCCTCCCCTTGAACCTCTATTAACTAAAAATTTTATGGCAAAGCACTTTTTAAAAGACGTCGAAGTCATTCACAACCGTTTAATGTCACTATTCGGCGTCGTCGAGCAGATGATCGACAAAGCCGTTCGCGCGCTCTGTGAACAAAGGGTCGAATTGGCAATCGAAGTGATTGAAACTGATCACGAAGTAAACCAGACGGAAGTTGAGATTGAAGAAGAATGCCTCAAAATATTGGCGCTCCATCAACCGGTGGCAACTGATCTTCGCCGCATCACCACAGTATTGAAAATCAACTCTGATCTGGAACGAATCGCCGATTTGGGATGCAATATTGCCGAACGAGCCCAATGCATGCACGAACATCCGTTTTTCCCAATCCCGGAGCAACTGACTGACATGGTTCGCCAGTCAACAATGATGGTGCGATTAGCGCTGGATGCATTTGTAGAGTCGAACGTCGATTTGGCTAAAAAAGTCATTCAACTGGACGCGTCGGTGGATGCCTACAACTTATCGGTAATTGAAGAACTTCAGACACTCATGCGTCAGGATTCAGATCTCGTCGTGCCTGCTCTCCACTGCTTTTCCGCCTCCCGACACGTGGAACGAATCGCGGATCATGCCGAAAATATCGCCGAAGATGTTATTTATCTGGTCGACGGTGACATTATTCGACATCGCCACGACCTGCTCACCAAAGTACAATTTCCCTGGAGAGGCGAGAAACATTAAAACCTCTCTTTCCAAAGTAAAACCATGGAACACGATATTGCTTCATTGACTTCGTTTTTCCTAAAACGGATAATAGAACGGTGCCGATTCAATCTGACATTCCCGATGGAATCAAACATAAACCTCCTCATTTCCCGCTCATTTCTCTCAATCTGTCATGTCTAAAAAGAAACTCTTAATCGTCGAAGACGATCGTTCACTCGCCAGTGTCTTGGAATACAATTTTTCAACCGCTGGCTATCAAGTATTCTGTGCTCACGATGGCTTAGAAGCGATTAATCAAGCCCGTTCGAAATCTCCAGATCTTATCATTCTGGATTTAATGATTCCGGTCATCGACGGAATCGAAGTCTGCCGAAAGCTCCGAGCCGAGGCGGGAACGCGAGATACACCAATCATGATGCTGACTGCCAAGTCAGAAGAATCCGATCAATTAATTGGATTTTCGTCCGGTGCTGACGACTATGTTGTCAAACCTTTTAGCGTTCGAGTTTTGCAGGAACGGGTTAAATCGTTACTTCGCCGAAGCGAAAGCGTCAGCGGGCTTGGCGATGATATGGTCGTCAAAGGATCTATCCGAGTCGACCGCGTCAAACATCGGGCGTGGGTCAATGACGGAGCCATGGAGCTAACGCCGAGCGAATTCCGGTTGCTCGATACGCTGATTCGCAATCCTGGCCGTGCCTTTGACCGGTCGGAATTGATCGACTCCGCGCTTGGTGCCGATACATTAGTTTTAGAACGAACCATCGACGTTCATATTCGCTCACTTCGAAAAAAGCTTGGAAACCAAGCCGAGATGGTTCAAACCGTCCGCGGCGTGGGTTACCGATTTCGGGAGTCGGCTGAACCTGAATTGGCGTAATCGTTCGAGCGAATCAAGATTTCAGCCGCCAAACGGCTGAAAAAAAAATCGAATCCCTTGCCCCTGCGGCGAGTTCATCTTCGTTAAACGGCGACAAGGGTATCTAACGGAACGCCGTTAAGGTGATCGATACCATACCCCGCCCCGCAAAAAACAGTTCTGATCTTGTTGAATCCAACGGATCGATTGGCAATCGGGATGGAGAAATACAGAATTGCAAGAAAATTGCCTCGAAACGGCCTTGCCCATCGAAATCACATTTTCTAAACTTAGCACCCTGCAAAGCGAACTTCGGTTCGTTTCGCGTGATCCCCTGTAGCTCAGTTGGTAGAGCAACGGACTGTTAATCCGTTTGTCGTAGGTTCGAGCCCTACCGGGGGAGCTTTGAAGTACCGGACCACGATCCGAACCATTAACCCTCAGTCGCAAGTGTGACTGAGGGTTTTGTTGTTTTGGTCCAGCCGGAAAGAAAGTCGGTTTGGGGCTCAACCGAGGCCGTGTTTTTGGCCCTTGGCTGGAGGACTGTTCATTGACTGAGCGAGGAGACGGCTAGGAAAATGAAGCAGCTCCCCGACAGTCTCGCACAAACGATGATCCACAGCCTTCATGAAAAGCTAAGCAGATCGCAGACAGAACTCTCAAGGGCCGTAAACGTGACCGACTCGGATCAATTGGAAGCAGATATGACTGCATTCGTGCTCCGATCGACGGGCGGCGAAGGTGTTTCAGACACCGAGATCGTGCAGAGCCTGTGGAGCGGCTATGGGCAAATCGTCAGATGTCATCTCACAGGGAGCGCCATTCCTACCGTCATACTGAAACATGTTCGGTGGCCTGACGAACAGGCCCATAAGTACGGTTGGACTTCGGATCATTCTCACCAGAGAAAACAGACGTCCTATCAAGTTGAGACCGTCTGGTATCAACGCTACGCGAAGAGGTGCCTTGATGCCTGCCGCGTCCCCAATTGCCTCGCCGTTGAACATCGCCCAGACGGTGTCCTGCTACTGCTTGAAGACCTGGACTGCGCGGGCTTTGCCGGCCGTCGCCATCGTGTGCGCGACACCGAAGTCGATGCGTGCCTGACTTGGCTGGCGAACTTCCATGCCACCTTTATGGAAGAACGCCCTAACGGATTGTGGACCGTGGGAACGTATTGGCACCTTGCCACTCGTCCCGATGAACTTCACGCATTGGAGGACAGTCGGCTCAAAGTCGCAGCGGCGGAGCTGGATCGTCGCCTGTCCGACAGCCCTTTTCAGACATTCGTGCACGGTGATGCAAAGCTCGCAAACTTCTGCTTCAGTACCAATGGAGAAACAGCTGCCGCTGTTGATTTTCAATATGTCGGGGGCGGCTGTGGAATGAAAGATGTCGCCTACTTTATCAGCAGCTGTTTTAATGAGGACGAGTGTGCAAGTCGCGAAGCAAGTTTACTAGATCGGTATTTCGAGCGACTCCGCGACGCATTGAGACTCACAGGAAAGGATATCAACATCCGTGAACTCGAAGCAAACTGGCGTGAACTTTATCCCGTTGCATGGACGGACTTCTTTCGCTTTCTTCAGGGATGGAGCCCAGGGCACTGGAAAGCTCATCGCTACAGCAAACGGCTCGCTGAAGAGGTTCTGAATTCCCTATGAAACTTTCAACTGTCGAACTTGCGAAAATCGCCGACCAGGCGATTGATGCTGCCACGCTCGCTGGTGAGATGATCGCTCGATCCCGGCCACAAGAGATCAAACACAAATCCGATCGTGGCAGCCTGGCGTCGCAGGTGGTGACGGAAGTCGACCGGCGCAGCGAAGCCCTGATTCTCGAAAAGCTGAAACCTACGATCGAAGGTTTCGAGTTGGGCGTGCTAACCGAAGAGCAACCGGACGACGGAGGTCGATTCGACGCGGATTACTTCTGGTGTATTGACCCAATCGATGGCACGCTGCCGTTCATCATGGGAGTGCCAGGATATGCCGTCTCGATTGGACTGGTCTGCCGGGACGGCACTCCAGCCATTGGAGTGGTTTACGATCCCGTCAGCGAGACGGTGTATCATGCAATTGCGTCCGCCGGAGCATTTCGCGACGGCCGCCCCTGGACCCCACCGTCCAACAGCGAATCCCTTTCACTGTTCACCGACAGAAGTTTTCTTGGCAGTGAGGGACAAGAGCAGATCACCAGAGTGCTGGAAGAAGTTGCCCGTGACATCGGACTCTCGGGCTTACGGATCGATGTGGATGCCGGAGCCGTGATGAATGCCTGCAAGGTGCTCACGAATCCACTTGCGTGTTATCTGAAGTTACCAAAGACGGACGGCGGCGGCAGGTTGTGGGATTATGCGGCTACAGCCTGTCTGTTCAAGGAGGCGGGCGCAGTGGCGACGGATGTCTACGGCGAAGACTTCGAACTCAATCGGGGCGACTCCACACTCATGTGTCATCGAGGGATCCTATTCGCGACCAATGAATCGCTTGCCAGCAAGATCAGGCACCTGCTCTCCACTAAATCGTAAAGAGGCCGTTGTCTCGATCCGAGATCGGTGTCACGTTGTCAGCTCAGGTCCCGCCTCACTTCGGCCTCTCCAGACTCAACTGAATTGGATGGAAAGCGGTGAAAATCAGGCAACGACTTGCGGAGAAACGTTCGAAATCGATCAAGCAGGGGGGAGCCTTTCCAGACGGTCACAATTCCCATCGTTTACCGATGCGGCTGCGAGCGTTTTTTTTTGTGCGCGCTAACTGCTTTTGGCGAGGGGACTTCTTTCTTGAACAGCATGATGTCCATCCTGCCGCTGGAAAGATCATCTTCCTGTTGGTAAACGTCGACGCGGCCATCGAGTCACCATGCAATTGTTTTTCATCCCAAAGATTGTGAAGTGATGGATTGTTGCATTGCCATTCAAGCGTCTAACTAGATATAGTTGAGGTGATTGATTAGCTGCAACACATCCATCGGCTGGACCAAGAAGTTACCGTCTACTTCCAGATAAGGGGGTTGTGGGACTTGCAGGGGGAACTCTTCTTGATGATGGCTGCTGGCAATCAATCCAGCAGCCATTTTTTGTGCCCCCACCGGTGCCATACCTGCAAGCATGCCACAGTCATTACGAATGAATTAAGACATTGGGACAATAAGGACAGTTATAAATAAAACGATCATTGCTTGTCTTGTGATGACAGCGCTATCCTGTGGTTCGATAGACGCAAAGGGGGAAGATCTGGGTAAAGATCTGGGTAAAGATCTGATCGTCTACAGCGAAGTCCCTGGCGGCGAAGCCTCGGACCAGTACTCCTTCGCAATCAGGAAGGTAGGTTCAAACGGCCCCTGGCATCGACCATTCGCATTCATTACCAAGTGTAAGAAAGGAATTGAGGGGAAGAACAATTACTTCGCTCATTTGAGTAACTGGAGCAATACGTACATCAATTTCGAGATGAACGGTCCCGTCGAAATCGCGATTCGCAAAGTCAACGGGAAACCGATCCGGCAAGCTGCTGTACACCCCAAGAAAAAGGCAACGTCATGTACAGTTCGTGACGGATACGCATACGTGGTCATCGAAAAGCCATGCCTTATTGCAGTAGACATCGATGGCCAAATGGATGATCAGAACACGGGGAAGGGATATCGGGGGCCTCCGATTCACTCCCTAACCATCTTCGCTAACCCGCTGATTAAGAACCGTCCAAAGCTTGATGACCCAAACGTGCGGACTGTCAAACCGGGTGACGTTGCGCCAAGCGAGGGAGATTGGAAGACCCTCTATTTCTTGCCGGGTGTTCACGACATCGGCATTGGCTTTCCTGTCCACGCGAATAGAAACTACTACATTCCCGGAAACGCTGTTGTTCACGGCACAATGAGCAATCATGGCAGATGGAGCGATGGTCACGATATCAGGATATTCGGGTATGGCGTGCTATCCGGGTCCAAACTCGCCCACCCAAAATTTGCCTCACCCAAACCGACGGAGGCCAATCTGCACGATCCAATCCACATCGTCGGCGCTACCAACACTTCTGTCGAGGGCATTACGCTGGCCGACTCCGCTCACCACTCATTGATGCTGGTCAGTGGTTACGAGCCGGAAGCGATAACCGATATGCGTTGGCTAAAGATCTTCACATGGCGAGCAAACGGGGACGGCATTAACCCTTTCGGAAACGGCCTCATCGAGGATTGCTTTATCCGCACTCAGGACGACTCCACCTATGTCAACGGTCGAGGCATACGAAGGGTCACCTATTGGAACGATTACAATGGGTCTACGTTTGTCCTCAGCGCTCTGCCCAACCGGAAGATCGTTGTGGAGGACTGTGACGTAATCTATGCCCGGGCCGGTTGGAATAACTGGAGTGGCGGGCGTCTGTTCAATATGCGTGGTGAGGGGGAAGGTCCGTGCGGCGAAGGCGTCGTGTTTCGCAACATTCGCGTCGAAGACCCAAGACCAACGCTACAGCATTTCATGATTGCCATGCAGGGTCTGAAACCCTATTCGGATCCAAGTCAACGTAAGCGGGGGCCGGGTAATATTTCCGGCATCCTCTTTCAGGATGTCAAAATTGCTGCGCCAAGCGTCTCAGGAGAGCCTGATGTACTTTGGGGAGCAGCGGATGCGCAGATCCTGAACTTGACATTCGATAATGTCACGATTGGAGGCAAAAAGATCACCAGCCTCGACCACTTCAAGCACAACGAGCATGTTAGAAACATGAGATTCAAGTAGCTCACCCAAAATCTGGGCCGCGCGACTTTGGAACGGGGATGTCTTTGCCGTTCAGACGATTTCACGTTTGGTTCAGGGCGCTACATTATCCGTCGTCAACCTTGCCTCAGGATGAGACGCGACACTCACATTAAGACGGCCCAGCCATCTTCTGCCCCTGTGCCACCAAGAAGCAATAACCAGCGAGTTCCTGCAAAACAATTAATTTTCTTTGGGATCCGGGTCGGGGGCCCCCAAGGCTGTTTGCGTTTGGCATCCGAATTGCTTACTAGGCCATAAATGCGTTGTGTAACGCAAGCTATTCCATCTGTTATTTTTAAGGATCTAAAATCATGGTCACCTTACGTACTTTGAGCTGCTCTTTCTATTTTACTCTGTGCATCTGCTGCACCGTTGCCACATCACAGGATGCAGTTAATCATAATTCCAGCCGGTCCAATAGGGGAACCGTGGCCAGCGGTGGAGATAGTATGACTGACCTCAAACTAGCTATCGGAAACGACATGATCGTACGCAAAAAGCCGGGTCGTTGATTTTGCTTTGGCCACGGGTTTAATTGGACGTTAGTTTAAAACATCCAAGATATTACTGAATCCAATGCACCGAATGAACCTCTGTCGGCATTAGGTTCGAATGAGAATTACCCGCATCCAATTTAATGCCTGTCGCGGAACACAGATTATGGGGCGAGTCCTCTTGCCTTGCTAACTAGTGGGTTCTACGCATGCGGATCCATCGAACTTCAGGTGTGGCAAAAACTAAATCGTGGCTCATTTATACTTAGGTTCCACGAACGAATCTGACCCATTTACAAATCAATGAAATACTAATTTGCCCAAGACATTGCCATGCTTTGCGAGTTAGATTCAACGAACGGCGATCTCACTCATCGCAGAAAATTGATTTAAGCAGCTACAATAGCGAAATCAAATTGGAAACGCTCACTTGGAAAGGAACTCCCTACAAGATTGGTTATTCCGTCCGGTTCATCGGACCTGCAGTTGCTCGGTACTCGCCGGGTGACATTCCGCTGTAGCGATTGAATTGGCGATAAAAAGTTGAAAGATCATTGAACCCACATTCAAAGGCGATCGAGGCAATCGGGATATCTGTGCTACGCAAGCGATGCTGAGCATGCTCAATCGCCAATCGACGCAAGTACCGAAGCCACGTATCGCCTGTTATCTCAGCAAACAACTTGGTAAAGGTTCGACGTGGAATATCAAGTTGGTCAGCGGTAGCATCAATCGACACCTCTTCAAAAAATCGACTAGGAAGCGAATCGACATACTGCTGAACACACCGCCGATACTCCGTGGATCCCTTTGCTATCCTGTGCGTCTCTCTTGAAATTTCACTGATCATTTGAATCAGCTTTAGAGCATCGATCACCATCGAAATGGGACGCATTCTGGTCGTTAACTGCTGAGTGTGAACCATTCGTCTAACGACCTTTTCGACCCGATGTGCAAACCGACCTTCCCGCGGTAGAACACGACACGGCAATTGCGTGATGAGCGAGACGTCGAATCGCAGTACGTTTTGCGATACACAGCAGACGTAAAGACTGGAGGCGCAGACTGGATCGTCAACAATCCGATTCCGCGTCCCTGGAGGAACAACAATAACATCTCCAGCAGCAAAATCATGTTCTTTTTCACCGAGGAAGAATGCACCCCGTCCGCTCAGAACATATACAATTTTCACAAACGGATGGGTTCGCCACTCCATGACGAATTTTGGACTGTGATGACTTTCCAAAACCAAAACACCCCACTCTGGCAGTTGCTCCGGTAAAGCTCGATCGGTTAGTAAGGTCTCCATAATGCTCCACGAAGCAATCTGCCCGAATTGCAAACCAACGAAATACCCAATTATCCAAGACGACATTCTGGTTTGCAAGTAAAATTTGCTAATCGGTGCTCCCACCAAACAGACCAAACTAACATAAGCAATACGATGCCATCAAAAGCAATAGAACAACCTGACCCTCAAACACTGCTGACGCCACGACGTAAGGTCACCGGCATCTCTGCAGTTCTCCTGCCCTATAACCATGATCAAACTGTCGATTGGAAGGGATTCGAGTCTCTTTTACAGCGCACGCTGAACGCCGGTTTGATACCTGCTGTTAACATGGACACCGGATACGGCAATCTGATCGACGAAGCGACTCGAATGGAAGTTCTGCAACGTACACGGGCGCTGGCTTCTGGCGAGCCATTTGTCGGTGGCGTTTTTGTCGGCGACTCAGTGGGAGAGCCATTCGATGCCGACCGCTATCGGAATGGCATCGAACAGGTGCAGGAAAATCAAGGAATGCCGATCTTCTTTCAATCCTACGGCCTGATCGAGCTGCCAGATGCCGAGCTCGTCTCGGCCTACCAGACTTTGGCAGGATCGTGTGATGAATTTCTGTTCTTTGAGTTGGGAAAAGTATTTGCACCCTTCGGTAAAATCTACTCGCTCGAAGTCTACGAACAACTGATGTGCATTCCCAATGCGATTGGAGCCAAACACTCCTCACTGCAACGCCTTCCCGAATGGCAACGGCTTGAGTTGCGGAATCGCGTTCGCCCCGAATTTAAGGTCTACACGGGAAACGATTTGGCCATCGACATGGTCATGTATGGAAGTGATTATTTGCTGGGATTGAGCACCTTTGCTCCCGAAGCATTTGCAAAACGCGATTCGATGTGGTCGGCGGGCGATCCACGTTTCTATGAATTAAATGATTTACTTCAATATCTAGGTGCTTTTGCATTTCGCAATCCGGCATCTGCCTACAAACATTCCGCTGCCACGTTTTTAAATATTCGAGGATTAATCGACAGCAGCGCGACCCATCCCGAAGCGTTACAGCGGCCTGCCTCGGACGTCGAAGTTCTCCAAACGATTGCCGCTGATCTGCAAAAATTCATGGTGGAGTGCAACTAATGGCTTACCCGCGCATTGCCCGACTTAAAACACACGCCGAGTTCACCCACCATTTGAGTGAATTGAAATTAGATCTTCCATGCGAGGAGATTTTAGAAAGCGGTGGTGATTCATTGCTTGCCCAAACCATTGAGGTTCATGGCTTCAAGATTGGAAATCGATTCAGCATCTTGCCGATGGAGGGCTGGGATGGGACAACCGATGGCAAGCCAACAGAACTCACTCGACGTCGCTGGAAGAACTTTGGACACAGCGGGGCCAAATTGATCTGGGGCGGCGAAGCCGTCGCTGTTCGTCACGATGGAAGGGCTAACCCTAACCAACTTCTCATCAACGATCTCAACCTGGCCGAAATCGAATCCCTGCGTACTGATTTGGTCGCCACGCATGAGGCTGATTTTGGTACTGCGACCGATTTGTTAATCGGATTGCAATTGACCCACTCGGGGCGCTACTCCAAACCGAATACCAAGGATCGCAGCGAACCACGAATCGCTCAACGGAACCCAGTCCTTGATGCCCGCCTTGGAATTACGGATGACTCCGTAATGTTAAGCGATGATGAACTCTCGCGATTGATCGAAGACTTTGTAACTGCGGCAAAGCTGTCTGAAAAAGCGGGATTTCAATTTGTTGATGTCAAACATTGCCATGGCTACCTAGGACATGAACTATTAAGCGGCGTCGATCGTCCCGGTAAATTTGGTGGTAGTTTTGAAAACCGCACACGGTTCTTGCGCGACATCGTTCAGGGAATTCGGGCCTGCACATCCGATCTGGAAATAGGCGTCCGCGTCAGCATCTTCGACTTTCTGCCGTACCAACCAGGAGACAATCGCGTGGGTGTCCCCGAGGCAGAAGGAGATCCGCGGCTCGCGTTTGGCAGTAACGCAACCGGCACCGGTGTTGATCTCGATGAACCGTCGAAGTTTTTAGAGTTACTCAAATCGCTCGGCATTCGCATGGTCTGCACGACGGCGGGGAGTCCCTATTACAACCCACACATCCAACGTCCAGCCTACTTTCCCCCAAGTGATGGCTATCAACTTCCCGAAGATCCACTGGTCGGAGTAGCCCGGCAGATTCAGGCCACGGCAGAATTAAAGCGAGAACACCCAGAACTAGTCTTTGTCGGTTCAGGCTATAGTTACTTGCAAGAGTGGTTGCCGCATGTGGCTCAGGCGGTCGTTCGCGAAGGCCAGGTCGATTCGATCGGGCTCGGGCGGATGGTGCTTTCCTATCCAGAACTCCCCGCAGACGTTTTAGCTGGAAAGGTAATGACACGAAAAAAGGTATGTCGCACCTTCAGCGACTGCACGACCGCGCCACGAAATGGAATCGTCAGCGGCTGCTTTCCGCTAGATCCTTATTACAAAACGCGTCCGGAGAAAAAAATCTTGGATCGTTTAAAATAGAGTTCGCATCATACAGCTCATTCCGGGCGGATCACTTTAAAATCTCGGAATAACAGGCACCCAAACAACCTCCGGTTTGTGCGCTTTGACCTACTTGTAACAATAACGAAACTGACAGAAAAACCTTATCTTTTTAAGTCTCCTGTCGGATCGACACAACGAATGATTGGCTTAAAGCAAATCGACGGTTGAGATTGAGTTTACAAAAAGCTCAAAAACTTCCGGAATGACTGAAAAGTTGATGGTCCTCGATAAAAAAATGTGACCGCCGCTTATTTTCGTGGAATAAACGTTATAGGGCTGCTTTTACCAAGCAGCACCAATAGCGCTACTCAAATGCTGTTTGTTCCGATGAAGAATCTTTTTAGAGGTGTTGGCCCCGTTGGATGAAACCCGATTTATTGAAGCGTTGACCCGCCACCAACCCGCGCTGGAAGCGTACTGCCACGCGAATCTCGCTAAACGTGAGGATGCGCGCGACGTGCTGCAGGCAACTTGCGTCAAGTTGTGGCAGAAGTCAGCAGATTGGGATCCAGATACAGAGTTTTTACCGTGGGCGTTTACTGTGGCACGCTTCACGCTGCTTTCCCATTACCGCGATCGAAAACGCGATCGCCTCGTGTTTGATGAAGATGTTATTCAAGCGATGGCAGGAGAGACGGAAAAAGCCGCCAGTGCGTTCGACGAGCGGCGGGAGGCGTTGGCAAAATGTTTGGTGAAACTCGATCAATGGCCAAGGTCTCTGTTACATGACTACTACACCGTCAGCCAAAGTTTGCGGGAAATAGCAAAAGCATCGGGACGGAGTCTGAGTTCGGTAAAAATGACCTTACTACGAATTCGCCAACAACTAAGTGCGTGTATTGAACGTGAGATGAGGGCCAACCCATGATGGAAGAACGACTTCTCAACTTGCTTCAAAAAGTCCGAGATGACGGCGATGAATCTGCTCGAGCCGAACTGAACGAGCTACTACGCAAACATCCCGAAGCGCGAACGATCATGTCAAAATCGCTGGTCGATGAACAGGCTTTGGTCAGTCACCTGCGCGACGAGTCAATCGTTTCTATTCTCGATGCGGAAGGACAGATGGTCAAAAGTCAGCCGCCGGCGAGGCCGACATGGCGTCTTCTTGTTTGGCCGCAGCAGATCGCAGCGGCTTTGGTGGCAGGTGCGATGGTTGGTTTACTGGGAGTCGGAGTGGTCTGGGCGGTGAAGTCGCCGCAATCACAGGCAAGACCGATTCAAATTGCCAACGGCGATTTTGAGACCTTGTCGGGTCCAATTGAACTTGGCTTTCCGTCTCACTTTGGCACTTGGGGTGGAAATCCTGCCGAGGTGATTGAAGAGGTTGATGGAAACCGAAGGTTGCGTCTTCTGAAAACGGGAAATGTCAATGGCGAGTCCAACGACTTCGCCTCGAACTGTTCCGTGTTTCAGTTGGTCGATCTATCGTCCCTTCGACAGCAATGGGAAACGACAGATCCAGAGACACAGGTCACGCTCAATCTCTCAGCCCGCTTTCACCGAGAGTCTGCTCCGACCGATGCCGAATTGCCGAAACTCGCAGCAAGTTGTCGCATCTACCTGTTCAATCTGAAGCCGGAAGCAATCGCTAAAGAGTGGCCGAGGGTAATCAGCGAGCACGGGGTCGGATTTGGCAAAAAGGAGATCAAGCTCGCGCCGGGAGCAAAACCGGCAACCATTACCGCGTCCTGCCTTCTGGAATCAGACGCAACGGTTGCACTCATCGTCGTTGCGGCGAGCACCAAATCTCGAGCGGCTCCCGTAGAATTAGGTGGCTTCTTGGTTGACGACATTCAGCTCACGGCGATCCGGCGACCGACTCTGCCAGTTCACTTTTTGAAATAAATCATTTTCCCGACCAATTACCAAAGTTCAACATCATGAAAACCAGCCTCGATCGCCGTCACTTTCTCCGCGGAACGGGAACTTTGATTGCTTTGCCTGCGCTCGAATCTGTCGGCTTTCGTCGATTCGCTTCGGCCGCGGAAACTGCACCCGCAACACCGCCGAAGAGGATGATCTTCCTCGGCATTGGCTACGGAGTCACATCTGAAACTTGGTTTCCCAACATCAACGACAAAGGGATGGGCTATCAGCTGCCCGAGGGATTGAAGCCGTTGGCCCGTCACAAGAAAGATTTTACCATCGTCCAGGGCTGTAAACATAAATTCAGTCGCCAGGCACATTGGGGAAGCACCTATTGGCTGACGGGGGCGAATCAATACGGCACTCCGGGCCAAACCTTCGCCAACACCATCTCCGCCGATCAGGTTGCCGCAGCGCAGTTTGGTAAGCATACCCGCTATACCTCAATCCAACTGGGCACTGCCGCCAACGATAAGAATGGACATGGCCCGGGAAGTTCTCTGGCCTGGGACCAACGAGGGAAGCCTCTTTCGGCCTGGAACTCCCCATTGGAAACCTACCTCAAGCTCTTTGCGGCAGATGATCTACCGATTGCTCAGCGTCGAGCAATGTTGGCCGAGGAGCGTAGCGTCCTGGATTCCGTGATGATCGAGGCAAAGGACATGCAGAGAGGGTTAACGAAGGGTGATACCGACAAGCTGGACGAGTATTTCCAAAGTATTCGCGATATCGAAACCCGACTGAGCAAATCGGAAAAATGGATGGACGTGCCCAAGTCGGAAGCCCCACTCGCCGCACCTGAGGAAGCCTTGGTAGGACGCAGTGAAATTGAGATGATGTATAAGCTTATGGTGGCCGCAATACAGACCGACAACACACGGGTCATCACCTACCGCGAACCCGGGTCACGCCTGCTATCAAGTATCGGAGCGAGCGGTAACCCGCACAACATCAGTCATTATAGAGCCGGCTCAGAAACGGAAGTCTCATCTAAGATGAGGGATAAGGCGCACGGCGAATTGTTGGCTGGATTGATCGATCAGCTAAAGGCTACCAAGGAAGCTGATGGCAGTAGCCTCTTTGATCATGTCGCTTTGGCTTTTGGTTCGAACATTCGCTCCATTCATTATCTCAACAACCCACCGACCTTGATCGCCGGTGGAGGTGCCAATCTCAAACTGGGGCAGAACCTCGTCCTCAAGGAAGGCACACCGCTGAACAATGTCTGGCTGACTATGTTGCAGGGCGTCGGAGTCAAGGTGGATCGTCATGGTGACAGCACAGGAGTCGTGAAGGAGTTGCAGGCATGATGACGGCAATTACAGCCATCAAGACACAAAGAATCAAAGTCATAGTCTGCCTGCTGACTTCCTGTTTTTGTGCCTTCGCGCAAGCTAATCCGCCCCAAGTAGATTTTCCTAAAAAGCACCGTGCCTTCTTCAAAGCACACTGCCTCGATTGCCACAACTCCGAGACGCAAGAGGGCCAAGTCGATCTCGAAACACTGCCCTTCCGTATCGCCACCATCGAGGAGGCCGAACTCTGGCAGAAAGTGCTGGATGCATTGAACTCCGGAGAAATGCCGCCGGAAGATTCCCAGCAGCCTGGCAACAAAGAGAAGGCGAATTTTCTCGACGATCTGTCACGCACAATGGTGACCGCCCGCAAAGTGCTGTCTGACTCGGGTGGCAAGATCACCATGAGGCGGCTCAACAAACGCGACTACCAGAACAGTATTGAGAGCTTGTTGGGGGTTCGACTCGGCAGGGAACTCCTGCCTGATGATGGCAGTTCCGGCGACTTCGATACGGTCGGCGCTTCGCTTTTTCTTTCCAGTGACAAGTTCGAGCAGTATCTGAAACTCGGACGCTATGCCATCGATGAGTTTTATGAGCGCAGAGCTGCTCGAGTTGCCAAGCCTTTTGTCTATCGCGTGGAACCTGAAAAAACGCTCAATGTCGCTTTGAGACAGGGAGTCAAACGAAATGACGACTACCTTAAACGCTATGAGGCACTGGATGCGGAAATGGACAAGGCGCTCGCTCTACCAGAGAACAAAGGCTTTGAAGCCCGGCTGGGCACCAAGGGTAACCGCGGGCAGCTTTACCGTAAAATTGGGCCTCACCTTAAGAAGCTAAAAGGAGCCCCCAACCCGAGGGACCATGGGTTCCCGAATTTTGGCCATGCTGCGAAGTTCTTCCCCAAGTATGCTTCCTACAGTAAGCACTACGCCGATCTTCCCTACAATGAAACCGGGACCTGGATTCAGTTGACGGCCGGTTCCACCATGGTCGTTCTAAACCCGCCGGGCGCCATGCCTGTCGGAACCTACGCGGTGCGAATCAAGGCGGGGGTCACCAACAAGGCCCCGGCGTTTCGGCACTTCCTCGAACTGGGGCACCCCGAGACAGTGTCTAGAGGGCTACTGGATGGTTTCCCCTTAAAGACGCTGCACGTGACCGGCAGTCCGGCCAAGCCGGGATTGATCGAAACCCAGGTGACGGTGAACAAGGATACGCGGCGGCAGTTTGCGATCAGAGAACGTCAGCCTGCGTGGGGCCCCTTACTCAAGAAATTCTTCAACCCCTTGATGAATGAAAATGGTTATGGCCATGCCCCTTCGATCTGGGTCGACTGGGTTGAGATCGAAGGTCCGCTGCCGCAGGGGGATCCCAGTCCGCTTGAGGCGATCTTTGATGCCAACCCTGCCAGAGGAACTTCGTCGGAGTTGAAGCGGGTCAGGAAGATTCTTCAACAATTCGCGGTCCATGCGTTTCGAGAGAGCGAACCCTCTCCCGAATTCATCGACTCGTTGGTCAATGTCTACAAAAACAGACTGGTGATCGACAAGAAGTTCGACGTGGCGATTCGAACCCCGCTGAGCATGATTCTGGCGTCTCCCCGGTTTCTCTTCATGAAAGAGCCCGGACAGGACGTAGTGCCCCGCGCCTTGAACGATCTCGAACTGGCGGTGCGACTGTCGTATTTCCTCTGGAGCTCACCGCCCGATTCGCAGCTGCTGGAGTTGGCGAAAGCGAAGCAGCTGCGTGACCCGGTTGTCTTGCGCGGACAAGTGGATCGCCTGATTCAGGACCCGAGAGCACACCACTTCGTTTCCGGTCTCGCTCATCAGTGGCTGGACATGAAGCGATTGGATTTCTTCCAGTTTGATGTCGAACGACATCGCGAGTTCGACGAAAGCATGCGTGCGGCAGCGCGGGAAGAAGTTTACCAGTCGATCCTTCACTTGTTGCGGTCGACGGATCAGGGACAACTGCAGAACCTTCTCAAGAGCGACTACGTCGTCGTCAATGGCCTCATGGCCGCTCACTACGGTCTTGA
>ENA-OREB01000054-OREB01000054.1-marine-metagenome-genome-assembly--contig:-NODE-54-length-60399-cov-6.788435_pt1 | contig 60399 bp, 70 predicted proteins | sample MGYA00248625_ERZ508552 | MGnify/ENA primary metagenome ERZ508552 (study PRJEB26219, sample SAMN06267888) | marine metagenome | isolation source: Monterey Bay, California, USA | place: USA:Monterey Bay...
TTATTCTTAATTTTATTTCTTTTGATTTCATTTCTAAATCTTTTTTCTTTCTTTAAAGGAATTGGGCTACCATCGTGCTCATTCCAACTCTCTTCGAAAAACACCCACTTGTCTTTTTTCATTTTTTAAATCTTAAAGAACATAACTTGAACTAATCTTGCATCACCACCTTCTCCAAAGTTTTGTAAAGTATTTCTTGAATGCTTTACAGATGAGGGAAATATGAAAAGAGAATTGTACTTTGCTTTACATATCAATATCTCATCATCATTCTCATCATATAGTGTTGTGCCGTATCCACTTGGATACAATTTGTTCAAATATAATATAGCGGTGTAATCACCGTGCATATCATCTTTGTGTATAAAGTTGGGTTCTTTTTGCCCTAATGGAGACATTCTTGCAAAACTTAAAACAAGATTCGCACCCAACAAAGACTCTATATCTTTTACAACATCATCTCTCTCTAACTCTTGAACGTTTTTAAAAACATTCTCTCCTGATTTAAAATCAGTAAAGCCTTTTTGTTTTATACCCTCAACATACTTGTCGGGGTTTTCGAATACGTCAGTTAGAAATATAGTTGTCATAGCTTAACTGTTATCTGATGGTCATACATTCTATAAAGTTTCTCTCCATCTACCTCGAACTCATATTCACTATCCGGTTGAAAACAAACCTTATCTCCTTTATTTACACCCTTACTAACTAAGTAATCATTTGGATACTTAACTATTCCAATCAAAGGTTCTTCCTTAACGTTTTTATAAAGATACGATTCTTCAACTTTTATAGGTTTAATGAAACAATACCTATCATATGTATTCCATTGCGCACCATCGTGGTATAAAAAGAATTGGTCAGGCTCTATAAAGAATAGGTCATCCTTAAAGAAACTTCTTCCGCTTCTCCTGCGACCTTTAACATCATTATAAAATTTAAAAACATTGTGGTGTACAAGAAGTGTATCACCTTTTTTAACAGGACCATTATATCCTAATGGAGTGTCTTTTACTATGGCTTCTCGATTTGCGAATCGAAAATCCTCTTCAGAAGTACTTGTTATTAGTTCAACCCCTGCGACTTCTTTGGTGTTATTGTAACGCCTGTCGTCTTTTGGGGTCACTATAAAAAAGAATGGAGACCTCATATTTTATTTTATGAGCCACAACCTATGCAATCAATAGCTGAATCCGTTGGTTTGACTCCGTTTAATTTCATTTCAATATTATGTATCTCATCAGCAATTTCCATTTGCTCTATGAAATCATCTGTATTAGATTTATTTTCTTTTAAGACTTTGATTCTATTTTCAAAATCTTTACGCTCTTCAAACGTCATACTAAAAGTTTATATTGTATTCTATAGATATGGGCATCATCTCTGTGAATTCCTTCCACAATAAAATCTCATCACCTTGCTCAATCCATATCTTTATAGATTGGGATTCATTATCAAATTGTATTAAGTGTATCTTATAGTTTCCTCCTAATATATCTTGACCAACAATATAATGCATTGCTCCTGATTTGTAATCAGGTCCGACTGAGATTTTTCTTATATCCATTTTAAAATTGTTCTGTAGCTAATATCCAAACTTGAATAGATGCTGAAGGAACTAATTGCCATTGACCACCGTCTACATTTATAGATGCAAGTTTACCGTCATTCTTTCCTTGTTCACTTCTCATCATTTGTAAACTTAAAACCTGTTCATCTGATTTTGTGGTGTAAGGAAAAGAAAGTTCAATTTGATTAAACTCCTTATCTCTTGGAATATATTCAACTCTTGTAGGACCTACCTGTAGTCCATTAAGTTCATCCACAACTCTAAAAAACATTACGGCACTACCCGGCATATCTACATCTGTTACTGTAGATAATGTAAATTCAAAGAAGTACGATTGCTCGGGCTTAAGTAATATTAATCCATCAGGAGTTATTTCACCTCCATCAAAATTACCACCTTCACCAAACATTACCATTGATGTAGTTCCTTGTCCTGTAGGCTCTTGTTCTTTGTTTGTTTGAAATATACCTGATGAGAGATATTGTTCTCTATATCTCCCCACTTGGTCTACCCACTTTGTGGCTGAACCTGTTGAAGATAATACTTGACCTGCAGTACCTTGAGTACTATCACTATCAATTAACTGAGCGCCTAAATAAAAAGCACCTGTACTTCTTCCACCTGCCTCAAGATTTACTTGGTCAAAGAAGTCAGCCAATCCGTTTACTGATAATAGCTGAGTAGTTAATACACCGTCTAAGATTAGGTCTTGTGTTGCTTGGTTTCCTGTATCTAAAACTAATTGTAAATCGGCAGGTCCCATAGGTGGGTAATCCCATTCTACGGTTTGTGAGCCTGTGGCTCTTAGAACCTGCCCATTTGCCCCTTGATTACCGTTGGCATCTAAAACATTACCGCCAACGGTAACCATATCTTTTAATACAACTTCCTTGTTAAAGGTTGATTTTTCGTCAAAAGTATTTAATCCATTAAATAAAGAAGTACCATTTGAAACGAAAGCAACCCCTGACTCTATTTGTTCAGCAACTACATTTCCTTTTAAAGTTATATTTTGGGTAGCACTATTCTGTATGTCTAAAACTTCTTGAAGACCGGGTGTGGGAACAAGACCAAGGATATCACCAATAAGATAATTTTTAGTTATTTGTGAATTCTCGTTGTCTGAACCTATTACCTTATCATCATTAGTTGGTAAACTGTCAATTGAATAAGTACTTATCTTTCCCATTATTTATTTTTTATCCGGGGTCTTCTCTGTTATCTCTCCTGTTTGGACATTAACTACAGAGTTCTCTCCGTATTTTTTAATTAGCTTTTGCTCTTCTTTTGCATAAGCAACCTTTAACTCTTCTACATTGCTCATCAAACTGTGTTGTGTAATAACAGTATCTCCGAGTTGCATTTTAACTTGATTAAAGTCATTCATTAATTTTTGAATAGACTCTAATTCTTTCTTACTTAATTTTGCCATTTGATTTATATTTAATTAATTATTAGTTACAAAGATATGAAATTTCTATCGACCAAATTCACAATTTGTCAGAAGGATACAAGTTGTGCTTCCATCTTCAAAAGTAATCTGTAAGTATTGTGTCTTTCCTTCGGTAACAAAATTTTGGCTTTTAATAGTTGTTGCTTTACCGTTAAGGAAAACATCACCACCACCATCACTTCCTGCAGGTCCTTGAGGACCTTGTGGTCCTTGAGGTCCTGTTGAACCTGTAGAGCCTTTCGAGCCTGTTGCTCCCTGAGGTCCTTGCGGTCCTGTCGCTCCGGCAGGTCCTGTACTACCTGTGTTACCCTTTGGTCCGGCAGGTCCTTGTGGTCCTGTCGCTCCGTCCTTTCCGTTCGTTCCGTTTGTTCCTGCTGCTCCTGTGTTACCCTTTGCACCTGCAGGTCCTTGTGGTCCGGTTGAACCGGTATCTCCTTTTAACCCTTGAATACCTTGCGCACCTTGCGGTCCTGCCGGTCCTATTCCACCATTTTTACCTGCAGCACCTGTATCGCCTGTATCGCCTTTCGCTCCGGCAGGTCCTTGAGGACCTACTCCACCTACTGCACCTGTATCTCCCTTTGCACCTGCAGGTCCTTGAGGACCTACTCCACCTGTACTACCCGTACTTCCTTTCGGTCCTTGCGGTCCTTCAGGTCCTGTTGCTCCATCAGAACCATCCGCACCTGCTGCACCTGTACTTCCTTTTGCTCCGGCAGGTCCTTGAGGTCCTGTTGGTCCTGTTAATCCTGTGCTCCCCTTTGGTCCTTCCGGTCCTTCAGGTCCTTGCGCACCATCTTTTCCTGCAGCACCTGCTGCTCCTGCAGCACCTGTACTACCTTTTGGTCCTGTTAATCCAATAGGTCCTTGAGAACCTGTATCGCCTTTTGCTCCTGTATCACCTTTTGCTCCTGCAGGACCTTGAGGTCCTACGCCTCCAACTGCTCCTGTATCACCTTTAGGTCCTTCCGGTCCTTCCGGTCCAACTGAGCCGGTACTACCCTTTGCTCCTGCAGGACCTTGAGGTCCTGTTAATCCAATGTCCCCTTGTTTTCCTTGAGGACCTGTATCTCCAATATCACCTTGAGGTCCTTGCGCTCCTGTGTTTCCTTTTGCTCCGGCAGGTCCTGTAAGTCCAATAGGACCTTGTGCTCCTGTATCTCCCTTTGCTCCTGTATCTCCTTTAGGACCTTGAGAACCTGTACTACCTTTTGGACCTGCAGGTCCAATAGGACCAATGTCCCCTTGTTTTCCTGCAGCACCTGTGTCACCTATATCACCCTGTGGTCCTTGACTTCCGGTGTCACCTTTTGCTCCTTGACTTCCGGTGTCACCTTTAGGTCCTTGAATACCTTGACCACCTGTGTCACCTTTAGGTCCTTCAGGTCCGGTCAATCCAATAGGTCCTTGGCTTCCTCTATCACCTTTAGCACCCTCATCTCCCTGAGGACCTTGTGGTCCTTCAGGTCCATCAGCGCCTACCAATCCTCTTGGACCTTGTGCGCCTGTATCTCCTTTAGCACCGGCTGCTCCGGTGTCTCCTTTTACTCCTTGACTTCCGGTATCTCCTTTAGCACCGGTGTCACCCTGTGGTCCTTCCGGTCCTTCCGGTCCTGTCAAACCTATTGGTCCTCGACTACCCGTATCACCTTTAGCACCGGTGTCTCCTTTAGGACCTTCAGGTCCTTGAGGTCCGGTATTAGTTGGCATTGTTACAGAGTTACCATCACTAATTGTAAGTGTTTGACCTGATACAGACAAGGTTTGTCTGTCGACACAAAATTCAATTGTTCTTTCCTCTTCGTTAATAGTTACATTTGTTCCTTTACAACCTAAAAGGGTTAAAGTATCATTGTTGCCTTTAGCTACAATAGTACCTACCCCATTGGTTACATTTTTAAATATATCCTGAGAAGAACCTTTATCGTTATTTGTTAATGTGATTGTTTCTGCTGAGGATTGGTTTAGTGTGAAATCTCCTCCACCACTCATACCACTCCCTGCAGTTAATGTGATTTTACTATTACTTACTGAAGCAGAGTTGTCTGTCCAAGATGCAGTTAACGTACCACCATCTTGTTGAGTAGCAGTTAAGGTCTTGGTTGTGTTACCTGTTACGGCAAGTTTTGTAATCTGATTGTTGTAAGCGTTATCCCAATTGGTGTTTGTAACATTTGTTAAAGCACCTGTGTTAGAAAGTCTTATAGTACCATCGGTATATAAAGATGAATCTACTAAATCAAACTGAGTACCACCTCTAATAATAAGGGGATATCTATCTGCTGCTGCTCCCTGCCATTCTTTAACGTGCCATACAAACCTATCGTTTACTGTTGCGTTATCTCTTAACTCAAAAACAAAATCAATTGCATCAGACGATGGCTGAATTGCGTAGATTCTCGCACCATCATTATTTAAAGTCCAATCAAAACCTTTACCCGATGTTGGGAAAGTTCCTCCTAAATCTTTAAATATTAAATCAGCCTGACTACCTAATGTTACGTTACCATTTAAAGTAAGGGCACTACTTGTTGTAGCACCTCTACCTGTAACTGTAGCTAAAGTATCAGATTCTCCCGGTACTTGAGCAAGAGTAATGTACCCTGCTCCATTGGTTATTTGATTGTTATTAGTTGGTATGGTGGTGGAGTTGAAGGCGTTAGCCCCCAACCCTTGTCCACCTACCGTTACAGTACCGTCAATCTCAATACTATCTTTGAATCTAATTGACATATATGTGTTTTAGTTATTTACCCTATTTTACTTACAAGCACTCTTGCTGCCGAAACACCAAGTGGTTTAGTTGTTGAAATAGTAACCTCAGACGTGCTTGTTCTAACAACTGAAACATTAATTGTATCAAATGTTGTTGTGTCATAAACTTGCACTATTACATCTTGACTATTAAGATTATGGGCTACTACTATTGAAGCTGCTTTCCCATCTCCAATAGTGTCTGCAAAAGAGTTTCTATCACTAACACACGTCACAACATCATCACAGAAGTTTGTAATCTGTGAAGTTGCAATCTGAATGCTCTGCTTACTTACTGCCGTAACTCTACCTTTAGCATCAGTTGTTATCTTTAAAGACTCACTATCGCTACCTAAGTTTGTTACTGCAGTTCCTGTATTAGCAAGACTTACTGCACCTGATGATACACTTAATCCACCTGCGGTTGGGAAGTTAGCAATACCTTGAACTGTTGCGGTTGCAACGTCAATGTTCTTGTTAATCTCTGTCCAATCTGCTGCAGTTTTTGGAGTATCAATATTAGCGATAACTAAATCACCAACCTCTAATGCAGGACTCCAAAATCCTGCCGGGTTTCCTGAACCTGCTACTGTTACTGCGTATGTCCAACCTTGCTTAACACCTACTGATGGCGCTGCAGTTGATGCATCGTATCCACCTTGATAGATTAATGCTCCTGAACCTGCGAATGTTGTATCTACATAATTCTTAGTTGCTGCATCCTGAGCCGTAGTTGGGTCAGATACTGCAGTTAATTTATTTGAACCAATGCTTAAGTCAGCAGTTGGTGCTGAGAACATACTAAGAGTAAGGTCATTAATAACCGTTTTGTTTTGGTCTGCTCCTTTATCAAATAATCCAACTAAATAATCTGTCTTAGGGTCTATCGTTGCAGTTCTTGCAGGAAGTTCCGTAAGGTCAAGTACAATGTTTATTTTATCTGTTGCTCCTGCTGAGGTATCAATACCTTCACCACCTACAAAAGTTAATGTGTTACCATTAGTAATGCTCTGTGCAGTACCGCTATCACCTGCTACGCTGAAAGAAGACATAGTTCCTCCTGCTCCATTTGCAGCGGCAGTAATACGCCCTTGACCATCAACCGTGATGTTTGCTGAGGTGTAAGAACCTGCAGTAACTGCGGTATTATCTAAGTCAATTACTACAGTAGATATTGTTGTAGCGGTTGAAATACTTGATGATAAACCTACACCACCTTTTATATTTACCGTGTCTTTATTGTCAATGCTATCAGCAGTTCCTGAGTCAGCACCTAATGTCCAACTCTGATATCCACCCGGAATAGAAGCCCATACGTTATCCCCTCTAAGGAATGTAGCATTACTTGCAGTTCCTGTAGCACTAAGGTCATATGTTAAATCACCTGTAGTTGTAACGTCTGCACTTGAACTACTAATGAATGTTCCGTTAGCTGCTCCAACAGAAGTTACTGTACCTGTGTTATCTGTAAATGGAAGAGTTGATAATGCAGTCTTGTAAACATTACTATCAGTCTCATCTACTAACATAATAATGTCAGTATCCACTACCTTGTTAGGCATTGCAGTTGCAGATAAAATAATATTATCTGAACCTAAATAATCTACCGCAAGAGTAACAGTACCTGATGTACCACCTCCCGATAAACCTGTTCCTGCAGTTACACCTGAGATGTCTCCGCTTCCATCTAACTCAATAAACGCACTACCATTATAGTACTTAAACGTTTTTGATGTTGTGTTGAAAATAATTTGTCCTGCAAACCCTGAAGGGTCTGTTGCAACTTGTTGCAAAGAGGCATTCAGTAACTGATTCTCCTCTAAGTTAATGTTGTCTAAATACCTAATTGCCATAACTTATTTTTGTTTTTGTTTATACTCATTGTTTAATTAAAAAATGCTTCTCCCGAAAAAGGTGCACTAAATGTTATCTTTACTTCGTTTCTACTTATGTAATCAACACTTCCTGCTACCTCTGTCCCTGCAGTATCTGTTACTGTAACAGAACAAAACTTATCAAGGTTATGCGTTACATTCCATACGGATGAAGGCGCTCCTTGTATGTGCACAAAATTCGCATCTCCTCCGCTTCCACCGCCATCTGTATACTGCAGCAAAGATACTAAATAATCTTTGTCCTTATTTAGATAGCCTGAGCAGGAGATGATAGATAAACCAATATCATAGAAGTTAGTTTCTCTTGCATCTTGCGTTGAACTATCCCACTTACAGATTGCCCAATTATTTATATCATCCGCTTGTGTTAATAGTACCGTAGTACCAATTAAAGGGGTTGTATAAAAATCAGGTACTTCTTGTTTTAAAAATTTAGTATACTTGCTAAACTTCAAAGTGCTTATTGTAGAAATCAAAACACTCTCTGTTGATTGAGGTTGTTCAAATGAAATGCTACCATTTAATCTTGAATCACCTAACTGCCAATCTTGATACACATATCTTAAACTTTGTGATTGGATAAGATTTCCTGTATTAATAAATTCAGCTACCTTGTTTACGGTAAAGTTTTTTGTTGCATTTGCAGAAGCCGCATCAGAGCCAATCCATTTGTCTCCTCCGGATATCGCATCATCTATCGGGTATGTACTTATTCTTGCCATATTGCTCTAATGTCCTTTGATTCTACAAAGGTAAACAATTTAAGCGACTACTTTTTTTTCGTGTAGGAGTCCATCATCTTCTCTCCGGTCCTACCAATTACATAACCTCCGATACCTAATTGTAGTAAATTCCAAAACTCATTTTCTAACTCAGGAATTCTTAAATCAAATAATGGTGCAATAAATTTTACGTAGATAACAATGAAACCAAAAGCTAACATTAGTATAGGTCTCCAACTTCTTTGAAGCCAATTACCTTTTGCTTCTGTCACTATGATTTCAGTTTGCATTTTCTGCAACTCTAATTGTTTTTGAATAAGGATTTGTTTGATAGCATTCTCAGCTATAATTTTTTCTTCCTTTGACGTAAAGAGTTTGTCAAGACCTCCCATTAAATCTTTAACTACACTACCACCGAACCATTCAATTATTTTTTTCATATGCCTTTGTATTCTTCAGCGGCATCAAAACTCGGACACGCCTTTGCTGAAAATTCTCTATGACCATGTATAGTTACATCGTCTCCGTAAATAGATTTTAATGTTGTGAGCAAATTGATAAGACTTATCTTTTGCATTTCGTTTCGTGTATCTTTAGGGTTAACGTCTTGGTCAACTCCTCCAATATAACAGATACCGATTGAATCTGAATTGTGTCCCTTTGTATGAGCGCCCGACCTTTCAATTGGTCTACCTACTTTCGCTAATCCATCCAAAGTTATTATGTAATGGTATCCAATGTCTGACCATCCTCTACCATCAACGTGCCATCCTCTAATAGTTTCAACACTTACGTCTTGACCCTCTCTCGTTGCTGAGCAATGAATGATAATTTTATTTATCTTTCTCATTATTTTTTCTTCTCTCCTTATCTAACAAGTACCAACGTTGAGCGGTATATCCCACAGATAACGCAAGAAGAGTAATTTTTAAAATCATATCTATATGCGACATTGATATCGCAAGAGTACTTACATTAAGTAAATACATTTTCATATCTCCCATCCAACTACTCATTGTTTTTTATTGTGGTTAACCTCATCTTATTTCTTATAAGGAAAGGCTCTGTTCAAAGAGTCCTTTCGTTTTGAGCAACCGCAATCTTTACCTGTAGCTTTTGACACTTTATCTACTACACTTTTGATTCCTGTTGCCGTTGTAATTTTTTCAATAGTATCTCCTAATCCTTTTGATTTCATTTGAATTATTTTTTACAAGTACACAATTTGTTTGGGCAAGACTCCACACTAAACATACATTTAGCTACTAACGCATTCCACGTACATTGAAACTTACACCATACGGACTGCATCCACAATCCTATCTTTACAAATAATTTACCCATTGTTTTATTTTTTACAAATATAATAATTAATATTTTCCTCTTTTACTTGATGGAGAACTCTTAGTAGAACCTCCTGCACCTGCCCATAATTTCTTACAAGACCAATATCTTGCAGATAATTTATTTGTAGCGGTGCTGCATTTATGACGAGCCTTAAATGATTTACGTGCAGCAGCAGAATAGTTATGACCATATCCTGAAGCACCGAAATGAATTAACTTTTCCTTACCTCCCGAACACGCCTTAACCATTTTTTTCTTACCTGCTCTGTCGCTTTTCTTAACAACATTACACTTCATCTTTGCCTTATCCGCCATTGTTACATTGCTCTTTTATTAAAATTGTTTTGTTGATTATTAAGTCTTCCTTTTGCTCTATTAAATATTCTTGATGCTCGTTTAGGATTCTTGATAGTTCTTATACTTCCCCTTGGATTTGAAGAAGTATTCTTTGCTATCTTCAAACTTCCATCATCCTGTAACGTGTACGACTTTCTTTTTATCTTCTCTCCCTTTACTACTTTCTTAGATATACGATTACTGCTTTCAATAGTAGAGTGGCTGCTTCTTTTTAACTTTCCATTCTTTTCTCTCTTTACCGAAGCAGTAGTTACTATTGCTTTTTGTCTTGCCTTGCAATCCATCAAAGCCCTTCCTGTTAATCCTTTACAACTCATTAGTTCTTTTTTCTATGGGTTTTTAATTTATAAGGATGTCTGTCGTTTTTATCATTTGCTTTTACAAGCAGAGGTGTTGAAATAGAATTTTTTAATTCTTTTTTTATTTTAGGATTGCGAGTTTTTTCTCTCATAAACCTTACACCATTTACAGAGTTAGAAGCGATTGTAGTACTTACAGTATCTGTAGCTTGATTAAATGTAGGGAACTGCTTTGTCGATTGCTTCACATAAGCCTTCATACATTTTTTTAGTTTTCTTCCTGATAATCCTTTACAACTCATCTCTTAGTATATTTCTTAGTTACTCTTGCTTTCTTGGTATTTGAAACAAATTGTTTCTTTCCTCCTGATGCTTTCTTTTTACGAGCAGTCTTGGCACGTTCTGCTTTAGACATACTGTTAGCTTTCTTTAATGGTAAGCATCTATCAGGGTTTTTTTTATTCTTACTCGTACCGCACTCCCCTTTTATAGAACCATCAGTACCAATGCGAACCCACTTCTCTGCTCTCCATTTAGCTAACTCACCCATTACTTTTTCTTTTTACCCTTTCCGTAGTTAGGGTCTTTGCAATATTTACTTGCTGCCATATTAGCATATGCAGAAGGATATTTATCAAAGGTTCTTTTTGCCCAAGCAATACCTGCCGGACAAATCTTATTTCCTTTTTTAGATGCCGTTCTTTTACTTGGCATTACTTCTTACCACATTTAGAATAAACACTATTAGCAATTTGCTTATTAGATGGTAGTCCAATTTTTTCAGGCTTACCTCCCATAGATTTATTCGCTCCTGTAAAATAAGGTTTGATTGTTTTATTCATAACGTTATGCTTTTTTGCTTTTAGTACTTCTTAATCTCATAGACGAGTTCAATCCTTTTAACTGTGAAGGAGTTCTCGTTGTTGATGGGGTAGTGGTTATAGGATTAGGCTTAGTCCACTTTGTAACATCTGAAGTTTTAAAAGTATACTTATCTAATTCAAGTGCAATACCCTTCAAAGCATCTCCTGCTTTGTACTTTGGTTTTTCTTTTTTAGCCTTGTCTCCCATTTTTATATCTTTGCTACAAAGATAACAATTTAATTTATGCCTATTCAGAACTATGACTATCTCAAATATTGGAGGGTAGTTAGATATTTTATTAAAGCCAAATACAAAATAGGAACTGCAGACTTAGACATCCTATTGTTCTTATACTCAGAGAAGTACTTCGACAAAGATAAGTTTGCTGAGTTTGATGAACTACTATCGTGGGACGTTAATAGATTTGATAGACTACTAAAGGATGGTTGGATAAGCGTATTTAGAAAACGCTCAGGAAAATCTAAGGCTTTGTATGAGATATCATACAAGGGAAAGAGAATGATACTTACTATGTATAAAAAATTATCGGGCGAAGAGATACCTACAAGTGCCTCTGTCAACCCGATGTTTTTAAAGAATGTTTCCTACACCGATAAGGTTTATAGGAATATGATAAAGGAAATGAATAAGTTTATAAAACAACAACGACATCAGCTTCCTTGATGATTGTATAAGACTCAGAGCCTATCATCATAGTGTAACCTGCACGACTGTCATAGTAGATGGTATCCTTTTCTGTAATGTTAATTACATCTGTTCCCGGTACAACTACCATTCCTTTTTTATATCTAAACTGATTAGAGTCTTCTGCTGAAAGCAACAAACCTGACTTGGTTTCCATCTCTTCATCAATTGGATTTATTAAAATATATTTACCTATTGGTTTCATTTTGTTTCTTTTTTTTACTTGGGACTCTACAGAGGAAGGATGGTCCTCCCTCATCCATTGCCATTCTTTTTTAATCACCGTACTTCTCTTTATCTTCTTGAATCATTTTCCAAACTAATCCTCCAAAGACTAAGCCTACTACAGTTACTCCTATAATTATATCTATTATCATTTCTCTTCGTAGGTTCTTGCCATTGTTATAATAGCGTTAGTTGATAAAATTGTTACTGCTACTGATACTGCATTCTGTAATGCGGACCTTGTAACTTTCAATGGGTCAATAACACCCATCTTATACATATCTCCCCACTCTCCTGTTTTAACGTTCATACCCTCAGTACCTTCATCATACATAAGTTTTTGTTCTTCATCTACTGATAACTTCAAACCTGCGTTTTCATAAATCTGTAATAAAGGAGCACGAAGTGCTCTCGCTAAAATTTTTCCTGCAACCTCACCATTAGCATCTTCAACGAAAGTAGCTTCCTTGTAAAGAGCCAATCCACCACCGGGAAGAATTCCTTCTTCAAGTGCTGAGCGTACTGCGCATACTGCATCGTCTACTCTATCGTATAGTTCTTTTTGTTCTAAGTCTGTTTGACCTCCTACATAAATAACTCCTATCCCTCCTGTAAGAGAAGCTATCCTTGACAAGATAAATTCTTTATCACCTTTCTTTACTGCATTGTTATGAGCATCCCATAACTGACTAACTCTCTCTTCTGTGGTTTCACTAATTACGTTTGACTCTTTTAGTAATACCGTTGAGTTCTTTCCTACTATAACTTTAGCTGCACTACCTAAGTCATCTATAGTCATAAGGCTGAGGTCATCTCCTGTCTTTTCTGAAAAGTATGTTGCACCAACTGATACTGCAATGTCGTGCATAAGTTCGTGTTGCTTGTATCCAAATGAAGGAGGGGTTATGGCACAAACTTTGATTCCCCTCTTCATTACGTTCGCAGCTAATGTGTTTATCACATTAGTCGAACACGGTGCTATAATTAATAGTTTCTTATTATCTCCTAATACAGGTTTAAGTATATTTTCAATCTGTAGTATATTACTTATCTCTGCATCTGATACCATTACAAGAGTGTCTTCAAGGACACACTCATCTTTCTTTTGGTCATTGATAAAAAGGTTAGAAGAATAACCTCTATCTATTTTCAACCCATTGGTAGTCTCGAAGTATGTTTCAGAAGTTTGGGAACGGTCAACAGTCACGATGCCATTTTTGCCTACGTCCTTGTATACTTTCGAGATAATGTTACCAATGGTTGTGTCGTTGTTGGCTGATATAGTAGCCACATCCTTTAACTTACTTTTAGTAACTGCCCTTGACATCTTCTTTAGATTGTCACAGATTGCATTTGTTTTAGTTACGATATCCCTCAAGACTTCTGTCTTATTGGTATCTTCTCCTATCATTTCAATTCCTGCTTTTACTAAAGCCTCAGTTAACACTATAGCAGTTGTAGTTCCGTCTCCTGCAGATGCTGCAGTTCTGTCTGCCGATTCCTTCATCATCCGAACCGCAAGGTTCTCGGTCGGGTCTAAGAGGTCTACTGCCTTAGCGACTGTAACTCCGTCCTTAGTAACCGTGATTCCGTGAGTGTGATGAGGTGATTCTATTAGCACAGTCTGTCCGGATGGACCGAGTGTTGACTTAACTGCTTTAGCAATCGTGCTAATTCCGGTAATAAGTTTGTTACGACCTTCATCGTCAAACTTTAAATTCTTTGGTGAGTACCCTATTTCATTCATATTAAATTAGATTTATCACAAAGATACTAAACTTTTAAGGAATAAATTGTAGATTTATCATCTAATAAGGGTGATGTATAATACTTATTTAACTCTCGTCTAAATTATATCTATGTCAACAAACTCTTCTCCTATACTACTACATATTTATAGGGTTACTTATTATAAAAAATATATTGGAATTCTACTTTAAAATCGACATTATCGACATCTTATTAATAATCAGTTAGTTACAAATTAATAACCGACATTAAACGACAGACTATCAGCATACAATAACATCTGCCCTCTTAGCTCAATTGGATAGAGCAACACACTTCTAATGTGTAGGTTTCAGGTTCGAGTCCTGAAGGGGGTACAAAAAAAAGAGAGGGTAATCACTCCCTCTCTCTAAATCAACTATCAATCAATCAACACTATCTGAAGAAACCTTTACGTCCTTCTGACAATTCTACTCCATCAGCAATCATATTCACCTTCTGAATTTTCTTCATTGATGACTTCATCTGTACTGCTTCTTGGATACCTGAAATTCCAACAGGTCTATCATTTACAAGGCGACCATTCTTAACAGTCAGACCTCCCATACTTTTAAACTTTTTCATACGTGTACTTTATGTTTATACTTATTAGTCCTATAAATAAAATAAGTTCTCCGTAGTCGTACTCCTCATCTATTGAGTACCAACTCCAACCTAATGCAAATCCTACACGCACCCTGTTATGTATCTCTACGATATAACTCATCCCCAAAGATACAAAAAATTTATCAGACATATTGAACCAAAAGGTTCTATGGGGCGCTGCGCTGACGAGCCGCTCACAGAACCGAAAAAAAATTTGGGGGGTGGGGGTCAAAAAAAAATAACCGCATCCGGATTTTTTGGCGTTTTATTTTAGCCCTGTGTACCTGTGTCCATAGCGCTCACCTGCTCTGCTCCTGCTCTGCTCCCGTTATGCGATTGCTCCGCTCGTATCCTGCTCCGCTCCCGTCCTGCTCCCGTCCTGCTCCGGTCATAACCCGAACCAAAACTGCTCCGGTTCAAGTTTGTGTCCTCAAAGACACTTTGCAAAAAGTACGAGATGCACAGAGACATCTCTTAGTCTCTGCACGAAAATAAATTCACCTAAACTTTTCTTAGGGAACAGAAAAACTTTTCACTTAATCCTTTTGTATTAACGAGAATTAGACTATATTTGCACAGAGGGGAAAGATATACACCTCACAGAAATTAGATAACTAACTGAAAATCAATTAATTAACACTAAAATTTACAAATTATGAGCAATTTATTATCAATCGAAACTGCCTTCCTAAACCTACCACAGGTGAAAGCGCAATTAAACTTAACCGACATCAAACGCATTCAGCGTTCAATCAAGAATGCTCAGAAGAGCAAATTCGGTCACACAATGAAGATGTCTAAACTCGTAAACGAGGCAGTAACATTCTTTGAATCTACAGAGGGAAAAGAGTTATTTGCTGAAGAGGGAATCGAATGGAGCAAAAAAGATTTCGGTCTAAAGGTATTCGGATGGCAAAAATCATTCTTCTACAAGGTTATCAAGGCAGGTAAATTAGACCAAAGAATTGTAGATGCATTCAACGAGATGTGTGATGCCAATGGAGAAGATGCACAGAGAAGTATTGCCGGTCTTTTAGAATTCAGCAGAGACATTGACCTTGACTCGTTAGAGCATAGCGAAGATGCTACAGAAGAACAGATTGCCGAGGCAGAGCAGGAAGCAATTACTGAAGCAGTAGAAAATACTACAGAGCGAGTTGAGACAATTATTACGCTATCGTTTAAGAATCCAAATGGTGACAATGTCGCTTGGAGAATCGATGCAAATGGTGAAGTATTTACAAGAAACACTCAAGCACAAGTACAGGAAGTACTTGCAATGATTAACGGACAATTAAGCTAAATTAAATTAAACTAAACCGGAGTGTCCTTGAAGACACTCCACAAAACCACAGGAATTATGACTACAAATGCAGAATTAGGAATCCAATACAAAGACATCTACAACAATGATGATGCCTACAATACACGTGAAAGAGGAGTTATCAACGGATACCACTCCACTAAGCAAAGAGGATTCAAGGAATTGCACAAAGGCGCTAAGAATACAGATATCGCTCAGCTAAAAAGAGTTGACCGCAAAAATCTTATCAGCGTTTTGAATGGTGATTTTATGAGCAAGTTTACTATCGGTTTTGAAGTTGAGAAAAACAATTTCAACAGAAGCGCTACAAAGCCTTATCCATTATTCGCAGGATTCGAAAGAGATTCATCTTGTGGATATGAAGCGGTAACCAACATCATTCCTTTGCTACCTGCCGGACATTGGAGAAACAAAATTTTCTCTTTGATGTTCGATGCTAAGAAAGTGATTGACGATGCATTCAGCCCAAGTAACCACAGATGCGGTGGTCACACTACAATCGGTGTAGAGGGAATGACCGGAGAAGAGGTTGCCAATGCAATGCGCAAGAATGTTGGAATCATCTATGCATTATTTCGCAAGAGATTGACAAACACTTACTGCTATGCTAACCTGCAGATGGATTCAAATTTCAGAGGTACAAGATACCAAGCGGTACAAATCAAGGATAATGTTGTTGAATTTCGCCTTGTGTCAAGATTCCAATCTGTAAAGCAGATGTGGAGACGTTACGAGTTATTTTACATCGTTTTGGATTTCAGCATTAACAATCCAAACGGAAGCCATAGCTCTTTGCTTAACAAGTGTTTGCCTGTAGTAAAATCAATGTATAACAATGATATGGAAAAGGTTAACGAGATTATGACAATCGCAAAAGGCTTTCAGAAGTACTTGAAGACCGGAAAGATTAACAGAGCGGTTGTGAGATGGGTTGACCCTAACCGCTCTCAACAAAGTCTGTGGGACAGAGAACTACGCAGAAACGGATGGAGATGATTCTCTAACGCAGGGAGTGTCCTCGAGGACACTCCTCCTGTATCGGAATGAGTATTCCGGCTGATGATTCCAAAAGGATGAAACAGGAACAATAAAATCAAATTAAAATGAATACAAACGAATTAATTTTTGGACAGAAAAACATCAAAGACATTTTTGCAAACGACAAAAGAGTAGATGAAATTCTAATCACCACAGATGCTGAAGCATTTAATATGACCGAGGGATTCGATACAGATAACCTTGATTGGGTTGAAGTAATTGACTTTGGAGTAAAGAACATAATCGCAGATGCTTGTGGATTTCAATTTCAAAAGGTAGCCTTTGAAGATGTTACCGCAGTTAACATCCGATGGACAGATGTTGAAGATGTAGAAACAATCGTTAACAAGAATGGCTCTTGGGCGCACAAAATATAATCTTAATTAATAACCGGAGTGTCTTTAAGGACACTCCACAAAACCATAATAAAATGAAATCAATTATCAAAATCACAGGAAAATTATTATCAGTATTAACTGCCTTATTCGTTTATTCGTGTGCGGCAAGACTAATGTACGCAATGTATGGAGACCTTGACTCGTCAGTAGTCAGCCACATTTACTATGTAATCGTGTGCTTGTTTCTTATGTTCTTAACGTACGTGTCAAGCGTGTTGTTTTACTCTGAACTATTCAAGAAGTAATATGGAGCGCAAGAACTATTACAAGGTAAGGTATGCCGGGAAGCTAATCAAAGTTATCCCGGCTCACTCCAAGTGGGAAGCCATTGACCGCATCTACAATGATAACATCAATGAATATCCTTGGATTAAACGAGACAAGTTAACCGCAGTAAAATCAAAATAGAACTATGGAATTCACATTCACTAAAGACGAACTATACCATCTTATTAGAGGTGTTGAAACAGACAAAGCAAGGAGGTGGGACAAGACCACAGACAGAAGACTAACAAAATTATTAAACAAATTAAAAGGACAGAGTATGAAAGCAACAATTCAATTTGAGACAGGGCAGGTAAGCTACGGAAAAGGTAAAGGTCTTTGGACATTGACCAAGGAGTTTACAGACCACAGGCATATGGATAATTTCATTGCATACATATGCAAGAGCAAGAACTATTTATTGGATGAGGTATGGTACGAATCATATCCATTCAATGAGGGTGACACGTACTACACAATCGAAGAGACGATGAACTATGGTGAGTACAAGTTACTGATAGATAACCAAGAGAATCCTCAGCGATATGTGGTTGTTGAATCTTGTTGGGATGATGTCAGCGAGGAATTGTTTGACGAGAATCCAAACAGATATATGACTTGGTCACGCAAGAAGGCTAACGAGTACGCAGAAAAACTAAACGAAGGAACAATCAAAATTTATTAATCAATTAAATACAATCACAATGGAAAATTCAACATCAGTAATCAGTAAAATTAAAATGGCAATCACAGATTTCGAAATGCTACAAAGCGAAGAATGGAATCCGGACAACGACTCTTGTCAGGCAAGTATAGACAATCTTGAAGGTGCAGTAGTGCAACTCAGAGAAAATGTAATGTGGTTCAATAAGTTTGTTGACTACGTAGAAGAACAGGCAGGGAACACGTACAACGAAGCCTGTAAGTACGCAGATGAGTACGCATCAAACGAAGAAAGGTAAAATAAAATTAGGTTATGTCTAAATTTAGTCTTACCTTTGTATAAATCAATTATAAATCAGAGGTCGGTGTCTTCAAAGACACCCCTCGCAAATCAAATCACTATGTGTGTAATTATTATTAAGCAGAAAGACAATGTAATGTCTAATGAAATCGCTAAGACTTCAGCGAGAATCAATCCTCACGGATTAGGAATTGTATGGCTCGACACGTTCGAGGTAACATACCACAAATCAAACGAGTACAAACAACTATTAACTAAGCGACCATTCATTGCGCATTTCAGATACGCAACTGTCGGTAAGGTTGGACTGTCCAACACTCACCCATTCAGATGCGGTGTAAAGAAAGACGAACTTCTAATGCAGAATGGAACTATCAAGGGACTCGGAACTGCTGACGAGTGTGATAGTAAGGTACTTGCCAAGGCTCTTGGTAACGTAGCACGTAACACTTGGAAGACTGAACTTGAAAAGTATGACTCACGTTTTGTGAGCATCAACACCCGGACTCGTTCGTTCCAAATCTACAATCGTAACCTGTATACTTATCGTGATGGCATTTGGTATTCAAAAGCCAACGTACTTCAAGACAACTTGGTTGCGGTGTATGGAACTTTAAAGAAAGGTTTCAGTAACTACTACTCTTACCTAACTTCATCAAAGCATATTGGTGCAGGTAGAACTCAAGACAAATATCCTTTGGTTGTTGATGGACTTCCTTTCTTATTAAAAGAAAAAGGGTTAGGACATAACGTAAAGGTTGATGTGTTTAAGGTTAGTGATACCACGTTCAAGAGTTTAGATATGCTTGAGGGTCATCCAAGATGGTACAAGCGTGAAGAGATACCGGTGAAGATGAACAACGGAAAGACTTTAACGTGTTGGATTTACTTCAATCCAAAAGAAAGTAATTCAAACAAACCATTTGTTGAATCGTATGAGCAGTCAGCACGATACGAGAATACCTTATTCGATAGAGGTATTGTCGAAGATGTTGATGAAGATATTAATCACGAAGCGATAGATATAGGATGGGATGACGAACACTTCCCAACTAATGACACACCTACCTGTGTAGATTGTTACAACGATGTAACGTTCGATGGGTTTTCAAACTATTATTGTTCCTCCTGTGGTGGTTGGTTCAAAGAGGATGAGGTCTTGAAATTTCAAGACTAAATCCACAATGCAAGGGTGTCTTCAAGGACACTCTTGCTTTTATTAATCTGTAATAAATAAAGATGAGATACAATCAAGGAGTAAGATACACTCAAGAATCAATTAGTAAAATGAATATGACTGAGGTCAATGAAGCAATAGCCAACGAGAGTTGGTCAAGACAATTCACTATGAATTTGTTGTGCGACCACAGAGAAAATTTAAAAAAAGAAATGTTATGAAAATAGAATTATCAAGAATCAAAAGAATCGCAGAAGATATAATCAGCGATGATGAATGGGTAAACGATAGCCATTCAAAAGCAGAACACGATGGAGTAAAGATGGCACTACGTCAGTTGATAGCACACGTAGAAAGTACAGGTCAGCAGTCAGGGTTAGATGTTTGGAAAGGGACGGACAAGATACTGAAGGACGGATATTGGTACGTGAAAATATCAGACATAAAATTAGGATGTGTCTAAATAATTTATTACTTTCGTATAAATCAATTAAATAAAATCATATGGCAAAACTATTAAAATCTACCGGAGAAGTCATACAAAATGTAGACGTGTCCACATTAAAAAAAATGCAGGACTTAGTACAGGGCTACATAGAATTCGTTTACGTAGGCAATACAATCTTAGTAGTAAACGAAGAAGGACTGCTCAACAATCTCCCACAAAATCAACAAGCAAGTAACATTAGCCAACGTCCATTAGTGGGGGACGTTATCGTGTGTAGTGTTGCTGAAATAAATTAAATCAATTATGAAACATTATATCGTAGAAGAAATCCAACGGCTGAAAATGTTTGAGCCGAACAACGTTAAGAAAATACAGAGACTACAACAACTATTAGATGTAGAAGAATTCACAATCAAAGAGATGCAAGAGACAGGTACAATGTATGTCAGGGATGACTTTGAAAACCTTTATGCAGGTGAACCACCGGCACTAATCTCTTCTTGTACAGATGTAATCAGGTATGCCGGAGGTCATTACATTCAGATGTTACGCAGCGGTAAATACTTAGTGAGTTACATAGGAGGTGTGAGAGGCAAGAGGTCTGATAAACTTTCAGACATTGAACAATTAATTTTTGACAACTATTACAATGGATAACAAGGAAAGAATCAAGGACATAACAGACAAGGTCTGTGCTATGTTACAACAAAAGAACGATGACTATGGGAACTCAGCACTTGAACCAATCAACATCTTCAGTCACGGGAATGCGGTTAATAGCTTACGTGCAAGGATAGACGACAAGTTAGCGAGGATAAAGAACGTAGGAATCAATGACTCAACAGAGGATACGCTCTTTGATTTATGTGGATACCTTGTGCTACTAATCATAGCAGAAGATAACTCTAAGAATCTAAGTCACTCTTCTAAATTTAATGAATGGACAACAACTCAAACTTAATCGTATGGAACAATCAAATCACTACTGCAAAGTAAAGTCTACGTCTCGGGAGAGAGGCGGAGAAGTAGTGTCTTCAAAGACACTCGATAGTAAGGAAGTATTAAATGAATTATTCGAATCGTTCTCACAGATATTTAGTGGGGACTTAACACAATCAGAATCAAATGAAAGCAAAGATTTTTAATAATTATGTAGAGAAAGTTTGTGAACTATTCTCTATAGATGAAGACACTCTGTTTACCAAGTCAAAGCGAAGGGACATAGTGGATGCACGTCACCTGTTATATTATGCCTGTTACATTAGACCGATGAGGCTCGTGTACATACAGGAATATATGGCAGAGAAAGGATACCTTATTAATCACTCTTCAATTATCCACGGAATAGATATGGTGACGAAGAAGATTAAAAAAGATAAGGACTATGTTAACGTAGTAAAAGAAATACAACAATGCATTATAGCTTAGAAGAGATTTGGACTCAAGCAACTGAAGATGGCTACGCAGTAGAGGTCAATGGTGATGGATACAAGGCACGTATAGTGTTCGGTATCAAGATAGTTAAAGACGATGAGACAGAGGAGATATTCATACTGAATACAATGAAGGGCGGTGACTTTTATATGCCGGTTCTTCCTGAGGAAATAAATCTTTTTAAAGAAAAAGGTTGGAGGTATGGTGCTTATGTTATATCTTTGTCTAACTATCGTACAAAACTTGATAAGGTTGAGCAGTCAATAAAGAAAGAAGTTAATGGGAGAAATTCTATGAAGCAACTTTCAATTCTAAAGTCAAGCAGAGAAAGAATCCTCAAGCGATATGCAGTAATCAATAATAAATTAAATCAATTAAATTAAATCAAATGGCAAACGCAAAAAAGAAATCAGTATTTGAAACCTTAAATGGAATCAACGTAAACAAGTTTACAGAAAAAAAGAATGGACTTACTTACTTGTCTTGGGCTTGGGCTTGGTCAAAAGTAAAAGAGAATTATCCTAACAGTACGTACACCGTGTACGAAAACGAACACGGAATGATTTACCACACAGACAACAGGTCAGCTTGGGTAAAGACAGGAGTTACAATTGAAGGTGAAGAACACATAGAGTATCTTCCTATTATGAACTATAGTAACAAGTCTTTAGCAATGGATAAGCTAACGTCAGTAGAAGTTAACAAGGCAATCCAACGTAGTCTTACTAAAGCAATCGCACGTCACGGACTTGGACTTTATATCTATGCAGGTGAGGACTTACCACAAGATGAGGTTGTCGCTAAGCAAGAAGAGTTAGCAAGTAAAGTGTCTTCAAAGACACCAACGAAAACTAAACCGGCTGCGAATGACCGCCTTGAACTAAAGAAAGGTGATGCTAATTGGGATAACGTAATGAACTACGTTAAAGATAACAAGTCACAAGGCGTTAAAAAGCTAACTGATTTGATAGCTAAGAAGTATGTTGTATCAGCATCTGTTAAGACATCTATTACTAACCTTGTAACGGCTAAGAAGTAATGGATATATTAGAGAAGTTAAGAGACGACAAAGAATACTACGGAGCATTTGGAAAACAATACCTTTCCAATTCAGACATAGGTACACTACTAAATAATCCACAAGAGTTTGGTGTGAGCAGACCCGACAACGCAAACTTTGCTAAGGGTAGATACTTTCACCAACTAATACTTGAGCCTGAGAAGGCAGCGAAGGTAGAGTTTGTTGATGTATCTTCACGTACAACTAAAGCATACAAAGAGTTTATCAAAGACAACGATGTAGAGTTTGCCCTACTTAATAAAGAGGGCGAGGAACTTAGAGGGTTGGTTAAAACTATGATGAACAACTTAGATATGTATGAACTCATAGCCAACACTAACAATGAGTATGAAGTACCAAGCATCAAGGAGATAAAGGGAGAGATGTGGAAAGGCAAAGCCGACATCGTTCATCCGGATATGCTCATTGATATTAAAACTACCGGGAACATAAAAGATTTCAAGTGGAGTGCAAGGAAGTACAACTATGATAGTCAATGTTATATCTATCAGCAATTGTTTAACAAGCCTCTTATATTTTTGGTGGTTGATAAATCAACAGGGATGTTAGGTAAGTTTGTACCATCTGCAGATTTTGTAGCAAGAGGTGAAGAGAAGGTAGAGAAAGCTATTGAAGTTTACAGGTCTTTCTTTTCTGATGAGGCAACAGAAGATATTAACTCATACTATATCAATGAAGTACTTTAAGAAGTTGTTTAATATTAAAACCAAAAGGCGTGTGATGTGGTTAGAAGTTCCAATGGACTGCACCACACGTTACGAAAAGGATAACGTTATTCTTTCGACATTAGAAACATTGGAGCAAACAATTAAAATCAATTAACAATGGCAGAAGAAAAAATTTTTGCAGATGGGTTTATGTTTAAACCTAAAAGAGACGATGCTCCTGAGTGGGTACTCGGAAGATTATCAATCAAGGTAGAAGATGCGGTTGCATTCCTTAAGGCTAACGCTAAAGGTGGATGGGTCAACATCGATATCAAGAAAGGTAAAAGTGGTAAGGAGTATTGTGAATTAGACACGTGGCAGCCTAACAAGGCGGCTAATACCGAGGCAGCGCCTCAGGTAGCAAGTGCTGAGGATACAGGACTACCGTTTTAATACCAACTAAGAAGCAAAGAGAGGGGTGTCCTTGAAGACACTCCTTTTTTTTGCCCTTAATAATGTCGGGTCTATTCGTTCCATATACACTATAGTAAATAGTATACTTATTCTTTTTCTTCCTATTAGGTGAAGAAAAAAACGACATAAACGACACGACTACTGATTATCAGTAAGTTATAAAATTAAAATCAACATTAAATCGACACATAAATGGCATCAGACATCACGATATTTAAAAACATTAAAGAAACAGAAGCACCGTTTCACAGAGAGGTTGGGGTTGTACTCAACAGAATAAAAAACGGAGCGCAGAAAGATTTAATCAAGCGCATACGTACTTCAAAGGATAAAAACGAGCGCAACGAACTAAAGAAATTACTACCGGCAGTATGTTTTAGTGGTACGTTCACGAAGAGAACAGACAACTCATTAACTAATCATAGTGGGTTGATATGTTTGGACTTCGATGACTACACAAAAAGAAAACTATTATTACAAGACAAGGATAAGTTAACTAAAGATAAGTTTGTTTATTCTGTATTCATCTCACCATCAGGTAATGGATTGAAAGCATTGGTAAAGATACCTGCTGACGTAGACAATCATAAGAACTTCTTTAACGCATTGAACAAACACTTTGATTCAGAACACTTCGATAAGATGTGTAGTAATGTATCACGTGTGTGTTACGAATCATACGACCCATTAATCTATATCAATGAGAACTCTTCTGTATGGGATAAGATAGATGAACCGGAATACGTAGAGGTAAATGCACATAGAGATGCACCGAGTATTCCAATCACCGATGAAAACAAAGTAGTTGAGATACTTGTAAAGTGGTGGACAAAAAAGTATCCAATGAATGAGGGGCAGCGTAACCAACATACTTACGTACTTGCAATGGCATTCAATGATTATGGAATTAATAAGTCTCTTGCAGGTTATGTTCTTAATCAGTATGCTACTCAAGACTTTCCGCAGTCAGAGATTACAAGAACAATTGATTCAGCTTATGCTCAGACACAGAACTTTGGAACTAAGTACTACGAGGATGAGGAAAGGATTAACTCTATCAAAACAAAACTAAGAAGAGGTGTATCAAAAAAAGAATTGCGCTATCAACTTGAGGAGTCAGGGTTAGATAGTGCTACAACTGAGGCAGTACTCAACAGGGTTGAGCAAGAGAACTCTACGGTTTCTTTTTGGACTAAGTCAGACAAGGGTACAATCAAGATAGTACACATACTATTCAAACAATTTCTTGAGGACAATGGCTTCTATAAATTTTGTCCTGAAGGCAGTAGGAACTATGTGTTTGTAAAGGTTACTAATAATCTTATAGACCACACATCAGAGAAAGAGATAAAAGATTTCATACTTAATCACTTAATAGATTTAGATGACCTAAGTATTTACAATCACTTCGCAGACCACGTAAGGTATTTTAAAGAGGATTTCCTGACACTTCTCGCAACGATAGACATCTACTTCATAGAGGATACTAAAGATACTTCTTACCTATACTATAAGAACTGCGCAGTAAAGATATCAATGGATGGAGTAGAGCCAATAGACTACCTTGATTTAGGTGGGTACGTTTGGAAAGACCACGTGATAGATAGAAAGTTTAACATCTGTGAGTATGATGGTTGTACGTATCAGCAATTCATATCAAGAATTTGTGCAGATGAGGAGAGTAGAGTAAAGACAATGGAATCTACCATAGGTTTTATGATGCACGGATATAAAAACTTAAGCTATTGTCCTGCCGTTATATTGAATGATGAGGTTATATCAGATAATCCTGAGGGAGGTACAGGTAAGGGGTTGTTTATGAATGCACTATCACAAATGAAAAAGTTAGTCGTGATAGATGGAAAGGCATTTGCTTTCGAACGTTCGTTCCCATATCAAACTGTATCAGCAGACACGCAGATACTTTGCTTTGATGATGTGAAGAAGCACTTTGATTTTGAAAGATTGTTTAGTGTAGTAACTGAGGGGTTGACATTAGAAAAGAAAAACAAAGATGCAATCAAGATACCATTTAGTAAATCTCCTAAGATTGCCATCACAACTAACTACGCAATAAAGGGTAGTGGTAATTCATTCGCTCGTAGAAAATGGGAGATAGAACTACACCAACACTACAACAAAAACTATACACCGCTTGATGAGTTTGGAAAACATTTCTTTGCTGATTGGGATGATGATGATTGGTGTATGTTCGATAACTATATGGTTGCTTGTGTAAAGAACTATCTAAAGACAGGGTTGGTTACGAGTAAGTTTGTTAACCTAAAGATTAGACAACTATCTGCAGAATCATCTCACGATTTTATTGAGTGGTGTGGATTGGTTGAAGGTCATAACAAGAATCCAAACCTTGAGGTTGGAAGAAAGTTATTGAAGCAAGACTTATACTTAGATTTCATTAGTGAGTATCCTGACTATGGACCGAAAGCTAAGATGACTATATCAAGGACGAGGTTTTATAAATGGTTGGTTGCTTATGCGTTGTATACCACAGGTGTTCAGCCGGAAGAGGGGAGAGACCCACAAGGAAGATGGATGAGGATGAGAAGCAAACACGAATTAGAAACTCAATCATCACTATCACTATGACAGATGAGGAAGCAGAACTATTAGACCTATCAATGCGTAATTCGTTTGAAGTTTTAATTAATGGGTTGGATGCAGGTGAAGTAATCATACAAGACTTTGGTTACTTTGCCCACGACCCATCAAGAGTACCAACAAAAACAGAAGTAATGTCTATGATAGATTACTTTATATCAACAGAAGAATACGAAAGATGTATACCATTAAAGGAATTAGCAGAGACCCTAACGTAATAGAACCTATCCCGGGATATAGTGCAGAGATGATGCTAAGACAATGTAAGTTGTTAGCAGGTATAGTAAACTCAACTGAAGAAGTTAAGGTTGGAAGAGGTAAGAAAGCCTTTATGAAAAAGGTTTTGAAGTATACAACAGAACCACGTATAGCTAAGTCTATAAATGATAGCGTAGAATTTTATAAGAACCTAATGGAAAAAAGAAAACCACAAATAAAACTCAGAGATTACCAAAAGAAAATAGCAACAGAGAGCAGTATATTATTAATGCAAAAAGGTTTTGTCTACCTTGCTATGGAGGTGAGGACAGGAAAGACCTTAACAAGTTTAAGCATTGCTCACCTGCTAAATTGTAAGAATGTTTTATTCATTACAAAGAAGAAAGCAATCAGCAGCATAGAGTCTGACTACATAAAGATTGGACACAACTATGACTTGACCGTGATAAACTATGAATCATTACATAAGATTGAAGGAGATTTTGATATAATAATATGCGATGAAGCACACGGAATGGGAGCGTTTCCTAAGCCAAGTAAACGTGCCAAGCAGGTGAAGGATATAATAAAGAAACAAAAACCTTATGTTGTTTTGTTATCAGGTACACCAACACCTGAATCTTATAGTCAGATGTATCATCAAGTGTATGGAATAAAAGGAAATCCCTTTGCAGATTATGCTAACTTTTATAAGTTCTCTAAAGAGTATGTGAATGTTAAGCAAAGAAAAATAAATGGTCTATACATAAATGATTATCACGATGGTAAGATATCTATAATGGATATGATGAAACCTTTTACGCTAAGCTACTCACAAAAAGAGGCAGGGTTTAAAGTTGATACACGTGAACACATACTCGAGGTAGATGCTGAGCCAATCACATACAAACTTACGGCTCAATTAAAAAAAGATTTAGTCATTGAAGGCAAGGAAGAAGTTATATTAGCTGACACTCCTGTGAAGTTAATGATGAAGCTGCACCAAATGTACTCCGGTACTGTGAAGTTTGAATCAGGCAAGTCAACTATCCTTGACCTAAGTAAGGCTCAGTTTATACACGACAACTTTGGTGATGTGCAGATTGGAATCTTTTATAAGTTTAAAGAAGAACTTAATGCATTGAAAAAAGTTTATGGAGATTCTTTATGTACTGAACTAAGTGTCTTTGAAGACACTCGTAAGTCTATAGCCTTACAAATTGTATCAGGTCGTGAGGGTATATCCTTACGAAAGGCAGAGGCACTTGTGTATTATAACATAGACTTTAGTGCTACAAGTTATTGGCAGTCAAGAGATAGGATGACAACTAAAGATAGATTAGAGTCAGATGTCTATTGGATTTTCACCAAGGGAGGAATAGAAAAAGATATTTACGAGGCGGTCAGTAAGAAGAAGGACTACACACTTAGCCACTTTAAAAGAGATTTATTATCTTTATGACCAAACCTAACTAAGTGACAGAACAACAGATACAAAGCAAAAGAATAAAGGAACTTGAAGCAGAAGGGTATTACGTTCTTAAGTTAATCAAGACAAACAAGAACGGGATACCTGATATCATAGCCATACCACCTAACTCTAATGTAATCTTTAGTGAGGTTAAAACACCCAAGGGAAGACTATCTAAACTACAAGAGTTTAGATTAAAAGAGTTAGAAAAATATGGATTCAAAACAGAAGTTTACAGAGGTACTTAAACCTGCATACGAAACAGATGATTGGTTCTTGGATTCCTTTTCGGAATTTAACATCACTCAAAAGACACAGATACTTTACGAGATAGAAGTAGTGTCAGAGTTTCTTCCAAAGAATGGAAGTTGGACTCAGTTTCTATACGGTGTAGTGAAGGGGAAGCGCCCTCTCTTTTATGTAATAGATTATCTTAATGAAGAAGGATACAAACCTTTGATGATAGACATTCAAGAGATAGACTCTGATACTTACTTAGATGCAATGTTAAATAAAAATACAATTCAATATTATTATGAGAGATATAGCAGACACAATAATTCCATTTGATGTAGAGACCTTAACTAAGATAGTTAACTATCATTTCGAATGTGATATAAACTCACGGTGCAGGGAAAGAAGATTCGTTAATGGACGAATGGTTTTTTCTCATATGCTCAGGCAGAGAGGGTACACCTGCTCCGCTATTGGCAGGTATATGAACAGAGACCACGCCACGGTCATACACTATGCTAAGAATCTAACTTGGTATTTAAAAACAGATGTAGTATTTCAAAGAAAGTTTGATAATGTGATGGAAGAGTTCCTTAACAACTACAATCCTGTGTACGATATGAACAAAGAAGATTTAAAAAAAGAAGTTTTCTCTTGCAAGTCAGAAATTAAATCATTACATTTGGAATTATCCTGTCTAAAAAAAGAACAACGAGAGAATAATAAAGTACTAAACAGGGTTGAAGATTTGTACAATATGGTTGCTGAACGCACTCGCAAAGGTACAGAGAAAGAAGTTCTAATTAAATTAAATCATTTTTATAATGGGTTATACCATTGAGGACATAGACAAAATAACAGAATATAAAACTTGGAGCGACAAGAAAAAGATTGATACTCTGTTGGAAATAGATTGTGGGATGTATACCAATCTCGGTATTGAATCGCCTAAATCTTTAAGAGAGTTAACTAAAAGAAACTCGAGAAAGATTTACAGATGCATCAAGAAAATAAATCCAACACTTGGCTCATCTCTTCTTCACGCCCACGATAGTGAATAACAATGCCAAACCGCTCGTCAGCTTACGACAAAGAAAGACTTAATCACATTAACTTCTTAATGGATACAATAGCTGACTCTTCTAATATAATTTATGAGTGCTTGGTTGATAGGGAGTTTGAACCTCTCAAAAAAGAAATACCTAATTTGATATCTCTTCTAACAGAGATTCAAAATTCTGTAGAGGATGAAATATAATGACTTCAGACCAAGACTTAAGGGGAACAAAAGGAAAGCATACGAACACATAAACAAAGCGGAGCGTAGGATACTCGTTATAGGAGATATTCACGCTCCGTTTACGTTAGATAGATACTTAGAATTCTGTATAGATACTTACGCTAAGTATAATTGTAATCAAGTTATATTCATTGGAGATATAATTGATAATCACTACGCATCATTTCATGCGACCGACCCTGATGGGATGGGTGGTAGCGATGAATTAGATATTGCAATAAAGGAAGTAAGGAAATGGGCTAAGGCTTTTCCAAAGGCTGACGTTACAATTGGAAATCACGATAGAATTATAATGCGTAAGGCTTTTGATTCTCAGATACCAAGTCGTTGGATTAAATCTTACAACGATGTTCTTGGTACAAATTGGAATTGGGTAGAGCAGATAGTATACGATAACGTTCAGTACGTACACGGAGAAGGAGGAACTGCTCGTACTAAATCTAAGAATGATATGATGTCTACTGTGCAAGGTCACATCCACACACAGGCTTATTGTGAGTGGAACGTAGGTAAGAAGTTTAGAATCTTTGGGATGCAGGTTGGTTGTGGAGTAGATGCAAAGTCATACGCAGCAGCGTATGCTAAAAACTTTAAGAAACAAGCAATAGGTTGTGGCGTTGTTCTTGGTGGACATACCGCCATCAACTGCCTAATGGATTTGTAAATGAGATTTGAAACAGATGAGGATTTAAGTCGAGAACAGAAAGCCATAAGTACATTTGTAAAAATGTTTGGTGGTTCGTTTAAAAAACTTGACCCTAACGATATAGACTATAGGGTTTATGATAGAGAGGGAACTCTCGTATCATTCGTAGAAGTTAAAGGTAGATTGCGCTCATTATCTAATGCCTTCCCACTACCTGTCGCAGCACGTAAACTTGTTAAGTTAGCTGACAAAAGATTAAATCCTATAATGATATGGGCTTGTGATGATGGGATAATATATTCAAGTGTTACATTACTTTCAGGTACTATAAAGTGGGGAGGGAGAACTCCACGTCCGGGTTCATACAACGACCAAGAGTTAATGATTTACTTTGAAATGAATACAGATACAAATAATTTTAGGTCTATACCATATGGAAGATAAAAACAAAAGTTTTGTCATAGCACTCATTGTGAATGCTATGACTTTTTATGTACTCTATAAGTTATTGAAGTGGTGTCTTTGAAGACACTATTGCTTATACTTTTCTTTTAGCTTTTTAATTCTTGCTTTCTGTTTAGCGGTAGCACTATTAGGTCCGTATAGCTTGTCATACAAATCAGGTTGATACTTTTTAATACTACTCTTCTTAACACCTCCACCTTTTCTTTTAGTACTTTTCTTTGTTTGAGTTCCGTATCCCGGTCTATAAGATTTACTTACACCAAACAAATCATAGTAGTCTCCATCTTTAGCATCAGCATTTCCTGTCAATAATTTAACAAGTGCAATTGGTGTGTCGAATTGAAACCTTGCAAAAATCTCAGCCAATGGTTTTAATGTTCCTATAACTGCACCATCTTCCTTCAGCCCTTTACGAACTTTACCTATCACACTTGTGAATGGATTAACACCATCAGTTGTCATACTTCTCTTACCATCTAATGCATCTCTAAGGTTCTCTAACCCTACTCCAATAAACGGAATCTGATATAAAAGATTTAACCCTAAGGCTGCATCTCTTAATGCTCTGTATGCCCTGTCTTTTTCTGCATCAGTTTTAGCAAAGAGCAATGCCGGTGAGTATGCTGCAGCGGTAAACAAAACGTTAGCTACACTATAGTTTAATACGAACTTTCGTAGGTCTGCTTTCTTAGGTACTTTCTTATTCATAATATCTACACCTATAGACATACCTGATTGACTTACGTTGTTCATCATTAAGTATAGAGAACTACCGAACATAGTAAAGAACCTTGCAAAAACATTACTGCTTTGTTGCATCTGACTCTTCTCCGTTGCTCTTCTTGTTTGCTGAGTTGCATTAAAGTCATTGAACAATCTCAACGCTTCAGCTTTACTCATACCATTTGCAATGTTTCTGTTATACAAAGCCTTATATCCAAGCACCCCTAAGATATCACCTGCTACTGTAGTAAATCCTAAGGTTTTATTTAAGGCTCTCTGTGCTCTACCTAATTTTCCTTGTTGAGCCTTGACTTTCTTAAACGTTCTGTTACCTGATTCAAGACCAAAGATATCTCCTTCTAATCCTTTCTTAATACGATTATCAAATGTAGCAGACACCTCTCTTGCTTCCTTGAGATTTGTTCTCAACATTACCAACACCTTTGCATAGTCATACATAAACATAGCAAGGTCTAATCCCGGTATGTTGTTGTTCTCTTTGGTAGCAGAGTATTGTTCGAATGCCTGTATAAAAGAAGCCATCTGCTTAGGTATCTGAACAATCTTAAGTGCCAATGCAAAACCTGTGAACGCACCTTGTGATTTAGAAACAATATCATTCTCAACACGAGGACCTGAATCAGGATTGATTGCATAGTTCAATGAAGTTTTAAATAAATTCTTAAGACCTGTAGAGTTTAATACGTTCTGTATAGATTGACTCTTAAGAACCTCATTCATTTGTTTTACACCTAACGCATAAGCCTTATACTTTTCCATAGACTTAACGTGTTCTTCCATCACCTCACTAAATGATAAACCAATTCTTACATCTTGATTCTTATTGGTACGTTCTTTTAATGCAGGAGCATACTCTGCACTAAACACTTTACCAAACTCACCCGAGCCAATCATCTCAGATGTTATGTCGCTTTTGTTTATGGTCTGAACAGGGAAGTAATTCTCTACGTATCCAAGGTTCACATCATTAGCTTGAACATAAACTGCGTTTGTTTGCTCAAAGTAATCGTTAGATAAAAATTCAACAGTCTGCTCAACCAATGCTTGATTGTCAGGTCCTATTTGTTTTTTAATCTTTTCTATGTCTACATTCTGCGCTTCTAATTTTTTTCTTTGAACATCATTCAACGATAGAGCGTATAGGTACATAGCTTGGTCTGTTCCAATTCCTTTTGAAAACTGATTGTTATGTTCAGTATCTGTGAAATCATACTTAACTACGTTAGTTCCTAAAGAATATTTCCATTTGCTCCAAGTCTTTCCTGTAGTGTCGTTAGCCATTGAATCCATTCTTGATTCAGTTTCTCGTACACCTTGAAGATTGTTCTCATCAAATTCGTTTAGTTGTTCATAGAATATCTTAGTAAACATTCCGTTAGAATATTTATCAAGAGTTCTTGTCATAGTTCCTAAATGTCCTACGGTGTTTCTCATAAACCTACTAATAGAATTAGCATTAAGTTTAGAGTTATCCATAAACTGATTTAAGAATTCAGAAAGACCTGCTTTGAAACCATTGTTCTTGTATGCCAACATTATAGCTTCCCTCCTTGTTTCTATAACTATGTCACTTAAAGGGTTACCATTGTCATCAAATAAAACATCAAAGTCATTTAGAATTTGAGATTCAAACTCTTCCTTTATTGCATTGGTCTCTGCTCTTCTTGCCTCTCTTCTGTTGTTTAATCTTGCAAGAGATTCTCTTCTTGTGTTCTTTACCTCAGCAAACAATTCATTCACTTGCTCAAGTTCCATATTCATAACGTCAGAGAAAGTGTCTAAGGCTAACTGTGTGTCATAGATAGCCCTCTCTCTCATTGTTACTTTCTCACCTGCTTCTATCTTAGCGGCAATTTCATTATACTGCTCTTCGTTTATTGCTAACTGCATTTGCTGAAGACCTTCTAAATCATTCTTTAAAACCATCTTCAATATATTATCAGCAGCTTTAAAGTATCCTTGACCTATAGCATCTAACCCTGCACTTCTTCTTTTACCTGAAGCAGTACGCTTGGTCTTAGATTTAGAAGCAATCATCTTAGCCATCTTCTTAACTAATTGATTCTTCATTATCTGTCTTTGTTCTTGCACACTCTCAAGAACTTTAACTGCCTGTCCTTGGAAGTTAGTAGGTGTTGTTGAATTAATTATAGACAACAACTTGTTTATACTTTTTCTTCTGTAGTTTTTAGAATCAGGAAGAGCCTTTCTTATAAAGTTTCTAAGTCTTCTTTGTGCTTCAGTAATATTATCCTTACCTATTTTTCTTTGCTTTAATGCATTTCGTATAGCGCCTATCTCTCTTGTTACCTGAGGATTGTTTCTAATACCAAGTTGTCTGTCTAAAGCAACTCTCATTTCCATTTGAATTTGAGGGTCTTGTCTTTTATACACACGAGATTCTACTAACAACTCTTGAGCCTTGGCTCTAATCTCACCAAAAGTTTTAGTTCTTGTTGTTCCTCTACCTCCTCTCGGTCCTTCTGTAGAGAATGATTGAACACCATCTTTTATTTCATTAAACAATTCTAAGCCAACTGTAGCACCACCCTCTACATTACCAAACTCTTTTGGCATAGTAGTCATAAGGTCTCTCTGTACCTTGATGGCTTCTGATATTCTTGTTGCACTTAAACCCCTGTCTTTTAATACAACTCGTATTGCATCATCAGTAAAGCCTTGCTCTCTTGCCATTCTAACAATAGCATCAGGCGAGGTGTCAGGCGCTAAGCTAAGTTGTAGTGCATCGGATAGTACTGCACTCTCAGCTTCTTTGAAAGCCTTGTTCTCCGATAAAAGGTCTACGACTACCGCCTCTGTAAATTCATCAAGAGACAGGTCTTGTATTTGCTCCGCACTTAACTTAGATATACCTGTTAGTTTTTTTACGAAATCAAACAACTGCTCCAACCAAGCCTTAAAGTTTTTCTTTTGTGCAGCGGTAGCAAATGAAGCACCTTTGTTTCCTATTGCAGTAGCAAGGGCTTCTTCAAGAATGTATGCTTCAATCTCAGATTCTGTAGCACCATCAGCAATCATTTGTTTTATAACCTTCTTGTATGACTTACTGTTTCTTACATCAGATTCATACTGAGTTCCTTTTACAAGTGATAATCCTTTCTCGTATGTCTCAGGAGTTAAAGCCTTAGCCGTGTTTAACCACAAGTGACCGAACTCGTGAACCGGTGTGTCATAGTTTTCAAGGGCAGGATTCAAGTATAGCTTACCATTGTAAACTGCACCATAAACCTTTTGATTTTTAGTCATTAACTTCTGAGCATTGAGTTCAGATGTTAGTTCATCAAATGCTTCTTGACTTGTTACTACCTCTGTGTTAGGGAAAGACTTTGTAAGTTTGGTTATAAATCTTTCGTAGTTTGTTTTGGTAGCTTCTGTTGCTTCAAAGTTAGTACCTGCTTTCATTGAGGCTCTACGCATCTCTGCGCTACGTGCTTCACTTGCAGTAGTATTTCTTGTTGTTGCCTCTGCTTTAACTTCTCCTGTCTTCTTATCTATCTTAGCGGCTACCTTCTTTTTAACTATACCATCTACCTTAGCATTGATTGTACTTAAAGCATTCTTGTTAACAGACCAAAACGGAACTGTGTTTTCCATCATAGCAACTGCCTCACCTCTAATATAAACAGGGTAGTTTTTATGTGTTTTTATTCCTTCTGCTTTTTGTTGTTCTTGAGTTACAATAGCATCGTCAATATTCTCTTTTGTAATAGGGTTACCATTCTTGTCTGTGATTTTTAAAACCATAGTCATAGAACCCATTGGTAAATCAGATGCAAACTGCTCTACATTTTCTGCTCGTAATGATTCTTGTGTCACCCCTTCGGCAGCAAACAACTTACCAACCTTTGTACCTGCTTCAACGTTAGCTAAAGGAAGAACTGCCTTGAAGATAGCAGCCTTAGTATCTACGTCCAACTCCATAAACAATCCTTTAAACTCTTCTAAACTCTGAGACCTTTGAGCGATTGCATTTACTATATCTGTTTTACCTCCAAACTTTTTATTAGATAAGTCTTCCATCATTGCTTCAAAGATGGCTTCACTATTTTCTGACTCTTCAACTTTTTCAATAAGAGAATCTAATAGAACCACGTTTGAGTCTACCGCAGAAGGAGACATATTGTATACGATAGCATAGTCAGCACCAATAGAACCTTTTATAATCTCTCTTGCTGCATCAACACTAATAGAAGCCCAAGCTATTTGCTTACCATACACTCCCTCTTGTAACGGAAAGAAAGGTCCACCCATTCTTTTTTCATCTACCTTTAATTGGTCAGCCATAACAAGATTGATTCTTTTACCTTTCAAATCTTGAACCTTCATCTTAGGAACTTTACTTTCAAGTTCCTTGTTCTCTGTAACAACAACAGGAGTAGGGGTAACCGAGGTCTCTTCAACCACAAATGATTTCTCACTTAGTTCAGGTTGAATTTCTTCCATCAATTCTGTCGCTCTCTTTTCTAATTTCTTTTTTCTCTCAGGAGTAATAGTGGTATCATCAAGTTGGAATTGTTTTTTACTGTCAGGCTCAAGCATATTTTTAAGGTCATTAACCTCTTGCTCTAAGTCAGGTGTAACCTCTTCGGCTGCTACCTCCTCTTGGGATGTAACCTCTTCGGCAATCTGTCCTTCAGTTTGTACTCGTTCTCCCAACGTCTCGCTATCTTGGGTTTGTTCTTGTGCATCCACGCTCTCTGTGCTTGACTCTTGAATGGCATTGTCTTGTGTGTTTTCGTTATTAACTATATCAACTTTTTCTTCAACCAATACACCCTCATCATTCATTACTATCTTCTTAGGTGTAGTAACAGGCTTGTTAGACGTTTCATTCTCAGCAGCAGTAAGTCTTTTATCTACTTCCTCAAAAGCCTCTTCATCATTGTCTACTTGTATCGCAGCCTTAAGTAATCTTTTGTTATTTAATTTTTCTAACTCTGCAAGGAAAGCCTCACGTGTAAATGTCTTACCATTTATGGCATACTTCTTAACTCCTGTTCTTATATCTGAACCTGACTGTTGTTCTTGTACACCAATTACCCCTTCACCTGCAAGTAATACTTGCTGCTCATCAGGTCTTAGTTTTTTGTTGGTTACAATATCTGATATCTCTGTATTAATATCTTTTATCTTTTGAGAAAATACTTGCTTCCTATTTGGAGTAGAACTTAACTCATTTCTTGCTGCTAATAACTTTGATAGTCTTGCTTCTATTGCAGGTGAAGACTGAGACATTAGAGCATCTGTGATTTTGTTTCTACCAATACCCATTAGGCTTCTTGCTTCTCTTCTTAAACCAATGTTCTCTTGTATCAGTTGGTTTTGTTCAGGAGTTAACTGACCTAACGTTTCCATATTGTTAGCGAAATTCATAATTCGCTTATCACTATAATTCAATTTAGAGAATCCGTCAAGCGACATCATAGTGTTAGCTATATCTAACTTAGTCGTTGCTTGGTTATCCATAAAAACATTATAGGCTGCCATAGGTGTGTTGTTACCTAAACCACCAATCATTTCAGCCGCTATCTCTTTACCGTCTAACTCTTGACCTGCTACTACCTGAGCAAGTGCTTCTCCAACACCTTCAGCAATAGGGTCAAACACCACTCGTTCAGCACCTACCGCTGCTACCCTTGCAGTTCTACTCGCTAATAATCCTGTTTTAAAAACACGACCTGCTAATCCCATTGCAAAGAAATCTACCGCACCAATAGTTAAACCTCTTTTTAAACCTATCTCTCTACCTTCGTCCCATACTTCCTTATCTTGGAGAGCCATCGCCAACTCTTCAGGATTCATTACATTGTACCTCTTACGTGCAGCATCCATTACTGCATTGGTATACTCTAAGGCTACCATTGTAGAAGCGAACCCTGTTCTGAAACCATAACCTGCTCCACCTACTGCACCTGCTGCAGTACCTGCACCGGGAACAACACTACCGTATACTGCTCCTGTACCTGCACCTGCTGCAGTACCACCTATTATTAACTTATATCCATATGGTAACATTTGACTCATACTCTGAGCCGCTAAGGTTAAGGCTAATTCAGCAGGATTATCTTTAAACACATCAAAGGCTTCTTGAAAACCTCGAGCATTGTGCCATCTTCTTTGAGTACGTCCGGTTTTACCCGTCTGTGCTTGTTTCATATACTCAATAATCTTTGAAGCTACCTCTTCTGTACTTGAATCGCTATCAACATCTTCAATACCTAACGACAGGGCTAATATCATATTACCAACCTTACCGTTTGCTAACCCACCTTTCCAAGCATTAGATACGGAAGACCAATCATCTACGTAAGCATCACGTGCTTGTTTATCTACCTTAGCATCAAGCCAAGTTCTTGAAACTTGATAAGCATCAGCAGCTAATTTTTGATTGTTTGCAGCGGATTGGTACTCTTCGTTTATTCCTCTGATTAATTCTTTTTCTAAATCATTCTTAGGTACAATCTTAGTTATATCCTTAGCAGGTACACCAAATTTCTGAAGAGATTTTACGTCAACGTCATCCATTATCGCATCAGCTTCTTGTCCTTTGTATGCAGCTATTTTAGATTGCTTTCTATATTGTTTATCAAGGACTAAATCAAAGTCTTCACGGACTCTTTGAAATTCATCTTGATTTACTTGAGGTCTTAATTCGTCTGCCTCCTCATTTAACTCTTTTAATATTGCTTCACGGTCACTTCTCTTTCTCCCATTGACATAGAGATACCCAAACTTTTCTTGTTCTTCTGCTGATAAATCTTTTTTGTAATAAGGAGAATCCTCGATAGCACTAATGGTAGACATAACTTCTTCATATCTGTCGTGCATCTTTTTGTATGAACCGTAATCTAAACCTCTGTCTTTATAAAACTTATTAGCTTCTCCGTCTACTCTGTTTATACTCTTCCAACTTCCTTCAGAAAACTCAGCAGCTTTTTCAGGGTCATCAAAGTAGAAAACCTCTCCTCTTTTTACTGCTTCTTCATAGGCTTCTACACCATCAAGTTCTTTCCACCAACTTGGGTCACTACCATAGAAATCACCATCAGCATCGGGGAATAATGTAGGGTATACTACTTCTCTTCCATCTATATTTGCTGATTGAAATTTAACTGTAGACTCAGTTCCGTCATCGTTTATGCGTGGAGTTTTTCTTAAGTTGTTTGCTCTTACTGCATTTGTTATTTCATCTTGGTTTTCAGGAACATCAGCCGCAGCGTGTGCATTACTCTTTACGAAACTTCTTAATGCTGATGCTTCTTTGTCGTTAGACATTATGGTTTGAAGGTCTATGGTTTTAGTAGAACCATCAGTTGCTATAACCTCCATAGCATCTCCCATTCCTACCTCTCTAAATACAAACCCATATTTTCCATACAGGTTAGTGAAGTATGATATAGCATCCTCTTCGTCCATCTCCATAGACTTGGCATCTGTTGCCGTTAATGCCGCTTGAAAGTCTTCTGATTTTAGCGCTGCTTCCCTGTCTGCTATAAGGGTTTCATTTGCTATTCTTGCAGCCTTCTCTTCTTCTTCTTGTCTCTTAATTAAAAAAGGCTCATCCTCTTCAGCAATTTCAGCAGTCTTTTGAAAGTCAGCAGCCTGTTGCTGAATCGCTCCATATACCTGCTCTTCTGAAGGATACATTCCTATGCTCTTCAGAGGATTTCTGTAAAGGTCTTCTCCTGTATCTTGTCCTACAACAGGAGGCTTTCTTGAGAGTAGTTCTTTTAACTCTTCAGGGTCAGTTGGAAGGGTCTTAATCTCTGCAGAACCCGAAGAACCATCTTCCCCAAGTAATTCCGAATCGTCTTTTTTTTTTACAGGTGTCTTTGAAGACACTCCCATAAGTATACCGAAGTCTTCTTTAGATTTTCTGTATCCTTGATTAACAAACAACTTATACATATCTTCACGTGCATTGTTGTTTGCCTTCATCAATACTTTGAATTCATCTATTGATTTACTATATCCATTTTCAACGAATAATTTATATGCGTCTTGTATAGCTTGTTCGTTCATATTACTTTTTATTAATATTGTGAGCCTACCCCTGTTGGATTAGTTTGTTGTGATGCAGTATTTCTTCTACTACTTGTCCTGTTGCTATTTTTTGTAACCTTTGCTCTATCTCCTACAGTAAGAGACATTGTTGCGATTTGGTCAGATGCCCCACCTAAGTGAGCCTCTTTAGATAAAGCTAATATTTCATCTACAAATCCGGCAGCTTGAGCAGGATTAAATCCATCATCTGCATCTAAATCAAATTCCTTAACTACATTGCCGTCAGCATCTTTGATAACAATATTGTCAAAAGCGCCTGAAGTATCTACAGTATATGCACCTAAGCCCGGTAGATTAGTCACAACCCCTGTTAAGTTTTCTTTTGTTTTTGCTTCGTTATCAGCTACAAACATATTTGGTTTCAGACCTGAGTCTTCTCTCACAAGTCTATCATATGCTGCACTAAGGTCTTCTGTACTTGTGCTTTCACCTGCACCGAATCCTGTAGAAGTACTATTAAATGTTTTACTTGTGTTAATACCACCTGCTTTTATTGCGGCATTTACATCTTGAATTTTATCGTTGCCTTTTAAGAAGAAGTTAACTGCTCCTCCTACCCATTGTTCTTGACCTAACGTTTTACTATCTGCACCTGTAAATGATATTGTCTCTGAAGGTGTACCGTCAAGGAATGTTACAATAACACTATTACCATCTCTGTCAATCTCATCGATATTAGGGTTCGCACTTCTAATAAATGAAATAGCTTCTTCAACTTCATTTTCATCTCCATAATAAAGTTTAGAAACATTACTCATAATGTTTTTATCCTTCTTGAGTTTGTCGTCTTTGAGTTTATCTGCTTGAGGCTTTTCGTTCCACTCATTAAAAGTTTTAATCTCAGAAGTTTTGTCAATCTTATTACGTATTGCGTTACGCATATAGCCATACACCGCATCCTTTTGCTCTTCAGCATATGGATTTCTTGCTTTATCAAAAACAGGTTGAGGACCTTGAGCGGTTCTCTCCATTAATATAATTTCTCCTTTACTGTTTTTAGCTTCCTCTTCATCAAAAGTAAAAGTGTAAGCCTGTCCATTTTTCATACCAATACCATTTGTCAGTACTGATGTCATATTAAATAGATTACTCATTTGACCACTAATGTAATCGTCTTCCGCTTCTATGTAGTAATTAATAGCCTCTACCGACTTAGGGTCTATGCCTAATGCTTCAGCTTCCTCTTTGCTTATTCTTTTAAGCATAGGGTCAACACTTGTAAGTATTTGTGCTGCTCTTGTTCTACTACCATTCTGTGTTTTAGCAACAACCTCCCAAGCACCTACACCATCTACCCACGCTTGTGTGGCTTTGTCTACGTTATACTTATCAAACTCCCCTGTTAATTGTCCTTTTAATGCACTAACTGCCACAAGGTCATTAGGGTTTGTTGACATTTCCATAACTCCTGTCTTAGGATTCTTCTGCTTAAAAGCAACGCTTACCTTTCCATTCTCAGGATTAACGTATAGTTCACTACGATTAAAGTCAGCAAAGCCTTCTGCATTTTCCATAAGCCATATCTCTAATTCTTGAGATGAGGCATCAGGATTTTGAGATTTCATACGCTCCATTTTCTTAGCGTATACATCTTGATAATCTTGCATCAAACTAAACGCTTGGTCTGTACCGTCTGCTAAGTTTTGACGGTTTACAAGAAAGTCATTTAACTGAAGGTCTCCTGATTTTAATGCAGCAATTTGTGTTTGTAATGTTTTAGTTGCAGTCTCACCATACTTTAATCCCCACTCTCTAATAGATGTAGAATCACCCTGTGGCTTATTTGCTATGTTAGCCATAAACGCATCAGTAGAAGCGTTAATGTCTTTAATTCTTTCAGCCCTTACCTCTCGCTCTTTAGCTAAGATATTAGTAAAGTTTTCACCTATCTCAGCCCAATTTAATTCAGTTTGAGGGTCACGAGGTTCGTATTTATAATATGTTCCTGCCATTGCTTAGTTGATATTAAACGGATTTGGTGTCCCATATATTCCTTGTTGTTGAAGGTTATATAGGTTTGGGTATAGATTTGGGTCTAACTGAAATGGTGTTTGAGGTTGTTGTTGTTGTAAACCATTAAAACCAACTGTAGGTTGGTTACCAAATAAATTTGGGGCTTGTAAGTTTAAACCTGTCTGTAATGCAGGATTTAAAGTAACTCCTGTTGACATTATTGTACTACCAACAGGGGGTACGGTATTGTTCTCAGGAGTTACGGTCTTAACACCTGAAAAGTCTTGTGGTAACATAGCTACTCCTTGCTTTACAAAATTCAAAACACCTTGCGCTCCTTGTTGATTAGCTATGTTTGCTTTTTGTTCTGCTACTGCTGCGGCTTTTTGTGCACCTTCAACTTCACTTAAATCTAATTGAACACCAATATCTCTAAGCCTTGAATCTTCTTCTACTTTGAACTGCTCTATTTGCTGCATATCAGCATTCATAGCATCACGAACTTTTCCTTGCCCTTCATTCTGAGCAGCAAGTACTCTACCTGCGGTAGCAGCGCCACCTCTTTCGCTTTCAACACCGGCTTCTAATGCTTGAGAACCTGCTGATAAAAGCGCTTCTCTCTGTCTTTCGTATGGTTCTTTTTGTACTGATAAAGCATCGGCAAAATTAACTTCAAGTTTCTTACGAGCCTTATTCATTTTTTCTTTAGCGGCTGCTTCAGCCTCCATTTGTTTTCTACGCTGCTTCTTAGCCTGTCCAAAAGACAAACCGGCACTAATACCTGTTGAAGCTAAGCCAACTCCTGCGCTAATCAACATTGCCGTTCCTGTTGCTATTGCCATATTATAGTTTTTTTATCATCTCTGTTGTGTAAGAATCTCCGTTGGTGTATCCTAAGGATAAGTACGTGTCGGCTAATGCTTTATGCTTTATTAAAGCGTACGAGTATTTTGCCCCACTATTCTTACATATGTTTGTAAGAGTATCAATTAAAAGTACAATAGCTTCTTTTCTATGAGGCTTTTTTCTATATGTCCTTGAAGACACTATCCAATCGACCCAAGCTACATTTGAATTAGTGGTATACAAAAAACCTGCACATACAGGTTCGTCACCATCTAAAATCATTATACCACCCTCTCCGTTATCAGGTAAAAAATCTCTTAGAGGTGCATCCCACTTCCAATCTTTCCACCATTTGCAGAGAATATTATCGTAATCACTACTATTGAGAGGTCTAATATTAAACTCCATACGCTACAAAGATACTAAATTTTAAGGATAGCTTTTCATAACCTCCGACTCTAATGCAAAAAGGTTAATGGCATTTGTGTTTCCGTTTGTTATTGTAAATACTGCATAGTGCCCAAGAATACCGTGTGACTCTGCTACTGCATTCTTTATAAAGAATATAAAGTTTGTAGCTGAGGTAGGAGCAGTTGCTCCTGCCACTACATCTACGACAATATTATTTGCCCCTTGTAATGGGTTTACATTTATATCTGTTATGTTTCCACCCCAAGTAATATTAATAACATCATCACCATTACGTTGTCCATAATAGATAGAATCTCCTACACTTACGATAGAACCAATTATAGTTGATGGTGAAAACACATACGTTGTTGAGTTACCTGTGGTTAGGTTACTTATTGAATCACTTATACCATTTAAAGAACGTAATGCATACTCTCCAATAGAAGCAGGAGTTGTTCCACTATTTCTAATAAACGCATAGTATGATTGTTCCTTTCTTTCAAACCAACTGCTTTGAACAAATCCTGAATCTTGAATATCAGAAGTTACAGTTGCAGCCCAACTATCATCACCTTCTATGTTTAACGTTTTGAATAACTTGTTTTGTAAAGGTTCATCATTAAATACAGAAATAATCTGACTTGAATACTGCACTCCATAGTAGTTGTTTCTGACCTCGTTCGTGTTATGGCGGTAAATGTTACCTCCGTTAAACGTATAGAAGTAATTATTCATACCTATCATATAGTCAGGAAAATAAGAATAGAATGAAGTCCATCCTTTCACTCCATTATCGTGACTTAATGTGTAATTATCTTTAACTGCTACCGGTCTATTGTCTGCCATAATTCTTTTTTTTAAGTTGGGTCACACGCACCTTTTTGTACCACAACTCCGTTTTGTACTTCAATCCAATTATTGTTTTCTATATGATAGAATCCATCTGAAGCAGTCTGTGAACCGTAAGCATCAATAAAAATCCAATCGTGTATATTCGGAACGCCACTTGTTCCTGTTACAGGTGCGTTATACATTTGTACTTCTAAAAGGTCTTCACAAGCACCATCTGCATTTATTTGAGGCTTGTCAGATGATTGATACCCTGTAAGTAATACAGGACAATTAGCTTCTACTGCAAAACCTGTTCCGCTACAAGGACCTACAAATTCAATGTTTATCATAGCAGGTGTGGGCGATGGTTTTGGTATAACCATTACAACCGCACCGGGGCTTTGGCTTGGTGTTAAAGAAACATCAGTTGAATCTATTGAAACAAATACACTTTGACCTGTGTTTACAAACCCCTGCCCATTCACGTATTCCTTTTCAACAAGATTTCCTGAGAAGCCTCCTGTTGAAAGACCACAGTCATTAGATGTGTTTCCAACAACAATAAAAGCGCCTGTGTTAGGAGAGGCGTGATAGCCGTCTACAGGTGAACTGACCTTGTTGTATACTACACCGTTGAAAGTTGCTCTAACTCCATCAGGGACATCGTATGGGTCGAGTGTTATTATTATAGCACCCACGTCATTAGATGAATCTCCTGTAAACAAATCTAATTTGTATATCCCCTGCGCACCACTACCTGTAATGGTTTCTCCACAAGGTACTGCACAAGTTACACAAACCTGTTCGGGAAGTAAAGAGCAATTAACCTGCTCTCTGCTCACCACTCCGTCAGAATAAAAACCATCTGCAGCGCAGGTAGTTAAATCTGCATCGTCATATACTGCTGATGAGTTTGTTAATGTTGTTCCGTCTAAATAAAATATTGCCATAATTTAACTTTCTTATTTTTAGCTACAAGGTTGACCTTGACTTATTGAATTTAATCCCGGGTCTACTGTACCTGTTTGAGCACATATTGTTTCTTGGTCTTGACCACTTGCTCCTCCAATACTTCCACCTGCTGCATTCCCCTCACAATCAATGTAAGAGTAACTCTGTCCTGTTCCTGATGTTGTAAACAAAGTGTATAATGAACAACCACTATCAGATATATCACACTTTTCGTAATCACCACAATCAACCGTATCGCTTGATTGTATAGTTGCATTAGGAGTATCATTTGTTATCTCAAATAATTCACCACAGAAAATTGTAGTACCTTGATTTTGACCAACACCTGCTCTGTATTGTACTGTATTACCTGTTGTAAGGCTTCCAAACGTATCCTCTACAATCCAAATGTAACCTGTATCACAATCTATCAATTTATATTTTAAGTCCGGTAAATCACCGCAATCACAACAAGCCGAAGTAGGTGAGTCTCCAAAACATAATTCCATTGGAGTGCTCGTTCTATAATCCCAAATCAAATATAACTTATCTCCTGCTGAAGGCATATTGAATTCAGCAAAGTATGATGTGTTTCCATTAACAGGAACATCAATTGGGTTAGCAGTATTTGCTGCCGATAATAAATCCGCAATACCTTGTTGCCCACTACCATAAGATGTATTTGTTCTTAGATATTTGAACTTATCTGAAGCTATGTCAAAGTTATAGTCATCACCGTTGTTTACATTCTTGTCTGACATTATCTTAATAACTGCAGAGTTAGCCGGAATTACACCACCACCTTGTTGACCAAAGATTTGTGCGAATAAAGAAACAATTGCTCCTTGACCCGAGTTAAACACCACCGTTTCTGAATGTAATGGAGATATAAATGTTCCGTCAGTCCATCTATACTTATCCGTTATCTGTAAACCTGCATCAGCAGTACCTCCTATGTGTACAAGATAGATTGTTATATCGTCAGCATCAGGACAATTTACTGTAAATGTTATATCAGTTCCAATTGGTCCTGAAATATTTAAAGAAACTTCTTCCTCATTTACTACGTTCTTGTTAAATGTTAACGTACCATCTCCTGTAGTTTGTCCTGTAGTGTACGTGTTTGAGTTGTACTCTGCAGTTATAGTTGCAGTACCATTGTTAATACCATAGTCAATATCAACATTACCAACTAACACACCAAGATTAAAGCAAACATCATATCCACCTTTTGTTGAATCGTTAATAGTTAAAGATTGGGTTACACCACAATCAAGACAAATAACGTCTGTTGGTAGTTCTTTAAGATTAGATGAAAGAACAAACTCATTCATATAAGGGTCATATCCACCTAACTTTTGAGTATTAAAAGAATTATTAAATAAATCTCTAAACCAAGGTCTCATGCCCTGTTGAGATATAACTTCTAATTGTTCGTTCTGACCTGCAGTTCCTACAAGTCTAAGTACTGCACCACGCTTAGCATCTGTAAAATACTTATCAGCACCATACATAGCAAAACTTTCAGGGTTGTGGCTAATACCAAACTCTTCGCTTCTTGCAATCTGAGTACCTAATACTTCAGGAACAGACGTTAATGAACTGCCACCTGCTGCATCAGAAAGTAAATTTTTACCTGCTAATACATACGATATTCTATCTTCTTGTAATACAAGTATATCAGTCCTTCTCCCTACTATTTTCATAGCAGGTCCAAACGATTGCTCTAATGCTTTAAAGTTTAACAAGCCTCCGTTAAATTCATTTAGTTTATTAATGTTAGATTCTGAATTATAAACACCACTATAAGTTAAATCTGAACTTCTTCTTTCTAAATCAAATAACTTAGAATCTGTGGTCAATGCTCTGTTACCTAAAACAAGTGGTTTACCTGTAATAGCATCTTCTATTTTATAACTTTCAACACCATTACCAAAAGCATAACAGTTAAAGAATTCTGTATTTATAATTGCAGGTATACCATTACTAACACTTTGGTTTTGAATATTTCCTTCGTGTTCTCCTATAGCGGAAATTGGATATGAAGTTGAGGACTCATACCATAAATCAGGCGCTGAATCTTGAGGGTCTGATTCAAATACAATTAAACCATTTGCTCTAATAACTTCTATATGCACATTTAAGTATGCATTTTTTCTTTTACCTCTATATCCTTTTGTGCTTTTTACACCAAGGTAAGTTCTTGTACCATTGTTGTAAAATTGCATATAGATATTACCCACACTACAAGGACGATTACGTACATCGCTTCCGTCTCCCGATTGGTAGTTAGGACCGTCAACACCTGTTCCTTCAGTATCTGCTTGTTGTTCTAATGAACCTGCAATATTATCCCCATTAAACCAATCTTGAAAAGATGGATATTCTTGAGAAGCTACAAACGTAGCATCAACATCCCAAATCTTTTTAGGTACGTTTCTTCTTGGTCCTCTTTTACTTCGTATATCAATTGTTATACGAGACCCTGCAGGTATGATATAATCTATGTAAGTTCCCGGGTTATCAGGGTCTTCATAATCAACAGGATAATCTATAACCCTACAGTTTCGACCATTACTTTTTTTCTCTCCGTAATCAATCACAGGATTATCACCAACATCTGTATTAAAGTTGTTAGCCCTCATCTTCATATACGTTCCTGCAGGTACACTTTCTATAACTATACCCGAAGAATCAATAGGAGGTGGCTCTAAGAAATCTCTCTGTTGTCCTTTTTTCTCTAATACAGTTGTCCAAGTACATCTATCAACAGAGCCTGAAGTATCTGACTTTACAATTAACTCATCACCCTCTTGTATTTTCTGAGAATTTTGTCCTTCTAACAAAAAGTAATCTGCTCCTGACGTTGGGTCTCTAAAGAAAAAATTACTATAGATAACATCGTATGCTTCTTTGTCAGGCTTAATACAAAACTTATATCTTGTAGCCCATTCAGGCGCAATCTGCGTGTCAGGTATGGTTACTATAATCTCATTCTTTGTATCTGACAAAGCACAAGGTACGTGTATTGTATTGTTAGGGCTGACTAAAGTAGTTGATGAACGATTATAATCATCCATATAAACCATACCAACTTCGTAACCTCTGTTACTATGCAAACTTGAAGGGTCTCCAATTTCTTGAAATGAAGAATCAGCTTGAGTTATTTTGTAATATTCGTATACTGTTTGTGTTGGAGTTACCGCATCAAAAAATTCTACTGCAGGAATCTGTAAAGACAATATGTCTGAACCCGGTGAAGTTATAATTTCAATAGGCTGACCTACTGCAGATATACCTCCGTCTCTTTTTTGTAATGCATCTAAACTATTTTGAACAGAACAATAAAAAGCATCTGTAAAAGTAGTTCCATTACAAGATGTTGGTACACTTTCAATGTTAGTTGTAACACCAATTTTTTCTGCAAAATCTACAGAAGTTGCTAAAGCGTATACACTACTAAAGTTAACCGGTAGTATGTACGTAAAGTCAATATTTGTTTCCTGTGTTTGCTGACTTGGAAAAGGTGTTTGACCCGAAAAACTACTATGCTCAAATCTAAAAATAAAAGATAGTGCAGAACCTGCAACCAAATCTAAGTCCGTAAGGTCTATATTTAATACAGACTCAGGTATAGTTTGGTTAGTATCAATACTATAATTACCATCTGTTTGTGTTGACTCAAGGTCAACTAATCCTATATCTTGTGATTCTAAAGCTAATGTATACTCAAGTTTCGTTGGCACATTGTTTCTTGACAAAACATTACCCTCTACATAATTACCATAAACAAGTCTGTTACCCATTAAAGTTTGAGCCTGTGCTTTCAAAGGCACATTATCAAATAGTCTGAGTATTTCAGAGTCAGGAAGTATAGTAAATATTTTACTATTATTAAACCTATATGTGTATGTTGTATTATCTGCAAGACCTAAATCTTCTTTGTCAAGTTTTTCTATAATCTTTATTGTACTGCTATTCATATCTTTGAATAACAAGTCAATAGATTTTACAAGAGGACCTCCTGAGTCATACGTAATATCACACATATTTGTGCTATTAAGCATACCTGAATTCAAAGAAGTAATAGCGTTATACCTAAACGTATTTGGTATAAAAGAAGGGTTTGAAAATTGAGAAGTAGCTGAGTATTCTTTATCCTCATATCTATATCTATAAGCAAAACATATGAATCTATCTTCCAAGAAATTATCCTGAGAAGAAGTAATCAAAGGTTTTATTGAAGGCGCATTGCTTGGCGGTTTTTTTATAACAAGTATAGACTCTGCCGAAAAACCATCTAAGTTATTTACAGGGTTGCCATAATTTTTCTTAACATTAATTTGTCTTGGTTGATTATAGTCGTCTGTAAAATAAAGAAGGTCTTCTACTTTAGACACACCTGTTATTAGATAATCAAAGCTAAAGTTTAAAGTTGTCTCTAACCCTAAACCTATCTGCTGCATTACACTTATAAGGTGGTATGTTAAGATGTTTGTCTTAGTATCAAGAGATACAATCATATCCACAATTTGCAACGGTGCTCCCGGGTATTCAAATTGAGGGTCGTGAACAAACCAATATACAGTTTCCTCTGCGCCATCTTCAAAAGCACCAATACATCTTGCTGCTCCACTAAGAGGATTTCCATTAAACTCTAATGTAGATAGTTTTTCATTTCCCTTTGAGTTCTCTACTGTTCCTATTTCAGAACCTTCAGACGAACCCATACGAATATTTAGCGCATCAATGTACTCACCGTTTGGAACGATTCGCTCATCGAGCATTTTATTCATCTTACCCTTAATGAAATTCCTTGTTACGTTTGCCATATTACTTTATCCACTTATCAGCACCTCGCATATTCATTAACAATCTACCCGGATGGATATTACTGATTCTAATTTTTGCGTTTCTTAGAAGTGCTCCTTTTCTTTTTCTTGTTCGTGCTATGATATATTCCTGTACATTTAGTTTAGAACTAAGTATAGCATATTCAATAGCAGCATAGATATAATCTTCAAATAATTTATTTACAGAAACTTTTGAGTCGTCTCCATTTTCCATACCATCTGATACATATTCAAGTATAATTAAATTATCCTGTATACTTGAACTAAAGTTAATCACTCCTGCTTTCTTGTCTATTGTGAAAGTTGGATTAGCATTTGCCGTTTCTGTATTTAGTCCAAACCTTGCCCCTACTTCAAAATCGAAATACCAAGAACCATCTACATTGTATCCCGGCATCCCATTAAAGTTTGGGTTGTTTGCATCTAAATAAATACTTTTCTTTTGCCCATTAATTCTATCAAAATCAATATCAGAGAATTGTGGTTTTAAGACATTACCATTTACATCAAATAATATTCTACCTGTTTGGTCTTGAAGATAAGCTGATGAGGTCATTGTTTGAATGTTCTCAGTTAATGGATATAGTACACCATCTTTGTACATAGATATTCTAACCCAATTCACATAGTCGTCAGGAAGAATGTATCTGAGAGTTTCATTTACATTTAACTCTAACACTTTTATTTCTTTAAACGCATCGTAGTTTAATTCTTGTATTGCTCTCTTTGCGTGAAATAAAACCTTAAATCTTTCTTCGTTATTTATAAGGCTATGGTTACCTGCGTACATCAACATAAAATTATTGACGATATCAAACAAGGAAACATATTGATATGAACCCCAATTTTCGTTTTCAGGATTTTGACCTGCGTTTTCGTAATACTGATATTGTGATATGTATGCCATTAGTTCTCTTCTTGTGTGTTTTGTGTTTCTTCTGCTTGTGCAAATTGATAAACATCACCCTCTCTAATAGAGATACCTGCGTACTGCAAAATCTTAATAATCAAATTAACCTCATCATCTTGAGGTAATTCAAAGTTTTGAAAGTCAGGTTGGTTTTGGTCAAATACAGGTTCACCATTGGTTAACTGTAAGTACGTCCATCGTGGAGGTAAAGGATATCTAAAATACTGAGACATCACCTGACCAACAGATGTTAAAGTGTTCGGATATGCGCTTAACAATCCATTCTCCTGAGTGTATGCAGGATATTGTATAGTTGGGCTTGTAAGTATAGAGTTGTTTAGCATAGTTATTTTACTATGTGTAACCTTTTCTGCCTCTTGCATTTTAGAATTAGCCGCTATAATAGTATAGGACAATCCAATTGCGTTTATAAAGTTTCCACTAACGGTTATCTCCGTTGGTGAATCAATTGACAGAATGGTCAGGTATTGAACCCCTCCATTCTCAACTGCTGCTATATCTCCAACACTTACATCTATAGTAAAATCTGCGTTGGTATCAATGATTTTATTTTGACCACCAACTGTTGCAGTTGTTTGTCCCTCATCAATTATGGATTGATATATTAATACTTTATTAAGTAAATAGTAATCACTTCCTGTAGTTGAAGGAGATGGTAATGAATATAAATTATTCACCAATGGAGATGCAACAGGACTAAATGTATTTCCTCTTTGCGTGTATAGACCTGCGGTAACAGAAAAGTAATCTAACACCTCTTCTATACCTTTGCGTATGTCTGCTTCACCCGTTCCTGATTGACGAGCGTTCTCTTTATTTATCTGATAATTGTACTCATAAAAGTAATTTTCGAATATATCTAACTGAGCCTGTTTCGCAAATAAATTGAAATCTGATGGCGATAGATAACCGTAGTTATTCTTATTAAGTACAGACAGAACTGTATTTCTAACTGAGTTTATCATCGTAAACTTTTTTACAAAGATAAGTAAAAAAAAAGAGGGTCTTAAAAAAGACCCCCTCCTTGGTTAGTTAGCGTTAATGCTATGCTTCAGATAAGTTCTCGAGCATCTTTAATGACTCTATTCCCTCGTCTGATGATAAGTATGATGATACAATATACATAGGGTCTTCACCGTAAGGTACTGTAAGCATTCTACTTTTATTTGATGAAGTATTAAACCATACTTCTTTTTGATTTTTTCTAAATGCTATTAGCTTCTTGTCGAAGAACACTTGAACATTACCCTGTAGCTTCAGCATAGGGTCTCCAAGCACGTCTAAGAACACTTTAGGGTCTTTCTTAGCAAACACTAAGACATCACGCTTTAACTCTGCGGTAGACACCTTAGATGAGTCTGTTCCAAATATCACCCTACTTACATTCTCAAGCATATCAATAGATAAACCTTTAGCCTCAATAAGGGCATCTACTTCAAGGTTTAAGTTCTCAATAGCTTTCTGTGCATCTGCTTCTTCATTTACCTCGATAAACTTTTTTCCATTTAACGGATGATAGTGTAAGAAACTTTGTAATACTTGATTTTCTTTTGCTACTCTCAACATACCATACTCAAAAATGATTGGCTCTAATATAGCGTTACCATCTTGCTCATCTTCAAATGGGCTTTTTTGGTTACGTGCATAACGAAGCACTCGGTTTATACCTGTGTCTTCATCAAAATACATTAAAGGGAATCTACGTGAGTTACGTGTTGGCAGCATAAAAGAAAGAGGTGCTGCATCTCTTGTTAGTTTATAGACCTTGTCTATGAATACTTTACTTTTTTTCATTTGATATAAATTAAAATTAGAATTAATAAAGGGAGAGTGTCTTTGAAGACACCCTCCCATATTATAATCTGCTTACTCTGCGAATAAGAAGAAGTTGTTTGCACCTAATGTACATACCGCTCTCTCTGAAAGGAAGTGTACTTCCATTGCATCAAGGTCGCTATTTTGTGCACCACCTGCTGAACCTGTAATCCAAGTCTTGTAACGTCTGTCTTCAGTTTCTGAAGCACGGTAACGTACGTGTAGGAAAGGTCTCTTAGCGTTCTTACCAAGAATTTGGTCATATACTGAAGTAGAACCTGCAGGAACTAAAAGTCCATTAACTCTACCTGACCCTGCACCTGTAGGTAATCCACCTCTCATTGTTGGGTCATTCAAATATTTCCAATCAGACTTGTAGAAATCGTAACCTCTACGGAATCCTGTGAATCCTAAGTTCAATGCCATATCCTTATCGTTATCAAACAATCCGAATGAAGCAAAGTTAGCTGCACCTGTTGAACTATAACCGTTCAATCCTGCCAACATATCGTCAATATCAAATCCGAAATCTCTGTCTACAAAGATTACGTTTTCTTCAATTGCACCTTGCTTGTCTAACCTTGAAACTACTGAATCAAACTCAGCTAAAGAAGATGGGTTACCACCGCCCCAAACGTTACCTCTCTGTGCTACCACATAGAAGATACCTTCAGAACCTTTGTTACCTACATCACCTGCAGCACTTGCTGCACCTGAACCTGCTTCTGCAGGAACTGCTTCAATCATTGCAGTCTCAAGATAATCGTCAAAACGCAATCTTGTTTCGTGCTCAGACTTCAAGTACCATAAGTATCCTGATGCACCATTCTCAGTTGTTACTTCTACCCAACCGATTTGAGCCATATCAGAACCTGATACTGCATACTTGTCTTTGATGATGATTGGAGAGTTTTCGAAAATCTCGTCATCAGCTTCTAAAGAACCTTGCATTCCGTTTGTACCTTTCTTGAATTCAGAACCATAAATAAATACAGTACATACTTCAAGTTGACCAAACGCTTGTCCACCTGCTTCGTAGTAAGCTACATCAAAAGTACCTGCTGCCGTATCGACACCTGTTACGATTGCTTTGTTTGAGCCACCACCTGCGTTACCTGTTACCATTACGGTTTGTCCCACTCTGATAGCGATAGAACCGCTACCCGGTACTAATGTATCATTTACTGAGATTGTAGCCGTTAGGTCTGCTGCTGCACCACCTGATAAACAGTTTACATATTTAGTGTGTAGTCTTCCTTGCTCAGCCCATTTGATAAGGTCAGAGTTAGAAGGCATTTCTGCTCCTACCATTCTAAGGAATGAGGAGATTGTGCGGTTACCATATCTTTCGAATTCTTTTTCATAAGTATCAGGTAGATACTGATTTAAGAAATCAAAGTTTGTAATATAGTTACTCGCTAAAGGAACTTGCTCAGCACTCGGCTGCAATGCAAATCCCGGAGTTGGGTTAACTTGTCCTGCCATTTTTGTAATTTTTTAGTTTTTAATAATTTATTTTCTACTTTTAATTCTAAGCCCTTTTCCACTATCGGGATTTACTGCTCGGAATTGAGTTCCCCCTTTTGTAGTAACCTCAGGTGTTCTACGCTCAGACATATTCACGTTCTTAGTCTTACGCATAACATCATCGACTGCTTCTGCTTTGCCTTGCTCATAAAAGAACTTAGCAAATTTTTCAGGGTTCATCGCTACGGAAAGTGCTCTATGGTATCCAACTGCATCCTCAACTAAACCATCCTCATTCAAAAACTTCTTTATGAAGTTCTGTGGAGTCTCGTGTTGTTTACGAATCTCAGTCTTATCCCCGGGATTGAAGTTGACTTTCTTGTCTCCATCTACAGTAAACTCAAAACCTTTGAACTCACTTCCGAAAACTTCGTCAGTCTTTTTAACAAACCAATCTGATTTGCGTTTAGCTTCCTCCTCATAGGTACTCGCCTGTTGAACATACTGCTTATACTCCTCCAACGCTTTCTTATCTTCGGCAGAAACGTTGCTCCCACTTGACTCAAGAGGAACTCTGTATTTTTCTTTTTCAGATTCGAAATAATCTTTGGCTTTAGCAATAGCCTTTTTCTTTAATAACTTAGTTTTCTTTACAAACTTCTCTTCATCTAATTCTTCGTCATAGGAATAATCTTCCATTAACGCATCAATATCTTCAGAATCAAGTCCTTTTTCTGTAGCTACTAAGTAGTCTCTTAATATTTTATCAGGATTAGAATCATCTAAATCTCTTTGCAACTTAGCAAAGTCATCAAACCCACGTCCTGTTTCTTTTTTATATTTAAAGTAGGCGGCTACATCCTCAGGTAATTCTTCCCTGTCTTCACGAACCTTAGTTAATTCTTCCATAGAACCAACTTCTCTACCGTATTTATTTTTAATAAACGAAAGAACGTCTTCCTCCTTCAACTCCATTGGAGTATCCTGACTAACAACTTCCTTTTGTTCTGTATCTACTTCTATTTGTTCAGGAGTTTCATTTTCAGAAACAACTTCATTATGTTTTTCCTCGTGCTTATCTAAAAGTTCTTGTTCAACTTCTTGAACTGACCTCTCTTCGTTACCCGATACTTCTCTTACTTTAATGTCCATATTTTATTAGATTTAATTTTATACAAAGTTATACAAATATTATTTTAGTTTTAGACGGTTACCTTGGGTCGAACTCAGCAAGGTCAAATCCATCTAAACTATCTTCGTTAGATTCAAAATTTATAGAAGGGAGATTATTCTTTCTTTGATTAATCAGTTTACTCTGTTCAGTATTTTGCTGACTAATTCTTGAAGACTTTGCCTCTTCTCTCTTATCCTCTCTCTGCATTAGGTTTTGAGAATCCAATCCTCTTAACTGCATATTCATTTGGAACTCCTTATCCATAAGAACACCTTTCAACTCAGCTTCGCTTTGCATCTTAGCAATAGCAGCTTGAGATTGCGCCTGAATAATTTGCATCTTCATTTGCATTTCTTGTTGTTGCTTTTGCATTGCAGTTTGTGCAGCCATTTCTTGTGACTGCATTTGAGCCTGTTGTTGCATTGCTTGTTTTTGCATTGCCATCTGCTCTTCTCTTTCTTGCTTAGCTTTACGCTTAAGTTTTAAAAGTTGATTAGCAAGTTTCAGATTTTTTATCTCACGTATATCAATAGCATCTTCAAGGTTTATATCTCCTTTAGATAAAGCAACTTGAATGTTTTGCTCTAACTGTTGCTTCTCTTCTTCGTCCGGAGCAACCTCAATGAATATACCAAAGTCGTAGATATACAAGTCCGATATGTCATTAAGTATGCTAACATTATATTTACCAATTTTATTTGCAAAATCATCTTTAAAGTCTGCATACTCTAATATATCACCTATCCTATAAGTAAGACCTTCGGCTATGGTTCTAAACATATACAAACTCGCATCAAGAATATGTCTCGTTGCGGTGTTAGAATTTAGTGCTGCTAATTTTTGAACTCCAACTAATGAGTTAGGGTCAGGCTTACTACCATCTCTTGCTTCATTCAATCCTGTTACAGAACGAATCATATCAAGATAGTGATTGTAGTTTCCAATAAGCATCTGTGTTTTTGCTGCACCCGAATTTGACGTAAGCTGAGTAATAGGAACTTTTGCGTTATTGTATTCTCCGTCCTGAGTATAACTTCTACCAACTACACTACCTGTTTGGAAGTATAATCTTAAAGCATCTGCAGGAGAGTAAGCGTTTCCTGTTCCAAGGTCAACTTCATTTAATCCATCCGCATCAATGAAGACACCATCAGGTACAACTTTAGCTATAACCTGTTGTAATTTTAAATGAGTTATCTGTATTAAATCAGCGAATGGTATCATTCTTCTAACTAAAGACTCAATAGCACCCTTATACATTCTTGGTGCTACTGCAACATAGTTAGGTAAAGCGTGTTGAGAGGAAGACTTAGGTCTTACCATATTCTCTGCTAACTCCCACTTTAAAATATAATTAGTTCCCATAACCATAACTCCATCGTACCAAACATCTATTGTCTTAGACATCTTAACAAAGTTACCTTCATCCATCATTTCTTGTGGTGGATTGAATTGGTCATCTTTTTCTATTACTTTCTTTGCTCCTGTTTCTTCATTAATCTTTTTCTTATAGACCATCTTCTTTGTGGTCTTATAATTAAAATACATTAATGTTACTGTGTCTCTGTAAAAAATATCGTTGTCGTAATACTGCGCAACATTGTAGTAGTCATACCAACTCTGTCCACTCTTGGCAACTTCTTCCATTTGCTCTTTAGTAATACTTGGGTCAATCTTTTTTAGTTCTGTTATATTAACAGTCTTTACTTCTCCCCAATAAAAACAATCTTTAAAGTGAGGGTCTTCTGTATAGCTATAAACAATATTAGCAGGGTCTACATATGAAACTTTTACACCTGCTCCCTGTAGAAACTCGTGCTTACCAACCGCAATACCTAAAGTAGCAAGGTCGTAGTCATATCTTTTTCTTAAATCTATGTAATGATTTTCTTCAAGGATTGTGTTAATAGCCTCTTCTTCTGCTATCTCGATAGCAGGTTTGTAGTTAAGCTGCATATACAATGACAACTCTTCATCATCCTTAGGTAAGTTATCGGGGTCTACAACGAATGGATTAGCGCCTGTCTTTTCCTGTATCTTTTCAAGAATAGGTTTAGCTACCATTTGTCCTTCAATCATATCTTGATACTTGCTTCTCTTGGATTGAGACATAGCATCTTGCGCATATGCTTTGACTTTAAAAAGTCTATCAGACATCCCATTAACTACAATGTCTACGAACTTAGGTAGGATAGGTACAGGTGTCCAATCTAAATTTAGATAAGACAAATCTCCGTCTACTGCTAACTCGTTTTTATATTTACCGACAGGCTGCTCTCCTCTTGCGTAGAGTCTTAACCTATGAAAGTTTCTCCATTGGTCATAGAATCTGCATTGAGTTCCATCCTTCTTGAACCATTCATATTGAATAGCCTGTCCGACCTGAAGTCCAAATTCGTCCGTAGCTTTTTCAGCATCGGATACAAACTGACTTGGAAACCCTGTCGATGTTATGTTTACCTTAACATCTTTCATTGAATAATTTCGCTTATTGTTCCCTTGTTATTATACCTTGCAAAGTTAATGTTTATTTTTGATTGTTTTTTTTCAGGTTGGTATAGGTGTTTTTGACACGCCATTATAGCCAAACCTGACGATATACTTGCATCAAACTTTGTTCTGTTACTTATATCGAACTTTGCCCAATCCTCCAAGGTCCTCGAAAAAGGCATCGTTCCTATGTCTTCTAAATCTTCATCTATATTCATTCCTACATATTGTTCTATGTAAGATTCTATTGCAGAAGCGTGTGCTTGTTTTACTGATTCGCTTGTATTGGGTATCCCTCCCAACTCACGTTCTGTTTTTGATAATTTATTGTAAGTCTTATCAGGTCTATTCATACTAAAACCTCTATATCCTCTGTGTTTAAAATGATATAGTAACCTTGGTTTATTATTCTCACACAATAAAGGCATACCATAGAACACACAAGCCATTAATACATCTTCGAAAAATAACTCTGCCGTTTGTGGTCGAGCAATATATTCTAAGAAAAACTCATTACTTGGAGCGTTATCCATATTAAACTTTGTTAATCCGTGTAGTGCTCCGTTAGAACCACCGCCACCAACTACACCACTTATATCATAGCTATCACATCCGAACGAGCCTATGTGTTCGTTACCCGGATATTTAGTTCCATTCTTAGTTATAATTCTATTAGTTAAATTCTTTTCGGGAGTCCAACTAACCAAGAACCTTCCGCTTTTATTAGGGCTAAAAATTACCTTGGTATCTTTTATTCCATTTAACCAACTAAAAGAACCTCTTGTAATATGATGTTCTGATATCAACGTATCATTGAAATCAACTTGTTGATATATCTTGGTTAGATTAAATAAGGACTGTTTACTTTCATCTCTAAATGCGTGAGACTCTGTTCTTGGGAATTGCCTATAGAACTCATTCAAAGCATCAGCATCATTCTTTAATGAATCAACCTCAGCTTCCCAATAGTCTATAGCGCCATTCTCTATCATTTCATTATCAACACCCAACACAGGTTCATCTGATTTCCTGAATACAGGCATCCCGTATCTATCAATGAATCCTTCCATATTCCATTCCATAGGAATAAAAAGATTATACATCCCACTTTTTGTTTGTCCGTTTGCATTACGAGATGTTACACTTGAGTCTTCAAATAGTTTCTTGAAATTACTACCACCCTTACTAAGAGCATTTGAAGTAGAACCCATCATACATTTACCTATAATCTTACTACCTAATCTCAAACAGGTTTTGGTAACACGCCAATTATTTAAAATATTATTAGGCTTAATCCATTTACCACTTTCATCGTGTACTAACAATAATAGTTTCTCACCATCATAACTGTTGTCATCTGTGTTTTTCCAATCAATAGTTGTATCAAGACCTTCAAGAACATCTTGCTCCACCTCGTACATATTCTTCTTGGTTATCTTAGAAGCAGGAACTCTAAAAGCTAATTCAGTTTTAGGTCTGTCCATACCGTCCATTATAGGTTTAAAGAAAAAAGGTAACCTGTTATTTATAGGAACTACTTTATCTGTAAACATTTTCTTTGCATCACTACCTGTCTTAGATAGTATACCTACCCTTGCATCTTTAGCAAGAGTACCTGTGTTTACACATTCTGCTGAAGACATAAATGAAAAACCTGAACGCCTAATTTTTAGATAGGTCATTCCGAAACTTCTCTTATCAGCTTTACAAGCCTCCCAATAAATAAAAAATATTCTGTTTGCTTCCCTGTAGTCGGGGTATCCTACGTCAATGCTTGTCCATTGAAGATACATATAATGAGAGCCTGTAATGTAAGTTGGCTTTCCGTTGTTCATAAAGAACATACCGTCTTCTCTATAATCAAACTCACGCTCAATGTAATCAACCCATCTGTTTTTAAAAGTAGATGGCATTTCATTCCATTGGAATATAGATTGTATTCTATCTAAATCTTTAGGTAAGTCTGTTCTTTCCCAAAATTGTTGTTCTTTTTTAGAGTGTCTTTGAAGACACTTTTTAGGTTCTTTAGGTAGCGCTATTGTTAAGCCACTTATATTTATTACAGAACCTACTTCCCCGGTCTTCGATATAACAACTACATTATACTTAGAGTCATATCCATACTCCCACGACTTAGCTTTGTTTTTATTGCTAAGTACGTTCTTAGGGATATAGTCCTCTAATGTTCTATACAGTTTATTTTGACCTTCTTTCTGCAAATCCTTGTTTGGTATCTGTTTTACTAACTCCTTTCTCAGCTAACTCAATAGCTTCTCTTTCTGATTCTATTCTATTCAGTATCTCAAAAGCATCAAAGATTGCTAACTTCTTTGTTGCAGCAGCATTCTTTAATTTGTCTGCAGCTAAATCATCTTCAGGGTCGTGTTTAATAATCGCTTCCTTCGCTACCTTTATAAGCTGCTCCACCGCTCTGTGACCTGCTTCTATTATTCTTAATTTTATTTCTTTTGATTTCATTTTTAAATCTTTTAGATTTTCTAATTGGAATCGGTGAACCATCGTGTTCATTCCACTCGTCTTCCCAATAAATATACTTACTCATAATATTCTTTATTATGTGTGTGGTGTCTGTAATCAATTAGTATTTCTTGACCAACATCTATATGCTTTTCTGCTATTAGAACAGAATTATTGTTTTCTTTAATATAATAAAAATTAGCATTGTTAAAATCAGAATGATTAGTATACCTACCTGCTAAAGTTCTTGTATCATTTACTTTCGCATATCCTATAAAGTCTCCTTCATTAAAATTTTTATTAGCAAATATTCCTTTACCATCTATTTCAGAATCTAAAACTTTATAAGTATCATTGCCATCATCTACAACAGGACCTGCTTTCTTTAGAAATTCTTCTGATTTTAAATGCATTCTAAGTATATCAAAGTCTATATTGTTTTCTTCAAGCATTTCAAAAAATCCCGTCATAGCTTAACTGTTATCTGATGGTCATACATTCTATAAAGTTTCTCTCCGTCTACCTCAAACTCATATTCACTATCAGGTTGAAAACAAACCTTATCTCCTTTATTTACACCCTTACTAACTAAGTAATCATTTGGATACTTAACTATTCCAAT
>ENA-OREB01000055-OREB01000055.1-marine-metagenome-genome-assembly--contig:-NODE-55-length-59812-cov-4.267917_pt1 | contig 59812 bp, 52 predicted proteins | sample MGYA00248625_ERZ508552 | MGnify/ENA primary metagenome ERZ508552 (study PRJEB26219, sample SAMN06267888) | marine metagenome | isolation source: Monterey Bay, California, USA | place: USA:Monterey Bay...
AAAACCCCAAAGAAGACCTGCACCACCTTTTTTCTCGCCGCGTCCCCAAAACCACACCTCTTCCGAGACGCCCCAATTTAACGTCCAAGCCAATAAGCCCGCTAACAGCGCTTGCAGCAAATACGTATTTATTTTTGTCTGCCTGGGCAGTCTTTCGAAGTTTCCCGACGAGTCGAATAGGTCTTTCGGATCGACGATACTGGCCGCATCGTTTAGTTCGGAGATCGGATAGGGAAGCGCATTAGGGACACGTTGCTCACCCGTTGCGTCAGTGTGAGAGAGTTCTGCAATGCAAAACGATTCAATCTCTTCACCCTTAAAATCGTAGAAAGGTTGGTTCTTAAGTACGAAGGTTTGTCCTGGCGTGTCAATGGGTAGTGCCGCCCAAAAAATTGTTGTGGTATCCCAGTTACCTCCTTTAAAAACGATCCCTTGCCATTTGTATTTAAGTCGTTGCGTAGTCACTCTAATCTTTAGTAAGGGCTTTTTAGTTAAAAGCGCCTTATCGTGAACATCGAACTCTAGGACAATGTCTTGGGGTGACTCTGATTCTCGTCGCATACGAAGTTTGAGACCGCCTAAGTCCTCACTCCAATCCATATTACCTCCGGTCTGCCTTCCGTAATTTAGTCGTATTACAGGAATAGCAGGCGGCACCGTTAAATTCCACGGATTGGGCTGCAGTGACGATTTATTGTTATTTAGTCCGACAAAAACGACGCCGCACTGTGTCCACAGCCAACAATGTCGAGGGTTATATCTTGTACTCCATCGATCCCGCAAACACACACTTTCATGGGTGCTGACGACATCCTTGTGGGTATTGACGACTTCGGTCCAGGTGACATCAATACATCGACTGGCGCAGACAAGTCGTATTTGCCAGCATAGTAGATGCCATAAATCATGCCGGCGTCATCTTTGACGGCACCAATAGCGTGCCTTCAGATTCCACTCGATTCCAAATAGTTGACTCATTCGGAACGGGCGTCAGTACCGACTTCTTCGATAACAGCGCTGTGATGCCTTTGACTAGGGCATGGTGGAGTGTGCGTTAGCATCTTAGTACTACAGCACTTAAACAAAGGTTGTACTTGTATGCGATGTTTATCCTAGACTCTCGCGTCATGTCGACGAGTAACTCCCCTCAAATAAATCGCGAACCCATACGAACACCCTGCATTGGGGTGTGTTCGACGGGCATTGGGGACAGTGTGTGCCGGGGTTGCAAGCGCTTTAGCCATGAGGTGATTGACTGGAACGGGTACACCCAAGAGGAGAAGCGCTTTGTTGACAAGCGGTTGTCGGGTTTTTTGTCACAGGCATGTGCGCTTAAATGTACGGTGACGGACCGTGAGCTATTGAAATGGCAGTTGGATACACAGCAAGTCCGCTATGCCGCTGACCACGATGAGTATTGCTGGCTATTTCAGCTCCTGCGTGCCGGTGCGGGCCAAATTAAAGATGCCAGCAAGTACGGGTTTAGAGTGCATGGTGATTGGGTGGATCTGACGCTTTTACAACTGCGCGATCAGATCGATGAGGACTTTTGGGTGTTGTCTACCGCGCACTACGATCGCTATCTCGCAACCCCTGACCTGTTTGCCGGAAAATGACGGACCAAGACGCATAACGATGACCGACTTATCCAGTATCTACGACTTCTTACCCTGCAGAACACCCGCAGCTTGGGTCGAGGTTGCGGTTGAGTCCTTGCCCGTTTTACTCATCGATCACGCAAACTGCGAGAAAAAAGCCGCCGCGACGGCCATGAGCCTAATGCACCGGTACACGGAAAATACAGTCTTGTTAAATAAGATGTCGCGGTTGGCTCGGGAAGAGTTGCGTCACTTCGAGCAGGTGCTAAAGCTCATGACGCAGCGCGGTATTCGATACGAGACAGTCACTGCGTCACGGTACGCTCAGTCGCTGCACGCCAGTGTGAGGAAAAAGGAGCCACACAAGCTTATCGACATATTAATTGTCGGCGCGCTGATCGAAGCACGATCTTGCGAGCGTTTTGCCGCGCTGGCGCCACACGTTGATCAAGAGCTCGGTGACTTTTATCGTTCGCTTCTTAAAAGCGAGTCGCGACACTTTAGTGACTACCTCACGCTTGCCAATAAAATTGAGTCTTCCGCGGCCGTTGCTGAGAGGCTAGACGTATTTCGAGTACTAGAGAAGCAGCTGATTGAGGCGGAGGACGAGGATATGCGATTTCATAGTGGCGTCCCGACGGTCTAACTAGACTGGAAATTGCTCGAGCGCTAACGTGGCCCCGTCGTCTCGCAAGCACCAGCCAGTGGAGGTCCAATCACCCAAGACAATCCGCTCCGCATCCGCCAGACGGTGACGCTGGGGTCTGTGCGTATGGCCGTGTATTAAACGAGTCACACAATGTCGCTGGAGGGCCTCCTCAACCGCCAGGTCATTGACGTCCATGATGTCTTCCGCTTTGTTACTGGCCGCGTCCTTGCTCATGGCGCGCAGTTGCCTGGCCAACTCACGGCGTTCCGGGAGGGGTTTTGATAGCATTTCTGCCTGCCAATGGGGACTGTGAACGAGTGCTCTGAATTTCAAGTAGTCGGTATCGTCAGTACACAGTGTATCGCCGTGCATTAGCAGCGCTTGCGAGCCCGCGACCGGCACACAGACCTCATCTTCGAGCCGAGTGCCACCAAACTGTGACAGATAGTCTGCGCCCAGTAAGAAATCTCGGTTTCCAGGAGTAAAGAAAATACGCGTCCCACGCTGAGCACGCGCGGTTAACGCGTCGGCAAAACGTTTCGCAAGATCGCTGTTATCGTCATCACCAATCCAGGCTTCAAAAATATCGCCCAATAAAAAAAGGCGAGAGATCTCACCTTCGTTATTTAGAAATCGATAGAAACCTTGCTCGATATGCTCTGTCTCTTCACTCAGATGCAGATCACTGACGAAGAGGGTGTTGGTCATTATGCGTCAGCAAGTACCGTCACAGACTCGATAACAATCGGGTCGTTAGGTACGTCCTGATGACCGGCTTGGCTGCCTGTGGGCACGACACGAATTTTATCAAGCACGTCTTCGCCGGCGACCACACGACCAAATACAGCATAGCCCCAGCCCTGCATATTTTCGCCCGAAAAATTTAAGAAGTCGTTATCAGAAACATTGATAAAAAACTGTGCGGTGGCCGAGTGTGGATCCATTGTTCGCGCCATGGCTACCGTGCCACGATCATTTTTAAGCCCGTTGTTTGCCTCGTTTTGGATCGGATCTTTTGATGTTTTCTGACCCATGTCCGGGTCGAATCCGCCACCTTGAATCATAAAGTTGTTGATCACGCGATGAAAAATAGTGCCGTCGTAGTGTCCGCTTTCTGCGTAGGCTAAAAAGTTGGCCACTGTTGCGGGTGCCTTGTCGCCGTCTAATTCTAGTGTCATGTCACCGAGAAGAGTTTTTACTAATACGCGTGTCATTGCCATGCCGGGTACCGTCTAATAAATGAGAAAGCGCGGATCATACAGGGTCGTTCAAGAGCATTCGAGTAAATTACTACCAGCCTCGTGCGCTTAAGTGCAACTGACTTGATCTCCATCACTTGATAAACTCGCGCCTCGTAGAAAGGTCAGGCCCATGGATACAGAACTTCGCAGCAATTTTCTGAGAACCCAAATTCAAAGTGATCTTGATCAGGGGCTCGTCGATCGTGTTGTCACGCGGTTTCCGCCAGAACCCAATGGTTTTCTTCATATCGGTCATGCCAAGTCAATTACGGTGAACTTTGGATTGGCGCAGCAATACGGTGGTCGTTGTAACCTTCGGTTTGACGACACGAATCCTGAAAAGGAGAGCCAGACTTTCATAGATGCCATTGAAGAAGATGTTCGGTGGCTGGGTTACGAGTGGCAGGGTGAAACCCGTTACGCGTCGAGCTATTTTGGTCAGTTGTTTGAATGGGCAATCTTCTTGATCGATACCGGAAGAGCCTACGTTTGTGATTTGAGTGCTGATGAGGCGCGAGCCTATCGTGGGACGCTCACCGAACCCGGGAAAAACAGCCCGTATAGAGATCGAACAGTGGCCGAAAATCGGACGTTGTTCGAAGCGATGCGAGCGGGCGAGTACGAAGACGGTGCACGTGTGTTGCGGGCGAAGATTGATATGTCATCACCGAATATCAATCTCCGTGATCCCACGCTGTATCGGATTCGTCGCGTGACCCACCATCAGACGGGAGATGATTGGGTAATCTATCCCACTTACGATTTTGCTCACGGGCAAGAGGATGCCATTGAAGGTGTCTCACATTCGATTTGCACGCTTGAGTTCGAAGATCACAAACCGCTTTACGACTGGTTTATTGAGTGCTTGCCTGTTCCCTCGCGCCCCCGTCAATACGAATTTGCTCGTTTGAATGTCAATTACACGGTAACGAGTAAGCGAAAGTTAAAGTTGCTGGTCGATTCGGGTGCCGTTGCAGGCTGGGATGACCCCAGGATGCCGACAATTGCCGGTATGCGTCGCCGCGGGTATTCACCGGAGGCGTTGCGGCACTTTTGTGAAGAGGTGGGGACGTCACGCTCGGACGGTGTGGTCGACGTCGGTATGCTTGAGAGCGCCGTGCGTAATGATCTGAATGTCCACGCACCACGTGCAATGGCGGTGCTAAATCCACTGGCGCTTGAGCTCACAAATTTAGTGGCTACTGAGGTGTTGAGTGTAGCGAATCACCCAGCGGACGACTCTATGGGTCGCCGCGAGGTCAGTCTGAGTCGCAATATTTGGATCGATCGAGAGGACTTTAAACAGGAGGCTAACAAGAAATTTAAGCGCCTCGTGGTGGGTAAACGTGTTCGGCTACGCGGTGGTTATGTGATCGAGGCGGATCGTTGCGACGTCGATGCTCAGGGAGAGGTTACGAAGGTGTACGCCACCGTGGTCCCTCAAACGCTTGGCGAAGATCCGGATGACGGCGTCAAGGCCAAAGGAGTGATTCATTGGGTCGATCAGTCGAATGCGGTCGAGGCTGAAATTCGAAGTTATGACCGGTTATTTACGATTTCAGATCCCTCTAGCGTGGACGATTTCGATCAAGTGATTAATCAGAATTCGTTAACGACAAGTGCGGCTTATTTAGAGGCGTCGTTAGCGCATGCAGAACCTGAGGCACGGTATCAGTTTGAACGGGAGGGCTATTTTATTGCGGATCGTTATGACCACAGCAACGAGCAACCGGTATTCAATAAAGTGATTGGTCTGCGCGATACGTGGGGGGGCTAATGCCTGATCTTTTTCTGACGAACAGTGAGGGAGGCGCTAAAGCGGTCTTCACGCCTGTTGATGCAACGCATATCAAGTTTTATGTCTGCGGACCTACGGTGTACAACCTGGCGCACATTGGAAATGCACGCCCCGTTGTCGTCTTTGATACCTTATTTCGAGTTTTGCAAAGTCTGTACCCAAAGGTGACTTACGCGCGGAACATTACGGACATTGAGGATAAAATCATCGTTGCCGCTAAGGAGCGAGGCACTGACATCTCGACTGTCACGGAAGAGTTTACAGAGAAGTTTCGCGAGGACATGTGCGCATTAAATGCGCTGCCGCCGACATTAGAGCCACTGGCGACGGAGAACGTTGGTGCAATGCTGGATCTGGCTCGTCGCCTTATTGATCGTGGGCATGCGTACGAGGCCGAGGGTCATGTGCTGTTTGACGTGAGGTCTATGCCAGACTACGGAGCACTCAGTGGACGTAATCTCGACGACATGCTGGCAGGTGCACGAGTTCAGGTCGCGTCTTACAAACGACATCCGGGCGATTTTGTATTGTGGAAGCCTTCCAGCGATGACGAGCCAGGCTGGGAGAGTGTTTATGGGCGAGGGCGGCCGGGGTGGCATTTAGAGTGCTCGGCTATGATTCACGATCATCTCGGCGACAATATTGACATTCATGGCGGTGGGCGAGATTTGATCTTTCCACACCACGAGAATGAGCGCGCACAAAGCTGTTGCGGCTATGACGATGACTTTGTTGGTATTTGGATGCACAACGCCTACGTTGATATGGACGGGGAAAAGATGTCCAAGAGCCTCGGCAACGTCAAAACGGTGCGAGAACTTTTGGGCCACTACGCGGGCGAGACACTGAGGTTCGCACTGTTGTCGGCTCATTACCGATCACCACTTAACTTTTCTGAGCAACTTCTCAACAGTGCGCAGTCCACCTTGGACAGCTTTTACTTGGCGTTGAGAAACGCTGGGGATGTCGCTGCGGAGGCTGCGCCGGTTGACACGTCGCCTGTATTTCGAGCGCTGCTGGACGACTTGAATTCGCCGGCAGCGATCGCTGAGCTGCACCAATTGGCAAAGGCCCTGAACAAATCAAGCGGGGAGGCGCGCGTGGTTGCTAAAAGCGCGTTGCTTGCGGGTGGACGCGCTCTGGGGATTCTATCGATTGATCCTGCCGATTGGTTCGAGAGTAAGGGAGCCGGAGCGCTCTCAGTTGAGGCAATTGAAACGCTCTTGGCTCAGAGAAATACCGCGAAAGCTCAAAAAGATTTTGCGAGCGCGGACGCTATTCGTAACGAACTCAATGCGGCAGGGGTCGTGATCGAGGACAGTGCGTCGGGCTCCACGTGGCGAAGATCCTAGGATCATGCATTCAACAAGCTCGGTGTTTGATCCGTTCCAGGAATTCAACAAGCAGTCGGTTGACCTCATCCGGCGCTTCTTCCGCAGTCCAGTGACCCACATTCGGCAATTCCTCTGCGATTATTAGATTTTTGTAGTTTTTTTTAATGTGATCGACAAATCGACTATTCAACGGGACAAATCGGCTGACGGGGTCAAACTCACCAGTGATGAAGAGCGCCGGTTGCTCGATCTGAGCGCCGTCCAGGTCGGCGAGTTCATGCCAGTCGATGTTTTGTGCTCGGTACCGATGATAAGGCCCGCGCTTACCGCTGATGTTGAACTGACTGGCTAAGTAGTCCAAATCCTCCTGAGTAAACCATGAAGGGAACGAATCAAATTCCTTCATGCCTGCAAGGAGGGGGGCTTGTGAGTCTTTGTCTGAGCTGAATCCAGATTCGGTGGGGTGAGCCGCTGCATGCTTCATACCGCGAGCGTCGATATTGGTATAGACAAGAAACAGGGCCCGTGCAAGATTTTCCTCAAACTCCGCTTCAGCCGGGCCCTCGTTCAGAAAATAAAGCTGGTAGAAAAATTTATCACGATAAATTTCTCGCCAAAGATCCAGCGTCGGTATCGGCGACCGGCGCAAGTGAGGCACGGAAAGCGATCCGGTCGCATAAATTCGATCAGGGTGAAGTAGTGCAGTGGTCAACGCTATGGGGCCACCCCAATCATGTCCGATAGTAACCGCCTGCTGGTAGCCCAATGAGTCGCAAATACCGATAACGTCGGAGGCGAGCTCTTTTAGCGTGTAGGCCTCGATGTTAGAGGGTTTATCAGACTCGCCATACCCTCTAACGTCGTAGGCGACCGCCTTAAATCCCGCTCTGGCGAGGACGGGGAGCTGGTGTCGCCAGCTGTACCAGCTCTCCGGCCAGCCGTGACAAAGGATGATCAAAGGGCCATCACCTTGCATGGCAAGCCGAAGCCTCACACCATTGGCGACAACGGTTCGAAATTCCAGCTCAGCGAAAACGTCGATTTTAATGGTGACGCCCAGTGATTCGACTAGGCAAACGCTTTTTCACCCGACTGAACGGTTTGCATGATAAGCGTATTAATGGTCATTGGGCCCACGCCGCCGGGGACTGGTGTATACGCCTTGACTCGGTCGACGAGTGGGGCGAGCTCAATATCGCCGACGCCACCTGGGTGGTAGCCTGCGTCCACGACAATAGCGCCATCCTTGATCCAGTCCGCGCGGATGAATTCAGGGCGCCCAACAGCCCCCACCACGAGGTCTGCTTGACGAATATGCGACTCAAGGTTGCGAGTTCGTGAATGACAGATCGTCACAGTGGCGTTGGCTTGAAGCATCATCATGGACATGGGTTTGCCCAGTATGGGGCTTCTTCCCACTACGACAGCGTGGAGGCCGGACAATGAGAGCTCGTAATGCTCCAGCAGTCGCATGATTCCTTGGGGTGTGGCACAGCCGTAGGCAGACTCACCCATACTCATCCGTCCAAATCCAAGACAGGTGACACCGTCAACATCTTTCTCGAGCGCAATCATATCAAACGCTGCGCGCTCATCGATGTGGGAGGGCACTGGGTGTTGAAGCAAAATACCGTGCACGTCTGGATTGGCATTGAGCTGCTCGATTTGACTCAACAGCGCGTTGGTTTTTGTGCTGGCCGGTAACTCGATGGCCATTGACTCCATGCCAATACGTCGACACGCATTAGCCTTCATACGCACGTAGGTGGCGGAGGCGGGGTCGTCACCGACTAAAATAGTGGCTAGGACCGGTGTTCGGTTCCCCGTCTTAGCCTTTAGTGCTGCGACGCGCTCGGTAAGATTAGCCTCAGTGAGTTGTGCAACGTATTTTCCGTCTAAGAGCAGTGCCGTCATGGTGTTCCCCCTAATAAGTGGTTTGATTTTTCCAGAATTTAATTCTCAGCGAAAGTCGATTACTACAATTGACCGGGAGAGCCCAAACCTTGTAGACTCGCCGCCCGCGAGACGTTGAACGTCTTTCGATATTCGGGGTGTAGCGCAGTCTGGTAGCGCGCCTGCTTTGGGAGCAGGATGTCGGGGGTTCGAATCCCTCCTCCCCGACCACTAATCTTCGACCCGGTTGCATTGGTCGAGATCGAGAGGCCGAAGCCTTTCTTAGTGGTGGCTGTAGCTCACCAGGTAGAGCACCGGATTGTGACTCCGGAGGTAGTGGGTTCAAGACCCATCAGCCACCCCATTCCCCGTATTGCCATTTTACGCCGCAGCGCTGCGCGTTTTCGTACGTCCAGGCTGTGACAGAAGCAGTTCCGCGTGCTCAGCGGCGATGATCTCAGGACTGATTTGCCTGGCGTGTGCGTCGGCTAAAATCGATTGTGTCCGTTCGGCAATGTCGGCGACGCCGCACTGCACAGCATCAATACTATGACCTTGTCGACGGTGATAAACGTCGATGACACCGCCGGCGTTGATCAGATAATCAGGACAATACAAAATACCTCGCTCGTGGAGTAACAGATGGTCGGTTTCACTTTGTAATTGATTGTTGGCTGCGCCAGCAACGACCTGCGTGCTTAACCGCGGGATAGTCGTCTCGTTTAAAATCCCACCCATGGCACAAGGGGCAAAGATATCGCAGGGGTTGGTGAATATTTCTTCGGGCCCCAGTGGCGTCACTGACAGTTCATCGACGGCGCGCAGCAGTGCATTTTTATTAGTGTCGCTCGCTCGAACATCAGCGCCTTCGCGGACGAGTAGCCGAGCGAGTTCGAACCCGACTTGGCCTATGCCTTGAATGTTCACACGCAGGCCGTTGACCGAAGGGCGGTCTAAGCGTTGTAGAACTGCCTCTTTTAGACTTAAAAAGACGCCTAATGCAGTGCTTGGAGAGGGGTCACCACTCCCCAATTCGTGATCTAGGCCCGCCACGTAGGGGGTCGATTCAGCCATCAATGCCATATCACTGGGCGCTGTTCCAGAGTCTTCGGCCGCTATATACAGACCTCCGAGGTCATTAATCGCCTTTCCCATTGCGCGCATTAGACTCGCGGACTTATCGCGTTTTGAATCGCCAATAATCACTGACTTGCCTCCACCCGATGCGATACCCGCCAGTGCATTTTTGTAAGTCATTCCGCGTGAGAGTCGTAACACGTCGGTCAATGCATCCGAGGCGCTGACGTAGGGCCACATGCGACACCCCCCGATGGCCGGTCCTAGCTGCGAACTGTGAACCGCGATAATGGCCTGTAGCCCTGATGCCACGTCCGTCACGAAAACAACGCGTTCGTGGTTGCTGAATTCGGGATGAGTCAGTGTGTTCATTAAGACCTCGTATGAATTAGTGGGTTTGGTTTGTGGGAATGATGACTGTCAGCATCGCCCTTAAATCGGCGCGAGTTGCTAGCCATTTCTTCCGGTTACGGCTGCGAACGTGACCATAGCCTCGAAGCGTGGATACGCAACCGGCAAGTTCAGTGGCGATGTTAATCGTGTGTTGATCGACCGATGCCGCAATGAGCTTGAGGTCGTCTAGGTACCGGTATAGATCCTCGCGCTCTTCTTGGCGCTCGCGCAGGAGGCTGAAAGGATCTAAGGGCGATCCGCGCAGAATCTTGAGCCGAGCAAGGAGCCTTAGCGGGCCTAAGATCCACGACCCAAAACGAAATTTCCGCGGCTGACTGTTCTGACTGAAGATCTTAGACAAAATGGGTGGCGCAAAATAAAAGGTGGGTCTTGCGGTGCTGGCTTTTCCGAATACCGTCCCAGCTTTTGCGCTGGATGTGAGTATCCGGGCAACCTCGTACTCGTCTTTTAATGCCATAAGCCTGTAGAGCTGTGTCGAAACCTCACGGAATAACTCGGTGCTTTCAAGCTCGTCCGAAACCTCGGACTCAAGCAATCGCACCCGTGACACATACGCCTGAGCGTAATCCTCTGACTGGTAATCGACGAGGCGCATCATCCGGTCTTGCAAGATATCGTCCACGTCGGTCAATAGCGCAGCCTCTTCGTGGTGAGCGAGCGCCTCCACTCGACTGCGCTGATGGGCATACCGACGACCCCATTCGAAGGCTTGTCGATTCATCTCTGTGGATACCCCATTGACTTCGATGGCTTTCTCAAGCGCGGCACCACTGATAGGAAGGAGTCCGTGTTGATAGGCGATACCAACCAAGAATAAGTTAGCGCCCATTGAATCTCCGACCAGTCGAGTGGCGTAGTCGGACGCATCGACTGCGAAAAGACGTTCGTTGGGTACTACCGACCTCACGGTTTGCGTTAACCCATCGGTTGAAATTCTGAAGTCTGGATTTTGAATAAACTCGCTGGTGACCGACTCGTGGGTGTTGAGGACGCTACTGCAGGTCGTAGGGTGCAGTTTGGTCAGTGTTTCGCCGTTGGCAGCAACCACGAGGTCGCACCCAATTAACAGTTGTGATTGCCGTTCCGCGACGCGTACGGCGTGAATATCGGCCTGACGAGCAGCGACTTTCAAGTGACTTACCACCGCGCCAAACTTTTGCGCGAGCCCGGTCTGATTCATTGTCGCGAACCCTTTCCCGTCGATGTGTGCAGCCATCGCCAGAAGCGCTCCGACCGTGAGAACACCGGTGCCGCCAACGCCTGCAATCAAACAGCTCCACGGCTGCGCCAGGTCGGCTTGAGTCGGATCGGGCAGGGGGTCAAAGAGGGGGGAGGCGGGCTCAGGGTTGGGTGTAACCCTAAGGTTCGACGTTGTGGTGAGGCTAATGAAGCTTGGACAAAAACCATCAAGGCAGCTCAGATCGGTGTTGCAGCTGTGCTGGTCGATGACTCTTTTAGTCCCTAGCGCTGTTGTGATCGGCTTAATCGCCAAGCAATTTGATTGCGTAGAGCAGTCGCCGCAGCCCTCACAAAGTTCGGGGTGAATGACAATTTTTGCAGTGGGACCCGGTAACTGCGTACGTTTTTGACGCCGTCGCTTTTCATTGGCGCACAGTTGTTGATAGATAATGATCGTCGTGCCTGTGTATTCACGAAAACGCCGCTGCAGTGCATCGTAGTTTTCACGCCGAACGAGCTCTATCCCATCTGGGACCTCTTTGGCTTGCAGCTCCGCACTCACCACCGCAATGCGGGTCACGCCTTCGGCGCGAATTTGTGCGATTAAATCCGATAGGGAGAGTTCACCGTCGACCCGTTGCCCTCCGGTCATTGCAACCGCTTCATTAAATAAAATTTTATAGGTAATGTTGACGCGGCTGGCGACAGCCGCTCGAATCGCGAGGCTGCCTGAGTGGAAATATGTGCCATCGCCTAAGTTTTGAAACACATGTTTTCGTTGGCTAAACGCAGCTTGTCCAATCCAAGCGGCTCCCTCACCACCCATTTGTGAAAACGTGCGCGTGTCCCTGTCCGGCATCCAGGTCGCCATGTAATGGCAGCCAATTCCACCCATCGCGACGCTCCCTTCGGGCAATTTGGTGGACGTGTTATGAGGACAGCCCGAGCAAAAATGAGGCGATCTTGTCGGGGTGTCGACGGCAGTCAAGAGACCAGCGCTCGGCACTGCGTAAGGGCGTCGAGGCGGTTCGAGACCGAGGGCAGTCAGTCGATCGGCAATCGCGTTTGCAACTTGATCTGGGTTCAACTCGCCATTGTTTGGCAGGAGTGACTCGCCTGTGTCATCAAATTCGCCAAAGATTCGCGGGCGAGCCGCGCCCGCCAGGTTATACAACTGGGAGGTAAGTTGGTCCTCAATTACGGACCGCTTTTCTTCGACCACCAGCACCTCACTGACGCCGGCGGTAAAGACCTGAACGATTTCAGGGTCTAGCGGCCACGGCATGCCGACTTTGAGTACTCGGATACCGAGCCTGGACGCTTCCGACGGATCAATAGCCAAGAGATTGAGTGCTTCCATGACGTCTAAGTAGGCTTTGCCGGAGGTTATAATTCCTAGCATTGGTTTAGGGGTGTCAATGACAATTCGATTGAGGCCGTTGATGCTTGCAAACAGTCTTGCAGCATAAATTTTGTAGCGATTAAGGCGCTTCTCCTGATCGAGAGGCGTGTCGGGCCACCGCGCGTGCATGCCATCGGGAGAGAGTGATTGCGGTGGTGGGAAGCGAAGGGAGTATCGGGTCTGATCGATCTCAACGGCCATAGCCGAGTCCATATTATCGGTGATGGCTTTCAAGGCCACCCAGCATCCGGTAAACCGCGACATCGCCCAGCCATAAATCCCAAAGTCGATCACCTCTTGCACGTTGCTGGGCGCAAGTACAGGGACTGAGGCGCCCATAAACATATGCTCTGATTGATGCGGCAGTGTCGAAGATTTACAGGCATGATCGTCGCCTGCGATGGCTAAGACACCGCCGTATTTAGAGGTCCCAAAGGCATTAGCATGCTTGATTGCATCCATGCTTCGATCGACGCCGGGGCCCTTGCCGTACCACATACCAAAGACACCATCGAATTCTGACTCTGAGATAATGCCGAGTTGTTGTGATCCCCAAACCGCAGTTGCTGCGAGCTCTTCGTTTATGCCAGGCTGAAATTGCACGTTGTGACGCTCAAGCGTCGCATTTGCACTCCAGAGTGCTTGGTCCAGTCCACCCAGGGGGCTGCCCCGGTATCCTGAAATAAACCCTGCAGTATTCAGACCCGCACTTAGGTCCAGCTCATGCTGGAGTACGGGAAGACGCGCGAGTGCATCGATGCCCGTCATAAAGGCGACCGTGGGTCCAGGTGCGAATTTTTCATCACGCAGGGTGTGTCGAAGGGGTGGGGCTGTGACTTGCGTCATGTAATCACCTCAATGGCGCTCTAAATTCCTTATTTCATTCGGAATATTGATTCATTTAAGACGAATTTTTTCTTCTTTTTTCCTGATATAACTCGTATAACTGACTAAATATTATTAATTAGTCGTATTTTTGGGATTTTTTATGCAAGAAAAATGGGGTGCTCAAGATGTGGCCATAATGAGCGCGTTACAGCACGACGCCAGTCTGTCTACTGGCGCACTGGCGGAACGACTCAACAGCTCTCAGTCGCCAATATGGCGTCGCATCAATCGCTTGGAAGAGGACGGTGTGGTTCAGCGGCGTGTCGCGCTACTTGACCGCGCGGCGCTGGGCATGGAGATCGTGGTCTTCGCCACGGTAAACCTTACTCAAACCGGCAGGAAAAACCTGTTAGCGTTCGAGAATGAGGTCGAGGCATACCCCGAAGTTGTCGAGTGCTACACGATGGCGGGCATTTGGGACTACGTGCTGAAGATTATTTGCAAAGACGTGCGGCATTACGAAGATTTCATCCGTAACACGTTGTTAAGCGGTGACTTAGTGCGAGAGATGCACTCGCACATTGCGGTGACCGAGATTAAAAACACAACAGAGCTGCCACTTTCTACGCAGCTCAAATAGCTCATCTATTGGGCATTGCAACCTTCACCGGACGCTTCGCGCCCTGGCCATAAAGGTTGACCTTCAGGCTCGAGATGGCGTGAACCAGAATGATAGGCTCAATTTTTTGTTTGCCCGTCCAATGAATGTTTGGAAATCGCTCAAGGATACGCTCATAGGCCATTCGCAATTGCATCTGCGCGATTCGATTGCCAAGGCAGCGGTGAACGCCATGGCCAAAGGCAACATGCTTTTCAACATTTTGACGCGTCAGGTCGAAGACATCGGGGTTAGGAAAAACAGCGGGATCCCTGTTGGCTGCGCCGTACCACATGATCACCTTTTCGTTTTCAGCAATACGCTGGCCCGCTATTTCAGTGTCCTCTGTCGCTGTGCGTCGCATGTGCATCACTGGGGACGTCATTCGCAAGGCCTCATGCGACATTCGATCGATTAAGCTTGGGTCATCAACAACCATTTGGCGTTGAGATTGGAATTCAGTCATTAATCGAATGGTGCCTGAAAGCGAGTTACGTGTCGTATCGTTACCGGCGAAAATAATGAGTAGCCAGGACCCATCGAGGTAGTTTTGTGAGAGCGGCTTGTCGTCAAGTGTGGCGTTTGCGATTACGGTTAAAAGGTCATTGCGAGGATTTTTAATACGGTCCGCCATGACGCGTTCGCCGTAGTTGAACATGTCTTCGAGCATCTGATTGAAACGGAATAAAAACATCGGTTCCGCCATGAACATGCGAAATGGATGGGTTAAAAATTGCGGTGCGAGTTCGAGGTAATGCATCCATTTGATGATATTGGGCCGGTCCTCCTCGTCGACCCCTAGCATTTCGCAGAGCGTATACATGGGCAGCTCGGTCGAGAACATTTTGGCAAAATCGACCTCAGGCCCCGCACGTTCCATATTATCCAGCAGGTCATCTATTTTCGTGCCGACGCGTTCTTTCAACGTCTCAACGTATTTTGGGAAGAAAAATTCCGATTGTTGAAGCCGCAGGTCTCTATGGACGTCTGCGTCGAGGTTGATCAGCGAGTTGTGCGCTGCGTACATCAAACGATCGGCCTTGCCACTGGCCGCCACCACCGCCATGTGCATGCTGCCACGCTGAGATGAAAACGTTTTAGGGTCTAACTCAACCCGCTTAACGTCCTCATAGCGTGACACTGACCAAAAACCGGAGGTTGGCTTTCGCCCTGGAGTCCACATGACGGGTGACTCTTCGCGCATACGCTTGTAATAGTCAAAAGGTTGTCCGCGCGTCCACGCATTGGTCGACCCTAAATCAAATCCCCGTAAGCGCTTATAAATTTCAGCGAAATGAGGGTCTTTTGCACCGGTGTCGACAAAAATGTCGTCACTCACTGATGCGTAATGGTCAATGTTCTGTGGCTGATTCATAGGGTGGCCTAAACGGTTAAGCGCGAGAAGCTCGTTAGCTAATTAGAGTACCTAAATTTTCAAGCTTCCGACGAGTGAGCTGTTTTTTTTAAGACAACTGGCGGGTCTCAGATGAAGTCGCCCCTGTTGTTACTTACCGAGTACTTACGCTTGAGGGTATAACTTGGTTTCACTCATTAGCGACAGTAACTCGCGCACAGTTTTGCTGAGTGAGTATTTACGTGTTTGACCGTGTCTTGCACGAGTCGCTTCGCGGTGCCGAGGCGCCCTCAAAAGTGTGAAGAGCGCAACGGCGTCGGTTTGCTTAAGGCTGGCGAAAAGTTTGCAGTCAGGACGGTCACAGCGATAGGGTGATGACCAGTCCGGTATTTCGAGGGAATGTCATGTTTAAAAACGAGACTGAACGCGCGTTTGTGCTCGTTCTCCTGCTTTGCGGATTTATTGCGCTTTGGATAGTGGTCAAAGACCTCGCATTACCCGTCTAACGTGTCATTAAAGCCAAGCGACTGTTTCTTGTAGGGAGCCCCCATGACTGGAGTACAAGCCGATATTCACACGAAAATTTTGACGGCCAGCACCACTGAGGAGTTGATGGGTATTTACGACGATTGGGCTCAGGGCTATGAAACACAGCTGCTCGATGAATGGGGTTATACCAGTCCTCAGACGGCGGTTAAGCTCCTCGCGTCTACAATGCCGCTGGACGGGCTGCATGTGCTGGATGCCGGTTGTGGCACCGGTCTAGTTGGCCTTGCTCTTAGCAAGGCAAACACCGTGCGCGTTTCAGGCATTGATTATTCGCCCGGTATGCTTGCAGAGGCTCGCCAGAAAGGCGTCTATCAGGGGCTTGATTGTATGGATATGAATCAGCCACTTGCCATCAGCGCCGGTGTTTACGATGCGGTGACGTGTATTGGGACATTTACGTCCACGCACGTCGCCCCCGAGGCACTATTCGAGCTGATTCGGGTTACGCGCTCTGGTGGTGCCGTTGTGTTTACGGTGCGAGACGACTACTGGGCGGCCACTGGGTTTGCGAATTTGGTGGCGGATCTGCATACGTCGGGCAGGGTGGTCATCGAGCAAATACGCCTAGAACCCTATATTCACTCGGAGGGCTCTAAATGCCGATTTGTCGTACTAACCGTCCTTTGAAAGCGTCGGTCGGCACAACAAGGGAATTAAGTAGAACCAGCCCAGAAGAGGTAGCGGCAGAATCCAAAGTAGTGACCACCAGCCTGACTTGCCCACATCATGCAGTCGTCTGATGGTGACCGACAGCGTTGGAATTCCCATGACGGGACGATACATCAGGACCAACACACCCACCTCAGGATCAATCATCCCCATGGGAATATACTGACCAAGTGGGAGGTCTTGAATACTGACAGCTGAGGCCACGAATACTTCATCGACGGTTGCGAACACCAGATACAAAACGACGAAAAGAAGCATGAAATACCAAAAATCTCCTCTTGACGCAGTGCTGCGGAAGTCAAATGCCCGTCTAACACCCGATATTGATGCTTTGAAAAAGTGGGTCATGAGGTCATTTCGCGCTGGTGCTTTTGGCGGGATTTGATGCTGTTGTGGTGATGTTTGAAAATGAGCCTAAAATGACATGTGATTCGCCGCAAGCTCAAATGTTGGTCTGGGTGATCGGGAATCTGATGAATTTCAGATGTCGGTTTATGCTCTGAGGCTTGATTTTAGGCAGGTTGAAGATGGCGCGCCCACCAGGACTCGAACCTGGAACCTCATGCTTAGAAGGCACGTGCACTATCCGGTTGTGCTATGGGCGCGGGGGCGCGAAGTATCGCACACTCGCGGGGGGTTATTCCACGACATCGCGACCTTGACAGTCTTTACCCGGAACAGGCTTCTCGGTCCAAATTTGCAACAGTTGCATTACTGCGCTCGAGAGACTCAGGACGACAATACTTACCCTTATGGTGAAGGGCAGATGTTCAGATTGAGCGACACTGAGCAAAATAGCGGTCACAGAAGCACAGTAGAGGGTTACTAAGGTCCTCGCTGTCAATGGCGCACGCGAATCTGCTGCGCCCTCATGCATCGAGTGACTGAGTCTAAAGCCCAGCCACAACCCAGCTAATCCAGCCAAAAACCAAAAGGGGGCTGTCGTGACGTCCATTAGAAAACCTCGTTGCTCGCCATTAAAATAAAAACGAAACCGCGCCCAATGTAGTCAATCTGCTGCATCGAGTCGACATGCTCACTGCCAGCAGGTCAGTCGGTCCCCAAGATCGCATGAGTCGCGATCTTGAGCAGTTCTTCAGCCTTCACATTCTCGTCGAATGTGTCGAGCAAGTGATTGTGTCTTAGCGTTGCGATTCCGTGAACGGTTGACCACAGTAGCGTTGCTGTTCGCATGGGGGAGTGAGGTTGCGGACTGTTTTGATGCATCGCAAAAAACTCGACGGCATCGAGAAGAATCTGAAATCCAGCCTCCATCGCAGGTGCGCTGCCCTGCTTGATCTCAGTGCTGCCTCGGTACTCCCACATGAGTCCGAAAAAGGTCGGTTTTTCCTCTGCAAATCTCAGGTAAGCAGTCCCCAGTGCTTCGAAGTGTGCAAAGGTTCCCCGTTCTACCTTTGCCTCGGCGGCCAGTAGATACTCCGTGAAACTCTTATGAATAAGCTCTGAGACGGCCGACACCAAGGCTTCTTTATCTTTAAAGTGTCGGTAGAGGGCGGCTGCACTGACGCCGCTCAGTTTGGCAACTTGTGTAATCGTAATGTCATAGCGTCCACTGGACTCGACGAGCTGCGCTGCGACCGCGATAGCGCAGTTTCGTAAGTTGCCGTGATGATACGTTCGGGTTGATACGTTCATGGATAGGCCTGATCTGCTCGCTCCAGCGCCCGCTCGATCCGATTATCACCCGGTGTGCGCAGCAGCAGATACGCGGGGGGAACGAGGTAGAATGACACGATCGTCGAGAGCAGAACGCCACCGGCAATGGCCATGGCGAAGGGCGGCCAAAACTGACTGCCTTCGAGTATTAGGGGTAGAAATCCGCCAAAGGTGGTCAAGGTCGTTGAAACGATGTGACGACTTGCTGCGAGCACTTCGTTGCGCATTGCCAGTTTGTCCCCGTTTGAGGCGGCAGGAGACTGTTGAAATGAAGTCAAAATAATGATGCAGGCGTTGATCGCCACCCCGATCGATCCGACAACACCGATCAATGCTTGTATGCCCAGCGGATATCGGAACAGTGCAAGCGCCAAAAAGCTGAGTCCAAACGCACACACCACGACGCCAAACGCGAGGGCCGTGAGCCGCCAGGAATTAAAGGTCAACATAATCGTCCCGACGAGTAACGAGAGTACGAGACCCACAGGCCCGATGAGATCATTGACTACCTCGTCTCGCTCTGCGCTGTCGCCCCCGAACGAATAGCGATAGCCTGGGGGCAGGGGAATAGGGTTGTCTTCCAGCGACGCCCTGAGCAGTTTAAGTGCCTCCTCTGGCAACACGCCGCGCGATAGGAAGGCTTGCACTTCGTTGACGCGCTCACCGTTCTTACGACCGATTGGCGCGTCTTCAGGAATCAGTTCAAGTCCGCCCAGAATCGACAGTGGGACCTGTTGACTGAAGCCTTTGTTGTCAGTCACGGGGACCGTTAAATTTAAGAGATCGTCACTGGTTTGCCAGTCGTCCCGTTTTAATTTCACCCTGACATTGAGGCGTTCAGTGTCCTCAAGTACCGCCCCCCCAATACGTCCGCTAAGTCGGCCTTCAATGAGTTGCGCAAGTTGAGTGCGCTCGATACCGAGTCTGCGGAGCTTGTCGCTGTCTGCTGCAAACTGCACTTTGGGCGCGGCGGGGGTAATGGATAATCGCGTGTGCGTAACGTCGGGAAGCGATTGCATGCGTTGTCGAAAGAGTTCGCCTAACGATCTCAGCGTGTGGGAGTTTGGACCGGAAACGATCACCTCTAGAGGCGCTGCGACCGGCGGGCCTTGATCGATGCCCAGTACAATAATCTGCGCCGCAGGGTAGTCACGATCAAACTGTTTTTGTAATTGCCGAATCAATTTGTTTGTCTGGTTTTCATCAGTCGTCAGAATCATCGCCTCCGCCCAGCCAGGCGCGTTACGACGATTCGATCGTAGGTTGTAGTAGAAGGCAGGCGGACTTTCACCCACCGACCAGTCGACACGTCGGATGAGCGGCTTTGCCTGAAGGTCGTTATCAATCTTGTTAACGAGGGCAAATGTTTCTTCGATGCCCGATGTGCTCGGCATGTCGAGGCGGATATACACTTGGTCTCGATCTGTGCCGGGAAAGAATTGATTGGTTAGAGTGGCCGAACTGACAAAGCCGAGAACCGGTATAGAGCCTGCGATCAAGACTGAAGCCAATGGGTAGCGAAGGGACCAATCAATGCTTTTTGTAAATGCACTGACCACGCTCGGGGCACTGATGCCCGTTCGCCACCAGGCCGGACTCTGAGACATTCCACTGGGCAGCACGCGCGCGGCAATAGCCGGTGTTAGCGTGAGCGCCAGTAGTAAACTAATGGTCAGCATGACGATAACGCAGGTGGCGAGGCTCCCAAGAAAGTCGCCCGAGGGGCCGGCGAGAATGGCCATGGGCGTGAAGGCGAGTACCGTCGTCGCAGTTGCGCTCACCAACGGTACCGTCATGCGATTGACTGCTTTTTGCATGGCGGCGAGTGGTCGGTCGCCGGCGAGCAGGTGGCGGCGAATTTCATCGGTAATGACGATTGATCCGTCCACCAGTAGACCCATTGCGACGACGAGTCCTGTCATCGACATTTGGTGGATGCGGATGTCGAGATAGTTCAAAACCATCATAGACAGTAAAGTGCAGAGCGGTAGGCTCAGTGCGACGATAAGGGCGGCTCGCCACCCCAACGTAACGAAAAGTACCGCGACAACGATTAAGACGCCGGCAAGTATATTTTTAAGGACGCCGGTTAAACGTGCTTCGGTATAACCACTTTGGTCGTAACTGACTTCAATGAGCATGCCATCGGCGGTGCTTTCACGATATTTATCCAGAAACGCATCAAAGGAATCACTGTACTGATCCACTTGGTTACCTTCTTTCATTTCGATGCCAAGAAATACCGATCGCTTTCCGTTGGACAGCGCGAGACGCAGTGGCGGATCTATTTCGGACTTTGACACGCTCGCAATATCACCAATTCGGATGGCGTTGGTCGCTCCAATATCAGATTGAATATAGGTTTCTCGTACGGTGTCGATACTTGTAAATTCGCCCGCCACTTCAACGGTTAAGGCGCTTTGCGGAGATGTCAGTTTGCCCGCCGGTGTTCGAGAATCAGCGAGTGCTAGTGTCTGAGCAATGTCACTTGTGTCCAAGCCCAAGGTTGCGAGTGCAGCGGCGTCAACTTGAACGGTTATCTCCTCGTCAGGCAACCCGTAAAGCTTGACCCGACGTGTTTGAGGAACGTTCTTAGCCGCATCGGCAAGTCTCAGGGCTTCACGGCGCAGTAGGGAAGGTGAGAGGTCGACGTCAGGCTTGCTACTGACTGAGACAATTTTTACAAAATTAGTAAACAAGTCATCATCTAAAATGGGCTCAGACGCACCCTCGGGCAGTGAGCCTTTGACACGGTCGATCTTACTGCCCAGCTCGGACCAGACGCGCTTGATGTCTCCGCGCGATAAGTAATAGTCGGCCTGAATCAAAATACTCGAGACGCCGTTTACAGAACTCGAGTCGACCTCTTTAACATCTGGATGCTCGCGTAATGCATCTTCTAAGGGCTTAGTCACGAGGCTTTCGATTCTCGCTGGACTGGCCCCCGGGTAAAAAGTCTGCACTGATGCAACAAAGGGCGTAATCGATGGGTCTTCTTGACGTCCGAGGCTGTTGTAAGACGTGATGCCCACTACGATCGTCGAAAGCACCATAAGCGCCAGATAGCGTCCATTTTCGTAGAGTTTTGTCGCGATCATCGTTTTAGTCCCGTACCCGAATGGTCGGAATGGGTTGCACGGCCATACCTGGGCTGAGTCGCTGCAATCCCGCGCTCACCACAAGGGCCTCACTTGGGAGTGTGCCTCTGACATAGGCGTAGGCGCTGCTACTGTGCAAAATTTCGACGCTTTCGCGCAGTAATCGCGCCCTTTCGTTACTCTCTTTCGTTACTCTGAATACGGTCCACAAGCCTTTGTCGCCCTCAGCGAGTGCACTAAGAGGAATCCATCCACCCTCAATGTCAACCTGCTCTGTGAGCACCAGAGTAACGGTTTGACCAACTCGCGGTGAGACGTCCGTCGGCAAGGTAAAGACAGCGAGGGTGGAAAGTGTTCGTGGATCGATCGCGTCGCCCACGGTCCGCAGTATGGCCGGAACGCGCTGACCTTCGATCGAGACATCGTAGGTCTGGCCAAGTAGTAAAGCGTCTGCAAATTTTGGTGCTACGCCCACATGAACCTCACGGGACCCGACGGAGACCAGCCTTAGGACTGCATTATTCGGCGAAACAACGGTACCGGGCTCGAGCAGTCTTTGTGCGACTACCGCGTTAAAAGGTGCGACTAAGGTTGACTTATCAATGATGATCGAGGCATTCGAAACGTTCGCTTCGGTGGTCTGTAGTCTGGCTTGGAGTGCCTCTGTTGTGAGATTTGCATCATCTTGGTCGGCCTTCGAGGCAAGTCCTTGCGTGACAAGACGCTCTACTCGTTCGCGATTGAGTGTCGCGAGTTTCAGTTGTGCTTGAACTTCGCTTCGCTGTGCTTGAGCCAGCCGAAGTGAGGCCCGTTGCTGCTCTGTGTCGAGTTGCCCGAGGGGTTGGCCGACGTTGACGTAGTCGCCTTCTCGCACCGTGACTGACTCTAGACGACCGGCAACTTCAAAACCTAACAGACTGTCCGAGGACGCTTGAACAGAACCGAGAAATTGAATTTCGCTCTGGTAGCCGCTCTCAAGAACAAACGACGAGACCGCGACGGGGAGTGGTTGAGCCTCCGTTGAAATGGTGGGCCTAACGTTCGCCTTAATCGCTCCAGAGCCAAACAATATGATGCCAAGGGCTACAGTTGCGCTGATTAACGTCGTAAAAAGGAATTTTGGTGACATTGACCACTCCAGGGTATGTTAAAACTATTAACATTTAAATGTTACACGCTTTAACATTTTTAAGTCAAACTAGTACGTTGGTCCGTGCGCGGCAGATTAGATTCTTTTTTCCTTGCGTGTGTGGACCGATTTAGCCACAATTTAGCCGCTCTCTTGAGAGGGAGCTTTTTGGTGGCTCGGACGGTCCCCTCGCAGCGATAGATAGTGAACTCCGCCAGGCCCGGAAGGGAGCAACGGTAGTTATCGACTCGGGTGCCGAGGTGTGGCTGTCCGGGGCACCTCCATTTTAAACGCGGGCTTAAGACACGTTCGGTATGAATGCGCTCGAATGACATGTCCTTTCAAACGCTCGCCATCATCACTGTTAAACTTGTGTAGAATGTAGCGCTGTGTCGAAAGCGTCGGTGTTAACAGTGTCAATCGGAATCTACAGTCTGCCTCATGCCGGCAGCGTCGCTGGCCCAACCGGGGACCTGTAGCGATGGGTTATCAAGTACTCGCGCGAAAGTGGCGCCCGTCTTCTTTCTCAGAAATGGTGGGGCAAGAACACGTTGTTCGTGCCCTGACGACTGCATTAGATTCTGATCGTTTGCACCACGCCTATTTGTTTACCGGCACCCGAGGGGTGGGAAAAACAACGTTAGCGCGCTTAATAGCTAAAAGTCTTAATTGTGATACTGGTGTTACATCAATGCCCTGCGGTGTTTGTGCCAGCTGTGTTGAGATTGCTGAAGGCCGAAGCATTGACGTTCTTGAAGTCGACGCGGCGTCGAGAACGAAGGTCGAAGATACGCGTGAACTTTTGGACAATGTCCAGTATGCGCCGACGCGCTCCCGTTTCAAAATCTACTTAATCGACGAAGTCCATATGCTCTCCAACCATAGCTTCAATGCGTTGCTAAAAACGCTTGAGGAACCACCAGAGCATGTCAAATTTATACTCGCCACAACCGACCCACAAAAGCTGCCGGCGACGGTCTTGTCTCGCTGTTTACAATTTAACCTAAAAAACATGGTTCCCGAGCAAATTGTGGGGCACCTGAAGCATGTCCTCAGTGAAGAGAGCGTCCCGTTTGATAACGAGTCACTAGCCTTACTCGCGCGAGGTGCGGAGGGTTCGATGCGCGATGCACTGTCGCTCTCTGACCAGGCGATTGCACATGGTTCCGGAAAGCTAGAGTCAGGCGACGTCCGTCAAATGCTCGGGACGGTGTCGAGAACTAAAGTGTTGGATTTGCTCGATGCACTTATTAGCGATGATGCCCGGCAAGCGCTTGCGGAACTCGATGGTATTGCTAGCCACTCGCCGGATTACAGCGGAACATTGGATGAACTGGCGTCGGTGCTGCATCAGATCGCTCTTGCGCAGGCCGTTCCAGGATCAATTGATACGACGCAGCCTGAGTTCGCGCGTTTAGAGTCGCTCGCGTCAGCGCTGACGCCTGACATCGCGCACCTCTGGTGGCAAATGTCCGTGGCTGCTAAAAAAGAGTTGGTGCTCGCCTCAGATCCGCGAAGTGGTCTGGACATGGCCATCCTCCGATTGTTGGCGTTTAAACCCGGGGTTATTTTGGCCCAGTCGCACGAGGCACCCCCGGCAAAAAAGTCTGAGCCACCGGCGGCGCCGGTGGCTGCACCGACGCAGATTAATACGATCGTCGAAACTGCGTCCACCTCGCCGTTACCCCATACGCCACTAACAGGTGCGGCAGTGCGGGAGCCGGCGCCTGCCGAAACAGAGTTCGTGCCCAAGGGGCCGGAAATCCAAGCGGCTGTTACTGACGAGGCCGCTGTCGTGACACGACCTCCGAGTGTTAACAAGCAGAGCCCGGTCGTTGGGGTTGAGGTCGCGGTTGGCGAGGTGCCTACAGCGCCCAAAGTTGCTGAAGAGGATTTGCCAACCAACGGTTCATGGCCTGACTTTTTTGAAGGGCTGGGGCTCAGAGGGGTAATACACACGGTCGCATCGCATTTCGAACTGGTCGAGACGTACGAGCGTACGCTTCATTTTCAGATTGCATCGACAAATGCGGCTCTTTTTAATGAGCGTCATCAATCGGGACTGGCCAGTGCAATTGAGCAGGTCCTCGAGGCACCCGTAACGGTCCTGGTCGCGGTGGGCGACACGTCGGATAATACACCGGCGCGTCAACGCGAAATCTTCGAGCGACGGCGAGTGGACGCGGCAACGGACGCGTTGGAAAAAGATGACTGCCTCAACGCCCTGGTGACTGACTTCGATGCGGCTATTGTCCCGAGCTCTATTCGGCCGCCCCTGACGGAGCTCTAACGCTATGAAGTTAAGCCCTGCCATTCAAGACCTGATTGAGGCACTTCGCCACTTGCCCGGTGTGGGTCCCAAGTCCGCACAGCGTATGACCCTGCATTTATTGGAGCGTGACAGAGAGGCCGCGCAGATTTTAGGTGACGCGTTGGTCAGCGCACTGGCCAAGGTGGGACGTTGCCAGCGGTGCCGTAATTTTACAGAACTGAGTGTTTGCGAACTGTGCGGTGATCCCAAGCGTGACGACACTCTGCTGTGCGTGGTCGAGGCGCCGGCAGACGTATTGGCCATAGAGCAGACCGGAAGTTACCGGGGACTGTATTTCGTGTTAATGGGTCACTTATCACCGCTGGACGGAATAGGCCCAAAACAGCTTGGCCTGGACAGTCTCGATCTTTTGCTGGCTCCGGCGTCGATCGCAGAGGTCATTTTGGCGACAAACCCGACGGTTGAGGGTGAGGCGACGGGGCACTATATCGCCGAAATTGCGTCGCGGTACGATATTACAGTGACGCGTATTGCGCATGGCGTGCCCCTGGGAGGCGAGCTTGAGTTTATCGATCCCACAACACTTGCTCATGCTTTGGGGGGTAGAAAAGTGGTGGGTGGCTCATGATTTACGAGTTGGTCGAGAGCGATACGCGTCTTGAGCAGCTGTTAGCGCTGCACCAGCAACACCGGTTCGTCGCGATCGATACTGAGTTTAGGCGACGTGACACGTTTTACCCGCAAGTGGCGCTCCTGCAGCTGTGTTGGGATAAAACGGCCTACCTGGTCGACCCACTGAAGATTTCATCGACCGCGGCTTTGTCACAACTATTTTCAAATTCGGCGGTCGTGAAGCTCTTACACAGTCCCAGTGAGGACTTAGAAGTATTTCAGCATTGGTTGGGTGTCGTGCCTACGCCGTTGTTTGATACGCAGAGGGCTTTGGCCCTGTTAGGGCACGGGTTTGGTCTGGGTTATCGCGCGATGGTGGAAGTGTTTACTGGGGATGTAATCTCCAAGGCTGAGACAACGTCCGACTGGCTCAAACGGCCGCTGTCTGACCGTCAACTGCACTACGCCGCTGTGGATGTCACTTACCTGCGAGATATTGGTCAAACACTGCACGAAAAATGTGTGAGCGACGGTCGTTTAGACTGGCTCCTAGAGGATACGCAGGCGCTGAAAATTGGTGGAAGAGGGCCGTCTGCTAAGTTTAAGTCGGCCTGGAAGCTCAGTCCGAAGGAGCAGGGCGTGCTCCAAGCCCTCATTGCATGGCGTGAAGGTGAGGCAAGACGCTTAGATCGTCCGCGCAGCTGGATTCTGCCCGATGCCGTGATGACCCTCCTGGCTCGAAAGGCACCGAGACACATCGCTGAGTTAACGCAGATTGAAGGACTTCACCAGACGGTTATTCGTAAGCGAGGCTCTGCAATATTGGGCGTTATTGACAATACACGTTCCTTGGCGCCACCCGCGACAAATCTCTGGGAAGCTCCCGCAAAGTCGCGCGAAAAAGAGTGGATGACCAAGCTGGGCTCCGAAGTCAAGGTGCGAGCCGATATATTGGGTGTGGCGCCCGAAATTTTACTGGCCAATAAAGACATAGAACGTCTCGTTCAGTGCTACTTTCAAAAAAAATCGTTGCCTTCCGACCTATTAGGATGGCGTTACGGCGCTGTGGTTGAGGTGCTTTTAAATACGCTCTCGGAGTCAACGCCCCCGACGCAAGTGCAACAGTAAGCGCAATCAGTGGAGCTCAAGCCGACTCACCTAAGTTACCGTCACTTACTCTCAATGGCGTGGCCGTTTATCGTGGCCAATGCGTCCGTACCCTTGCTGGGTATTGTTGATACCGCGGTCATTGGAAATACCGGCTCGGTTGTCGACTTGGGAGCGATTGCCTTGGGTGCACTCATTTTTTCATTCGTTTATTGGAGCTTCGGCTTTTTACGCATGGGCACCACGGGCTTTATTGCTCGGGCCGATGGCGCAGGTGACAAAACTGAGGTGCGCGCGATTTTCGGCCGGTCATGCCTTATTGCTTTGGCGGTCGGTTCGCTCTTGCTGAGTTTACAATGGCCTATTGGGGTGCTGAGTTTTCAGCTGTTATCGGGTGATGAGTCAGTGGAGGCTGTCGCACAGTCGTACTTTTACACCCGAATCTGGGGCGCGCCTGCGACCTTGATGATATTTGTGATCATGGGCGTTTGGATCGGTCTGGGGCAGGCACGAGAACTGCTTAAGCTCCAGTTATTCATGAACGGCTTAAACATGCTGCTCGATATTTTAGCCGCGGGCGTGCTCGGACTGGGCGCAGTGGGGATTGCGGGTGGGACTGTCGTGGCAGAGGTCATCACCTGCGGATTGGGATTTTATCGACTAAAACGATTCCTTGTGGAAAACCACGCTGTGGCGCCCGAGTGGCGGACATTCTGGCCCCGAGAGCGACTGCGGCAGTACTCACAACTGCTTGCCCTTTTAAGTGCAAACACTGACATTATGGTGCGCACCTTACTACTGGTTTTTGCCTTTTCCTTTTTCACGAATGAAGCGGCGAAATTTGGCGTCGTCGCGTTGGCTGCAACGCACATTGTGCTGCAAATTATGGCGTTCACGGCGTTCTTTTTGGATGGCTTCGCTTACGTCGCTGAGTCACTGTCGGGACGCAGTTATGGTGCCAAGGACAAAGCGACGTTTAGTATGGTGTTACGTCGAACCACGCGGCTAGCCGCGCTTGCCGCCATTGGATTGGCCGGGCTGGTACTGTGGGCTGGAGAAGCCTTGATAAGCACACTGACCAACCTCGAAGAGGTCGTTGCCCTGTCTACGACACTGCTACCGGTTTGTGCAGCCTATGTATTGGCATCGTTTCCTGCGTTTCAGTTGGATGGGCTTTTTATTGGGACGTCGAGAACACGCGAAATGCGCAACGCATCGCTGGGCTCAACGGTGGTATTTCTGTGTGCAATCGCGTGGTTGGGTAGCTACTTTGGGCTGATAGGGCTGTGGTGGGCGATGGTTGTTTTTGTGCTCGTGAGAGCCGTCTCCCTGTGGCTTTATTTTCCAGCTGTTATGAAACATTTTATGAGTGAGGGGGAGAGGAAATCATGAGCGTTACTACTAGCCGATCGATAACCGTTTTTGGCGGTGCGAGAAAAGCAGGCACCTATCTTTACGTGCCCTCAGACATGCCCACTGACGAATTGCCTGAAGCATTACTGCAGTTGCTGGGTGAGTTACGTGTGATTTTAGAGATCGAGGTGTCACCCGATAAGCAGTTGGCCCGCTGTACCGGCGCCGAAGTGCTCGAGGGGATATCTGATAAAGGGTATTATCTTCAAATACCGCCGTCTGAGTATACGCCCAATGATGACCCCCACTAGCTACCTCATCGCTCTCGTTGTCTATGCCCTAGCGGCTATTGTGGGTTGTCGCATGCTCTACGTGCTGTGGTTCAGCCGCCTATCGCCGGTGGTGGCACGCGTTGGTACAGGCCTCGTGACGGGGGTTTTGCTTGCGCCAAGCTACGCAGCATCAGAGATGACAACGCTTGCACCTGCGTTGGTGACGGGGCTCTTCAATCTCCTCTTCGCCGGCGGCATGGCAGCTGCGACGCCGGCCTTTATTATGCTTTTTATCGGTGGCATCTTCGGTGTGGGTGGGGCTCTGCTGGCTGGACGGTTGTCCACATCTCGTCCCGACTCAGCGTAGGGTGGTGACCGCGCGACCTAAGTAAAACGACTCGTAAACCTCTGAATCATCCGTTAACCTCTCGCCTCGACTGTATGGAGCTGTACTATGAAATTTACGGGCACTGACAATTATGTAGCCACCGACGACCTCAGAATGGCGGTTGACGCCGCGGTCGCCCTACAACGGCCACTGCTAATTAAGGGAGAGCCAGGAACGGGCAAAACCATGCTGGCCGAGGAGGTCGCATCGGGTTTGGGAATGAGGCTTATACAATGGCACATTAAGTCGACCACCAAGGCGCAGCAAGGCCTCTATGAGTATGACGCGGTCTCGCGCCTCAGAGACTCTCAGCTGGGAGGCGAGGGTGTTCACGATATTGCCAACTACATTAAGCGCGGCAAGCTTTGGGAGGCATTCGATGCGGACGAGCAGGTCGTGCTACTCATCGATGAGGTGGACAAGGCCGACATCGAATTCCCGAATGACTTGCTGGTCGAGCTGGACCGGATGGAGTTTTTTGTTTACGAGACGGGTGAGACGATCAAAGCACGCCATCGTCCCGTGATTATCATCACGTCAAACAACGAGAAGGAATTGCCAGACGCGTTCCTGCGTCGCTGTTTCTTTCACTTCATCAACTTTCCAGATCGCGAGACCATGCGTCAAATCATTGATGTCCATTACCCGACGATCAAGCAAGACCTCGTGCAAGAAGCCCTTGAGGTGTTCTTTGAACTCAGAGGCATCCCTGGGCTGAAAAAGAAGCCATCGACCTCTGAGCTGATCGATTGGCTCAAGCTGCTTATGGCGGACGATATTCCGGATGAAGTCCTCAAGAATCGTGATCAGACAAAAGCCATACCGCCTTTGTACGGCGCGTTGGTTAAGAACGAGCAGGACGTGCAGTTACTCGAACGACTGGCGTTTATGCATCGACGCGAGAGCAATCAGTAAGGAGCTCTCTGATGCTGGTAAATTTTTTCCAGGCGCTCAAAGACGGTGGGGTTCCGGTAACGCCGAGGGAGCTGTTGGACCTATTGGCTGCGATGAATCAGCAGCTGGTGTTTGGCAATATCGACGACTTTTATAACTTGTCCCGCGCAATAATGGTAAAGGATGAGAAGTATTACGATCGTTTCGACCGTGCGTTCGGCCTTCATTTCAGAGACTTGGAAGGTGTGGATGATGTTATTGAAGCACTGATTCCTGACGATTGGCTCCGATCCGAGTTCGTCAAACAGCTCTCGGAGGAAGACAAAGCTAAAATCGAATCCTTGGGCGGCTTAGAGAAGCTTATTGACGAGTTTAAGAAGCGTCTAGAGGAGCAAGAAAAGCGTCACGAAGGCGGTAACAAATGGGTCGGTACCGGCGGCACCTCACCGTTTGGGAACGACGGCTTTCATCCCGAGGGTATTCGTGTCGGAGGACAAGGTAAGAATAAAAAAGCCGTTAAAGTCTGGGATCGCCGAGATTTTAAAAATCTAGACGACGGCGTTGAAATCGGCACAAGAAATATCAAGGTTGCCTTGCGACGACTGCGTAAATTCGCAAGAACTGGATCAGCGGATGAGCTCGATTTGGACGATACCATCAGCTCGACCGCTCGTAACGCCGGCCTGCTGGACATTAAAATGGTGCCTGAGCGCCATAACGCCGTTAAGGTCCTATTGTTTCTCGATGTTGGTGGCTCGATGGATCCGCACGTCAAGGTGTGTGAAGAGCTGTTTTCAGCAGCGAGAACCGAGTTTAAACATCTCAAACATTTTTATTTCCATAACTTCCTGTACGACAACGTTTGGGAAAACAATATTCGGCGCCATAACCAACGGACGGCATTGCACGATGTGCTGCATAAGTTTGGGCACGACTACAAAGTTGTGATTGTGGGCGATGCTTCAATGTCACCTTATGAGATTGTTCAACCCGGTGGCAGTGTGGAGCACTGGAACGAAGAGCCGGGTGCACTGTGGCTTGAGCGCTTACGTTCTACTTACGAAAAGTGCGTATGGCTAAACCCTGTCCCTGAGGACGAGTGGCAATACACGCAGTCTATTGCGATTACGAATCAGCTGATGGAAGAGAAAATGTATCCCCTGACGTTAGGCGGGTTAGAGGATGCAATGGGGTTTCTTAGCAAATAACAGTGGTTCCACAAGACGGACACATTGGCTAGACTCAGAGATATAATAATGACAGCTCTGAGGTTGAAACAATGTCCTATAAGAATCTAATCACCGCGTTATTCGTCACGAGCCTGGTTGCCGCCTGCGGTGACGCTGACACTCCACAGACGCCAGCCACTCCGAAAGTTGGAGACGCTTCCGCAAGCATCGCCGCCGTCGACACTCAGAGAATTATGAATGCCGCTCAAGAGCCGGAGATGTGGTTGAGCTACGGCGGTTCGTACGACGAGACCCGTCACTCATCGTTGGCGTCTATTAACGGCGACACGATTCAAGATCTCGGCGTCGACTGGGTTTACGAAATGGATAAACCGCGCGGGGCAGAAGCCACCCCGATCGTGGTCGATGGAGTCATGTATGTGACAGGCTCTTGGTCTGTTGTTTACGCCATAGATGCGAGAACGGGTAAAGAGTTGTGGACGTACGACCCAGAGGTTTCCGGTGAAGATGCGGCAAAAGGCTGCTGTGATGTTGTCAATAGAGGGGTTGCTGTGCATAACGGCAAGGTCTTCGTTGGCGTATTTGATGGGCGATTAGAAGCGCTCGATGCTGCATCTGGAGAGGTGCTGTGGAGTAACGTCACAGTCGACCAATCAAAGCCTTACACCATTACGGGCGCGCCGAGAGTGTTCAAGAACAAGGTGATCATCGGAAACTCGGGCGCGGAGTTGGGTGTCCGAGGTTACGTCACAGCTTACAACGTCGAGAGCGGTGACCTCGAATGGCGTTTTTACACTGTCCCCAACCCAAATAAGGAGCCTGATGGCGCTGCGTCTGATGCGATTTTTGCTGAGCTGGCGAATGACAGCTGGGGTGACACTGGTGCTTGGACAACCGACGGTGGCGGTGGCACTGCCTGGGACTCTATCGTCTACGATACAGTGAATGACCAAGTGCTCGTGGGCGTTGGAAATGGCTCGCCCTGGAATGCCTCAATACGCGACCCCGAGGGTGATTTTGGTGGTGCGTATGACAACCTATTCTTATCCTCCGTACTCGCGCTCGACGCGGACACTGGTGCTTATCGGTGGCATTACCAGACAACACCTCGTGATCAGTGGGACTTTACGGCCACGCAACAAATGATTCTTGCAGATCTGCCGCTTGGAGAAAATGGCGCGAGTCGTCGAGTCGTCATGCAGGCGCCGAAGAACGGTTTCTTTTACGTGCTTGATGCTCAAGACGGAGAGCTTCTGTCGGCGACACCGTTCTCCGAGCAGAATTGGACCACTGGCGAGATCGACGAGAATGGTCGGCCTGTGATCACCAAAGAGGCGATCGAGCTGGATAACATGGTGGTTGTGCCAGGCCCTACAGGGGCTCACAACTGGCACCCCATGTCATTTAATCCCGATACGGGTCTCGTCTACATCCCCACCAATCTCGCATTGCCTTATGTTTATGTTGATAACGACGCTGCCCGCAGTGCCAAGAGCCACTGGAATACGGGTTATGACTCAGCTTCAGCCTGGGCGTACGAGTTCCCGAAAGGGACGATCGCTTATACGCAAACGCTCGATGGTGGAAGCCTTGTCGCCTGGGATCCGGTGGCAGGCGAGCCTGCTTGGATAGTGCCTTTTCCTCAGGCCTTCAACGGCGGCACTTTGAGTACCGATGGAGGGCTGGTTTTTCAGGGAAATAAGCGGGGTGAGTTTGTCGCCTACGACGCTGAAACAGGTGAACGCATGTGGACTCAGCGATTAGTGGGTGACGCAGCAGCAGCACCGATGACTTACGAACTCGACGGTGAACAATACGTATCAGTGTTGTCGGGATGGGGTAATGTGTCCATGATGATTTACGGTGCGGCGTTGGAGAAGCCCGTGACTCCGGAGCCCGGCCGTATTGTTACCATGAAACTCGGCGGTAAGGCCGAGCTTCCATCGCCACTAGACTATCTTGTTGTCGAAAGTCCAAAGGCCCCGCTGATCGGCGATGCCGAGACATGGCAGCTGGGTATGCAGCGCTTTGCTGAGAACTGTCAGTTCTGTCACGGCGCTTATGCCATTAGCTCTGGTGTCATACCTGATTTGCGGTGGTCTGGTATATCGGCCAACGAAGACTCGTGGGCTGCCATTGTTCGGGATGGCGCGCTGACCGACAACGGTATGGTTGGATTCTCAGACATTATCGATGACACAGAGATTGAGGCGATTCGACACTACGTGCTGCGACAGGCTTGGTTGGCTGTTGAGAATGGGACGGCAGATGCGCCCGAAGTGGCGGCTGTCGGAGATCAATAATAGGTCGTCCGTTCCAAAGGCGCTCGTCTAATGCCTGTAAAACGCGACGAGCGCCGCTGTAACTGCCACATTGAGTGATTCAACGCCATTTTTCATGGGGACATGCAACGATAGATTCGCCGCACGCTTTGTTTGAGTGCTCGCGCCGTCCGTCTCCCCACCCAGTACGTAAACCGTCGCGGAATCGGGGTGGTAGTCGAATAACGACGTCTTTGCGTGGCCGTCCATAACGGCAATTTGGAATCCTCGACCTTGAAGGTTGGTGACACAGCTTAATGCGTCATCACATTGAATGATTGGGGCGCTAAACACAGTGCCCGCTGAGGCTTTAATGACCAATGGGCCCAATGCGGCGACTGATTTTTTTGGATAGAAAATTGCATCCACGCCCGCTGCGCAACACGACCTGATTGTCATGCCGACGTTTTGCGGGTTAGTAACGCCGTCGAGAAGGACACCTCTAAAGTCAGCCGTATTTCTAGTTTCAAGCGTGCTTAAAAACGACGCTAACGAATTAAACTGGGGGCAAAACAAGTCCAACGCCACGCCCTGATCTTGCTTGCCGTTGCGTGAAATGCGCGAGAGCGAACCGCGGTCGTGTGTTTGAATATCCACACCTCGAATTTTGGCCGCGCTCTGAATCTGCCTTACAATTTCTACCGGCTTGTTACTATGAGCAAGGTGCAGTTTCCTAGGCGTCAGTGACGCGTCAGAAAGCGCCTCAAGCACAGGTTTTCGGCCGTAGATGGTGAGGGTCTGTGATAGGTCCATTTTTAGCGGTGTTCTCGAGAGAGAAATGTCTCAGTGAAAGAGAAGGTAGAGTATGCCATTAACGCTGTTCACGAGTCCCGGTTGTCACCTGTGCGAACAAGCAGAGGAGATGCTGGATTACTTGGGCATCCAATGCAACTTAGTCGATATTTCGTCGCAGATTGACCTCATTCGATTATACGGTGTTCGCATACCAGTATTGAAACGCTCCGACGGTTCGGAATTGGGTTGGCCTTTTGACACGCTCGATGTTGAGCGCTTTACCGCCTGAGGTTTGCTTACTTATCTCGTTCCACGCGGATGGCAAGGACGTCGCACTCCGCTGCGCTAACCACGCCGTCGGTTGTTGTCCCCAAGAGTAATTCGAGTCCCCAACGTCCGTGGCTGCCAAGGACGATAAGGTCTGCTGCGATGCGACTTGCCACCGCGGGTATTTCTTTTTCCGGGCGCCCGCTCGCGAGGTGGCAATGCTGGCTAGGAATGCTCAGTTGCGTTGCAAGGTCCTTAAGGTGAATCTCTGCCTGTTCATTAATTTCCTCTTGCAGAGACGAGGTATCCACATGCAGGTCGGCGCCATACGTGAGCGATAAAGGCTCTACAATATGAAGTATGTGGATTTCGGCTTGCTGGGTCCGGGCCATTGTGGCCGCCTTGATGGCGATCTTGTCAGAAGCCGCTCCTAAATCGATTGCAACGAGTAAGCGTTTGTAGGCCATTGATCCGTCCAGCATTGACTTATAAGTGTATGAGCATACCTTTGTGCTCTTGTGTGAACCAGTGGTGCCCGTTTTGTCGATCGTTTTGATTTTACTTATTATCGCAGTCGCGGCCGCGCCTTTAATGTCGGCCCTTCCCTCGAAAGCACAACGCTATGAGGCAAGGATTCGTGGTTATGCGTCGCAGTGTGGTATTACCATAAAGCTCGAACCCTCTCCTGAGATTCCTGCACGGTTTGGATATCGCGCTAGCTCACATGTCGTTGCCTATAAAAAACGGCGCTCGGCGTCCTGTTTGGCGTGTGTTGAGCCGAAGTTGGCGGTAAGAGTCAATGGTGTTTGGGCCAGCATTCCGTTAGAGCAACCGATTAATCAGTGTTTCGAGACGTTGCCAGAAGGGGTTCAAATTATGGAGTTAGCCGAATACTACGTCTCGGTCTATTGGAATGAGAAGGGCGGTGAGGACGCGGTGAGCGCGGTGGATGAAACACTGACGCAAATGTTGGTAGTGTCAGGTTTTGAATAGTATCTCTCAAAGAGAATTAACATTATTCGCTTGACCTGAGCCTATTATTGTCCCGTACACTCCGCGCTCTACACCGCACCGGTGTCATGAGTTAACACACGACTTGGGTATTAAATTCGCAAATGGGTAAGTCACTGGTTATCGTCGAGTCACCGGCTAAGGCAAAGACGATCAATAAATATCTTGGGTCCGACTTTATTGTGAAGTCGAGCGTCGGGCATGTTCGTGATCTTCCTACTGCAGGGAGTGCGCCGGCTACAGACCCCAAGGAACGAGCAGCACAGGCCGCTATAACTCGGAAGATGGCGCCCGATGAAAAGGTGCGCTACCAGGCAAAGAAGAAGCGCGATCAGTTGATTCGGCGTATGGGGGTCGATCCAAAGAACGGCTGGACCGCACGCTACGAAGTCCTGCCGGGTAAAGAGAAGGTTGTTGATGAGCTCAAGAAGCTCGCTAAAAATGCCGATGCAATCTATCTGGCTACCGATCTCGACAGAGAAGGTGAGGCCATAGCCTGGCACCTCAAGGAGATTATTGGGGGCGACGAATCTCGCTATCAACGTGTCGTATTTAACGAAATCACGAAACGAGCGATTCAGAATTCGTTTGCAGCTCCAACACAGCTCGATACGAATCGCGTTCACGCGCAGCAAGCACGCCGCTTTTTAGACCGTGTTGTTGGTTTTGAAGTGTCTCCGCTGCTTTGGGCGAAAATTGCCAGGGGTTTGTCGGCAGGACGAGTACAGTCAGTCGCGGTTCGTTTAATCGTGGAACGCGAGCGTGAAATACGGGCGTTTATTCCTGAAGAGTATTGGCAACTTCACGCCGATTTGGCCGCCGGCGGCGATGAGACAGTTCGCTTCGAGGTGGTTAAGTTTAAAGGGAAAACGTTTGCCCCTAAAACCGAACAAGAGACGACGACGGCTGTTTCTGCGCTTCAGAACGCCCGCTTCGAAGTCTCGGACCTTGAAGCACGAAAGACCAGCTCTCGGCCTTCAGCACCGTTTATCACGTCAACGTTGCAGCAAGCCGCGAGTACTCGCCTAGGATTTAGCGTCAAGAAAACAATGACGCTTGCGCAGCGACTTTACGAGGCAGGGCACATTACCTATATGCGGACTGACTCCACTAATTTAAGTGGTGAGTCTGTTGAGGCCTGTCGCAGTTACATTAGTGACGCATTCAGTTCGAGCTACCTGCCTGATTCTCCAAACCGATACGGCGCGCGCGAGGGCGCTCAGGAGGCACACGAGGCGATTCGCCCGTCGAACGTTAATGTGAGTGCCGAATCTCTCAAAGATGCCGAGCGTGACGCTCAGCGGCTCTACGAGTTGATATGGCGACAGTTTGTGGCGTGCCAGATGACGCCCGCTCGCTATTTAAGTACGACGGTTACGGTGAGTGCCGACGAGTACGGTATGACCGCAAAGGGGCGTGTTGTCGAGTTTGACGGCTACACGCGTGTGCAGCGACCGATGGCGAAGAAGGGCGATGACGCGTTATTACCTGACTTTAAGGTGAGCGATGTACTTGCGATGTCGGCATTGCATCCGGCACAACACTTCACAAAACCGCCTGCTCGTTACGGTGAAGCCAGTTTAGTGAGAGAGCTTGAAAAGCGCGGAATAGGGCGTCCATCAACGTATGCCGCAATTATTTCTACTATTCAAGATCGAGGCTACGTCAAGCTTGAGAATCGCCGCTTTTATGCGGAAAAAATGGGCGATATTGTGACTCAGCGGTTGCAGGACAGTTTCGAGGATCTTCTCGATTACGGCTTTACCGCTTCGATGGAAGAGAACCTTGACGAGGTTGCGGAGGGTCGCAAGGACTGGCGTGAAGTCCTCGACAATTTCTACAACGACTTCCGTTCCAAGTTAGAGCTTGCAGAGCAGCCCGGTGAGGGTGGTATGCAGGCCAATGAGCCGACACCTACGGGGATTGCGTGCAGTACCTGTGAGCGTCCCATGCAGGTCAGGACGGCGAGCACCGGTGTTTTTTTGGGGTGCTCCGGGTACAACTTGCCGCCTAAGGAGCGCTGCAAGACGACGATCAATCTTATTTCGGGTGACGAGGTCGTGTCGATTGATGCGGACGATGAGGCCGAATCGAGATTGCTTTTAACAAAAGAGCGCTGCCATAAATGCAATGCGGCTATGGACAGCTACCTTATCGATGAAACACAGAAATTGCATGTTTGCGGAAATAACCCTGACTGTGATGGATATCGCGTCGAAACGGGCAGCTTTAAGATCAAAGGCTACGACGGGCCAACGCTCGAATGTGACAAATGCAGTGCTGAGATGCAGCTCAGAACGGGGCGGTTTGGTAAGTACTTTGGGTGCACTAACAGCGAGTGCAAAAATACCCGCAAGTTACTCCGTAGCGGTGAAGCCGCGCCCCCCAAAATGGATCCAATTCCTATGCCGGAACTGCGGTGTGTAAAGGTAGAAGACCATTACATTTTACGTGACGGAGCCGCAGGCCTCTTTTTGGCGGCCAGTCAATTCCCCAAGCACCGAGAAACGCGCGCTCCGTTCGTTGACGAGGTCATTCCTCACCAGGCGGAACTTGATCCAAAATATCAGTTTTTACTGGATGCACCTGTCGCGGATGATGCGGCTAATCGCAGTCAGATTCGGTTCAGCAGAAAGACCAAAGAGCAGTACGTCATGACCGAGATCGATGGCAAGGCGACGGGCTGGAAGGCGTTTTTTAACAACGGCGCTTGGGTGGCCGAAGGGTCGGGTAAGCCGGCGCCCAAAAAGAAGCCAAAGGCCAAAGTGAAAACAAAAAGAAAGCCGGTAAAAAAGTAGGGTCGATCGTCCGTGAGTCAGGCTCAGTCTTTTGCAAATCACAGTATGTACATGGCATCAATCGTTTTGACGGCGTGGGACAGTGCGATGAAGGCAAGCGCTGCAGCGGCTCCAGCGATAGACGCAGCATTTGCCCCGGCAGTTCGCCTGCATTTACTTGATGCTTATGGTTGGCAACTTCTGGCGTGTAACCGTGTGACGGGACTGCCACTCAAGCCCCCCCACTGTGTTGCGACCATGCCATTACTGGCAGAAGGGATTGAAGTGGCTCCTGAGGTTAAAGAGTTCCAGTTGCTTGAGGCCGGAGGTTGGTTGGCTGAGTTACAAAAAGAAATTGCGCCAGGTTTGGCCCCGACAGCACCGGCCCATGTCTTGGCGGTTGAGCGCACGAGCTTCAACTACGCTGCGGCGTCGGACTGTTTCCGCGAACTTGAATACCTAATGGACCGCGTATCGGGTGTTATTGACGAATCATGATTGGCCCGTGCGCTTGTGGTAAAGCGCGATCTATAGTGTTACTGTCAGGGACAAACTACGACATCTTGTGAGGTTCGAAAATGTCTACGTCGCTTTTGGAAATCGTTGATTTAGGTGATGGAGAAGTTGTGCTGCAGCGAGCAGAGGACGACTCCGAGCCATTAGTGAGTATCCAGTTTTCAGAAGAAGCAAGTGCGTACCTCATGGACAATAATCTTGAAGTCGCAAAGATTATGATTCAGGCCGGCATTCAGGCGGCTGCAAAAATGGCGGAACGGTCAGGTGTTGATATGGACACAACCGAGTCATCGGACAAAGCAGAACGCCGAACACTACATTGATCACTGGCGTCGGATGACGCCGACACTCACGCCTTCGATCGCGATCGATTGCTCACTGAGATCAATCTCTATCGGTGCGTAAGCGTCGTTCTCTGCAACTAAGTCAACGCGTTGATCACTGATTCGATTCCAACGTTTCACTGTCACTTCATCTTCAATGCGCACAACGGCTATCTGGCCCTGGCGGACCTCACGAGTGCTGTGAACGGCAATGAGGTCTCCGTCAAAAATACCCGCGTTGATCATACTGTCTCCACAGACTTGCAACAGATAGTGCGCGGGTGGGGCGAAGAAGCTTGCACTGAGGTCACAGTAGTCTTCGATGTGCTCCTGCGCTAACAGTGGGGCGCCGGCGGCAACTCGCCCAACAATAGGCAGACCCAGTTGCTCGGTTAAGCGAATACCTCGAGACGCCCCAGCAACAAGCTCGATGACGCCCTTTTTCGCGAGCGCCTTTAGGTGCTCTTCAGCGGCATTTGCAGACTTAAATCCAAGTTCTCGAGCGATGTCGGCACGTGTCGGTGGCATACCTGTAGCCTCGATGCTCGACTTGACGACATCCATCACCTGTTGCTGTCGCGCTGTAAGCTTGTTCATGGCTGTTCTCCGGCGGTTTTACTGAATATATATGCAGGCTGTTGAAATGTACAGTATTGGCCGAACGATAGCGCATCGGTAGCTTATAGCCTTCGTCTAATGTTTGGATTAAGCATGGAATCATTTTTAACGCTGATCGCCCCTCTGAGCGATGCTACCGGGCTCCCTATGGTAACCACTGCCCTGTTGTCACTCATTACGCTGGGAGTGTCGGGCCACTTTGGCATTCGATATGCAGTAAGACGTCTGACAGCGGTTGCTGATACAACGGCCACGCGTTGGGACGATGTGGTCTTTTACTCCATCTCGCCCCCGATTCAGTGGGCGATGTGGATTGCCATTATTTACGGATTGCTCAGCCTCTTTGAGGGGGCGCAGGGGATTCGAAATGCCCTGGTTCATGTCGCTGACGCGGGACTCATACTCTTGGTGGGTTGGCTACTCCACCGGGTGTCGACGGGGGTTGAAAACGAGTTATTAGCAGAGCACCGTGGCCCGAGGAACTCTGATGATCGCGCAACCATAAGTGCGGTTGCGCGGCTTGCTCGAATTACGGTTTGGGTGTTGTCGTTGTTGATGGTCTTGCAGTCGCAGGGAGTCTCTGTCTCAGGGCTACTGGCTTTTGGTGGTGTGGGTGGTATAGCCGTAGGTTTTGCGGCAAAGGACTTGCTTGCTAACTTTCTAGGTGGATTGAGCATCTACTTGGATCGACCCTTTGCAGTGGGGGACTGGATTCGCTCCCCTGATCGACAAATCGAAGGGACTGTCGAAGATATCGGTTTGCGGATGACCCGAATCAGGACGTTTGACCAGCGGCCGCTATACGTTCCTAACTCAACTTTTTCGAGTGTGTCACTTGAAAACCCATCGCGAATGACTAACCGACGAATCTACGAAACGATCGGTGTTCGATACGAGGACGCGAATAGAGTTGCGGCTATTGTTAAAGACGTGATGGCCATGTTTCAAACCCACGATGATATTGCACAAGATCGAACACTGATCGTCAACTTCAACCACATGGGACCGTCATCACTCGACTTTTTTGTCTACGCCTTTACCAAAACGACTAACTGGGTGGAATATCACGCGATCAAAGAAGACGTTTTACTTCGTATTCTAGCGATTGTAGAGAAGAACGGTGCGGAGATTGCCTTCCCCACACACACGATCCATCAAGTCCTCCCTGAGCCCGCTGATCGCTAGTTGGATGAACCTTCTAGGGTGCTGACGAGTTCGAAAAGGCGTTATCGGGTGTGGTGAGTGTGCGAGTGAGACTGTCAATGTCTCGTCTAATGCGCTGTGCTTCACCGAGTTCATACACCTCTTTGAAGGAGAGCTCGCGCCACGTTGCAACCACCTGAATAGCGGGGTGGTCGACATACCGAACGTAACCTTGGCGCAAGCTTCGCGTCTCACGCAGTGCGATCGCATGGCGATACTGAGGATCGCCCAAAACGGCCGAGGGCTGAGGCGCAAGACTGTTTCTCAAGTTATCGTTCGTGGTGCTGTTAAGTCCGGTATTGACGTCGATGTACTCAACGCTCGATGCTTCTTGGACGTTTCCAGCGTCTGTGCTGTGCTCGACCACCAAAACCCGCTGCGGTGCTTGGGGGCGCGGGACCATGGGGGTGTATTTGGTTGGTAGGTCCTCACCGCGCGAATTCATCCATAGATCCATCTCGAGGATAGCCTCGGTGTCGACACTTATTTGTACGGTGCCTTGAAGGCGTGGGTGCCACTCATTCTCCAGCCAAGTGTCCAGCACGATTGGCGCAGCAACACCTTCGGGAGCTTGCAGCCATGCGAGGCTTACCACGGGCGACTTTTCGCCGGTCTTCCGTAGGCGTTCAATCCCCTGAGCGAGCATTTCGATGGGCAAGCGCTGGTAAGTTGCGGGCAAGGCGAGTGGTGCTTCCACATCAACCAAAGAAGGGGGCTCGGCAGGGTTGTCGTCAGCGTAGGTGTCCAACCAGTTCAGTGTCCTTGAGCCGGAATTTACACCGTCGAGATCTCCCGGCAAGTCAGTTCCCGCGGTAAATTCAGCGCTGCCAAGGAGGTCCATGGGCTGAGCGCCGCGTTCGCCCGTCGTGAGGTCGAGGAGCACCTCGTCTGGGGCGTTAGATTGTATTGCTTGATCGAAAGCGAGGGACTCTTGCTCTGCGCTGCTCGCTACTTCATCGCTTGATTTTGACGCTAAGGACAAGGCCTCCAAAGGCACTTGTACAGCATTGTTTTGTAACGCCGGATCTTCCTTACTAGCGGCATTAACGAGAACCCCTGAGTCACCCTCAACAACGCCTAGGGCAGAGTCTGTTGCAGACTCATCGAACGGCAACACAAGCAAAGGGTCCGCCGTTTCACGGTCTTCAGACGCCGCGGCTGGCCGGCTGTCTGAAAGGTCCACATCCGTCGCAGACACTTCGGGTGCCTTGGGTGGTTCTGGGAACACTTGAATGGAGCCATTGTTATTAACCTGTACAGCGGCCTCGCCCCAGGTGTCTTTTAATGCGTTGATCTCATCGTAGCTGGTGAGCCATCTCCGTTCGTCACTGTAGTTAAGGACAGGGAACGCGTCCCAAACTTCAGTCGAGAGAGTCGCGTTATCAGAATCAATGTAAACAGCCAGTTCAAGGCGAGCCCAACCCGACGGCTCATCACTCTCAATGAGCGATCGTGCCCGGCCTACCTCCGCGGTTTGAGCAATGCTTCCACTGACGATCAACACGCTAAAAAACGCAGTGGTTAGGCCTGAACTTAAGTGCTTACGCATGCTTCTTCCCATCGTGTCATGAGCCCGTCGAGGTAGTCATGGCGAGCCTGCCCTGACGCTAGCTCACGAACGAACCGGAGCTTGTCCGAGCCGGCGAGCTTAAATTCTTTCGGATTGCTTTGCAGAAGTCCTATCAACGCTGTGACCGGTACCGGTGTGGTGGCTTCAAACTTGACGCTACCACCTGAAACGCTCACGTCAACTTCTGAGATGCCTAGCTTCTGTGCTCGAAGTCTAATTTCACCCTGTGCAAACAGCTGTTTGGTTGGCTCTGGCAGTAAGCCAAACCGATCGATCATTTCGATCTGAATGTCATTAAGTTCGTCTTTGGTTGTTGCCTGTGCGATGCGCTTATAGAGGACCAGTCTCGTTGAGATATTGGGCAAATAATCGTCTGGAATAAGAGCGGGAAGATGCATTTTTATCTCTGTTCCCGTTTCTAAAGGCGCATCAATATCGGGGATTTCCCCTTTTCTAAGCGACTCAACAGCCCGATTGAGCATCTCGAGGTACAGTGAAAATCCCACCTGTTCAATCTGTCCCGATTGTTCATCGCCAAGTAACTCGCCAGCTCCACGGATTTCTAAGTCATTGGATGCGAGCATGAACCCTGCACCCAGTGCGCCCGCCGATTCAATCGCTTCAAGTCGCTTTTCCGCATCGGGCGTAATCGCGGAGCGAGGCGGGGTGAGTAGATAGGCGTAGGCCTGGTGGTGTGACCGCCCGACTCGACCGCGCAACTGATGCAATTGAGCTAAGCCAAACTTGTCGGCTCTGTCGATAATGATGGTATTTGCGGTTGGGACGTCAATACCGGTTTCGATAATGGTTGAACACACGAGTACGTTGTGTCGTTGGTGATAGTAGCTGGACATTACATGCTCAAGCTCCTGCTCCCTCAGCTGTCCGTGTGCAATTCCAAACGACAACTCGGGAACCAGTTCGGACAGTTTTCGTGCAGTTTCCTGAATGGTTTTGACTTCATTGTGGAGGTAGTAAACCTGTCCCCCGCGCAGCGTCTCCCTGAGTATCGCCTCTTTGACCAGCCCCACGCTATGTTCTCGGATAAAGGTCTTAATCGATAGGCGCTTAGCAGGCGGTGTCGCAATGATTGACAAATCCCTCAGACCCCCCAACGCCATATTCAAAGTGCGAGGAATAGGGGTGGCGGTCATGGTTAGAATATCGACCTCGGCTCGAAGTGCTTTGATGGCGTCCTTTTGTTTGACGCCAAAGCGGTGCTCTTCGTCGATAATTAAGAGGCCCAGATCTAAAAAACCAAAGTCGGTCTGCAGCAGCTTGTGGGTTCCGACGAGGATGTCGATTTCGCCAGCCTGTAGACGCTTACTGACCGCTAAAATATCCTTGTTTGACTTAAATCGAGAGACAACCTCAACCGTGATCGGCCAATCAGCAAAGCGATCATTAAAGTTGTTGTAATGTTGTTGTGCGAGCAGCGTTGTAGGCACCAGTACGGCCACTTGTTTACGATTATGTGCTGCAATAAATGCGGCTCGCATGGCGACTTCTGTTTTGCCAAATCCAACATCACCGCATACGAGTCTGTCCATCACCTTTTCAGCGCACATATCGTGCTTTACTGCTTCAATCGCAACGGCCTGATCTGGCGTTTCCTCGAAGTTGAAACTCGAGCAAAACTGCTCCCAAGCCGTTTCGTCGAGCGCGTGTGCAAAGCCTTTACGAGCTTCTCGTTTGGCATAAACCTCCAAAAGCTGTGCCGCGACGTCAGAGGCTCTCTCAGACGCCTTCCTGCGGGCTTTGCTCCACTGTTCAGTGCCGAGTCGATGAAGCGGTGCCGTGTCCGCGTCACCGCCGCTGTAACGACTGATCAGATGCAACGATCCAACAGGGACGTAGAGCTTGTCGTTATGCGCGTACTCAAGCAGAAGGAACTCTGCGTCGTGGTCATCAATACGCAGTTTTTCAAGACCCATATACCGGCCGACACCGTGCTCTAGGTGCACGACGGGAAGTCCTGGCCGCAACTCAGTTAGGTCTCGGATAATTGCTTGCGTATCGGTTTGGTCGGTGGCTCGGCGTCGGCGCTTTTGAGCCACTCGTTGGCCAAAGAGCTGGTCCTCAGACACCAGAGCGGGTTCGCTCGGCGAGGTGAAGGACGCCCTGTTGATGTCTGCAACCGTAATGCCTAGGGACACGCCGCTGGCCACAAAGTCGTCCCAGTGCGCAACCGGTGTTGCGATGAGACCTTCTTTGGACAGTGACTCAAGGAGGATTTCACGTCTTCCTGCGCTTTCTACGCTCAGCACGACGGGTGACGTGTGCGTCTGCAAAAAGGCGGACAGCTTTGCTACGCCGGAAAGTGAGCCAACCTCCTCATTCTCTGTGAAGGCCTGGGGAGCGTAACTCTCCAGAGCGATGTTGAGTGTTGACTCAGTCGAGCTTCTGAGTTCCAAAACGCAGTGTCGCTTGATGCAGGCATAAAGTTCTTCCGGTGGGATGAAGCCTCGACGCGGTTCGACTAAAGGCCTTCTAGGATCGACTCCGTACTCTTCGAAGCGACGATTTACCTCGCTCCAAAATCGTGTCGCGGAGCTGAAGTTATCACCAACCATGACCATCGGTGTTGCGCTTGGGAGGTACTCAAAGACTGAGTGGCATTCATCAAAAAAGAGGGGTAAGTAATATTCTGCGCCCTGAGGTGCGCGTCCCTGACTGATCTCGTTAAAGACACTGCACTGTTCAGGATCACCGTCGAAGCTCCGGTACCAATCGATCTTAAATCGCTCGATGGCATCGGCATGCAGTGGGAATTCGCGTGCCGGTAGGAGCGCTATATCGTGCAACCGTTGTGCTGTGCGCTGAGTCTCGGGGTCAAAGCTTCGCAGCGATTCGATTTCACCATCAAAGAGATCGATACGCAGTGGTTCATTACTGCCCATGGGAAAGACGTCGAGCAATGAACCCCGCGTCGCAAATTCACCATGCTCAAAAACTGTATCAACACTTCGGTAGCCGTTGCGCGTGAGGTTGCGAACAAACTTTTGCGCATCCAGGTGTTGGCCTTGAGAGAGACTAAGAACGCCCGCTTCAATGAAATGCTTCGGCGGAAGTCGGTGCATCAATGTTGTTATGGAAGCAATAACCACACCCTCGGTCAGTGTGGGTAACCGCGACAACGCCTTGAGTCTGTCGGAGATGATGTCCTCGTGAGGCGAGAAATTATCGTACGGCAGTGTTTCCCAGTCGGGGATGAGTAGAATTTCTTTTGACGGGTCTAAAAAAAATGGCAGTTCCGCCGCCAGCGTGTGCGCAGCAGCAGTTGTTCCCGTGATAACGATCATTAGCGGCGCGGCTTTTGACAACTCACTGAGGTACTGCGATTCGGTCGAGCCCGAGACTGGCCCGATCGAAGTCCGTTTGCCTGCCTCGTTTGGCCAGGGTAGTGACGATGCAATATTTGAAAATGAAGTCATTCGAGCTCCTTAATCGACGCGAGATTTTACGTGTCAGAACTCTCGCTTACTAGAGCTGAACGGTTGCTGTTCGGGTCATCTGAGGGTGATAATGCCAAGACACTCACATCTTACGACTCCAAAGCGGGTCGACACACAAGGATAAAGCATGGCGCCCCAGAGAAAGCGCCAGCGTCCTGACGATTATTTTGTGGATTGGAAGGAGCGTGAAGCTCTGGCTGAATCCATGATTCCGATCGTCGGCACGCTGGCCCGCGAAAGAAATGTCAAGTGTTACATCTACGGTAAGTCTCTCGTCAATCTCAGTGTTCTGGATATCATGAAAGCGCACCGCTGGGTGCGTCAGGTTGAAGATAATGAACTTTCAGAGTTTGAGACGATCCGCGTTTTGGAGTCGATCGCCAAGCTAAATTTAGGTCCTTCGCACATTGATATTGGGCGGCTGTCCATCGAGTATTTTGACAAAGATCAGGGCGAGGATCTGTCACTTGATGAGTTTGTTGCGAATCGATTGTCTCACTTGGTGGATTCGCAACATCGCCCTGAGGGCCCGGTAGATGTCGTTCTATTTGGATTTGGTCGTATCGGTCGTTTGATGGCGCGCATACTGGTCGCTAAAACAGACGGTGGCGACAACTTGAGGCTGAGGGCGATCGTGGTGCGCAAGGGAAATGCGCCCGATGACCTGGTTAAGCGCGCGAGTCTTTTGAGACGTGACTCCGTTCATGGCGTGTTCCAGGGCACTATTCGCGTGGACGAGGAACGACAGTCATTCGTCGCAAACGGCAATGAAATTAAAGTGATTTACGCCAGTGCGCCAGAGGATGTGGACTATCAGGCCCACGGTATTAACAATTGCTTGGTTGTCGATAACACTGGCGTGTGGCGTGATCGAGACGGTCTATCTCGACATCTGCAGGCGAAGGGGGTGAGTAAGGTGATTCTCACCGCTCCCGGAAAGGGCGATATCAAAAATATTGTAGCGGGAATAAATCACAGTGAAATCGAGCCGGGCGATAATGTCTTGTCAGCTGCATCGTGTACGACTAACGCGATCGTCCCGCCGCTTAAGGCGATTCATGACCGGTACAGGATCGAATCGGGTCACGTGGAGACAGTGCACGCCTTTACGAACGATCAGAATCTTATCGACAACTATCACAAGGCTGATCGCCGAGGAAGAAGCGCGCCGCTCAATATGGTGTTGACCGAGACGGGCGCGGCGAAGGCCGTTGCGAAAGTGTTGCCGCAGCTTGCTGGCAAACTCACGGGCAATGCGATTCGCGTGCCGATCCCTAATGTTTCTATGGCCATTTTGAACGTGACGCTGGCTCAGGAGACATCAAGAGACGAACTCAACGAGTTTATGCGCCAAGTCGCACTTCACTCGCCGTATCGAAAGCAAATCGATTATTCCAATTCTCCGGAGGTCGTATCGACCGATTTTGTGGGATCACGAGCAGCTTGTGTTTTTGATGCTCAAGCCACCATCGTGAATGGAAAACACGTTGTTCTCTACCTCTGGTACGACAATGAGTACGGCTACAGTTGTCAGGTCTACCGTGTTCTTGAGGAGATGGCCGGGATTAAATACCCTACGTATCCTCACACGGATGCAGGCAAACTCTGATTTGCAGAGAGTTGTGGTAAGTCGGCGCCAGTTTGGCTAGAATTCGCGGCGCCGGATGCACATAAAACTGAGCTGAAAACAGCCGCCGGAAAACCTGTAGTTCACTTCACTGGGGGGAGTGGCCACGCTCACGTCAGACACTGTCTGAGCCGCTTCGGTGCAAGCTGACTGCAAGACAGCTAGCCAAGGCGCGAGTGTGCGTACAGCGAACGTAAAATGGGGACAGGTATGATAAAAATTCGCCGCGGATTAAATATTCCACTGGCAGGGGCTCCAGAGCAACGTGTTGCTCAAGATTTTGCACCACGCCATGTCGCGCTGGTCGGTGCTGACTATATTGGTATGAAGCCCACAATGATCGTGTCCGAGGGCGATACGGTTTCGAAAGGACAAGCACTTTTCACCGACAAGAAATGCGAAGGTGTGGTCTACACTGCGCCCGCATCGGGCCGCGTGAGTGCGATCAACCGTGGCGCCCGTCGCGTATTCCAGTCCTTGGTCATTGAAGTTGACGATGCAGTTGATGCGCGAGTCTGGGATGCGGTCTCTGTTGATGCGGCACGCTCGCTGACTTCGGGCGACATCAAAGCTCGGCTTTTGGAGTCGGGGGAATGGACAGCGATTCGAGTGCGACCTTTTAATAAAGTCGCAGATCCTGTAACGCTGCCCGCGGGCTTATTCATCACGGCCATGGACACTCGGCCGCATGCAGTGAACCCGGAAATTGTTATCGCAGAGCAGCCAGAGGCCTTTGAGCTTGGGCAGTGGTTGCTGGCCACGATGAGTCAGTGCCCAACCTACGTTTGCATTGCACCAGGGGCCGATGTTCCTGTTTCGTCTCACTCAAACATTCAAGCGTCTCAGTTTGAGGGGCCTCATCCGGCAGGTCTTGCGGGCACCCACGTTCACTTTTTACAAGGGGCCTCTCTGAGCAAGCTTGCTTGGACCATCGATTACCAAGATGTTATCGCTATTGGCCGTTTGTTCATGGACGGTCAGACCTACCGCGAGCGGCTGATCTCGGTGTCGGGTCCGGCCATAGACACGCCTCAGGTGGTGCGTACTTGTCGCGGTGTTGATATTGAAGCGTTGGTCGCTGGTAGCCAGGCCGCCGGAGAGAATCGACTGATCAGTGGGTCAGTGCTCGGTGGCCGCCGCGTAAACGCTCATTCAGCTTACTTAGGGCGATTCCACAACCAGGTAGCGGTTTTAGCCGAGGGTCGGGACCGTGTTTTCATGGGCTGGCTCACGCCCGGTGCAGAGAAGCACTCTGCCATGGGCATTTACTTGAGCAGTTTGTTCGGGCGAAAGCCGATAGCGATGACGACGACGACTAACGGATCTGAACGCGCCATGGTGCCCGTAGGCGCCTATGAGCGAGTCATGCCACTCGATATTCTACCCACACAACTTCTCCGAGCGCTGCTCGTTGGTGACACCGAAACCGCACAATCACTCGGCTGTTTGGAGTTGGACGAAGAGGACTTGGCCTTGTGTACCTATGTTTGTCCTGGCAAATACGAGTATGGACCAGTGTTGAGCGACAATCTCGCTCGTATTGAGAAGGAGGGTTAAGCCATGGGTTTACGCAGTACGCTAGACAACCTCGAGCCTCATTTTAAACCCGGTGGCAAATACGAGTCTTGGTATGCCCTTTATGAGGCTGTTGATACAATTTTCTACAGCCCGTCGAGCGTGACACAGTCATCTGCGCATGTTCGCGATGGTATTGATCTGAAACGCATCATGATTACGGTGTGGTTCTGTACGTTTCCCGCCATGTTTTATGGCATGTACAACCTGGGATACCAGGCCAATGAGGTTATCGCCGCAGGAGGATACGCGTTAGAAGGATGGCGAGGCGGTATTGTTGCAAGCCTGGGCGGATTCGACCCAAATAGTCTGTGGGACAACTTCCTCTACGGCGCTGTTCATTTTCTGCCGCTCTACGCGATCACGTTCATTGTTGGTGGCTTCTGGGAAGTTCTCTTTGCGATGAAGCGCGGACACGAAATCAACGAAGGTTTTTTTGTGACATCGGTGCTATTTACGCTGACGTTGCCGCCAGACCTGCCACTGTGGCAGGCGGCGATGGGGATCTCGTTCGGTATTGTCGTGGCAAAAGAGGTGTTCGGCGGAACGGGTAAGAACTTCCTCAATCCAGCACTGACCGGGCGCGCATTTCTTTATTTTGCTTACCCAGCACAGTTATCAGGTGACGCGGTATGGACCGCTGTCGATGGTTACTCCGGCGCTACTGCGCTCAGTGTTGTGGCGACCGATGGTATGGCTAAGCTGACCGAGACCTACACATGGTGGGATGCGTTTTTAGGTGCAATGCCCGGTTCTATGGGTGAAACCTCGACGCTGGCGATCATGATGGGTGGCGGGGTCTTACTCATGATGGGCATCGCATCATGGCGCGTTGTTGCTGGATGTTTTGCGGGAATGATTGGTTTTTCGCTGTTGCTTAACGTCATTGGCTCGGATAGCAATCCGATGTTTGCGATGCCTTGGTACTGGCACATGGTGATCGGTAGCTTCGCGTTTGGCACGTTTTTTATGGCGACAGACCCGGTGTCCTCGGCAATGACCGACAGTGGTCGTCTGGCGTATGGCGTGTTGATCGGTGTTATGTGCGTCCTTATTCGAGTGGTAAATCCGGCCTTTCCTGAGGGCATGATGCTTGCCATTTTGTTTGCAAACCTGTTTGCGCCGCTCTTCGATAATTTTGCGGTTCAAGCCAATATTAAAAGGAGACTCGCACGTGTCAGCTAATAACGAGACGCTGTCTCGGGTGCTCACAGTGGCACTCGGACTGTGTATTGTTTGCTCGGTTGTTGTGTCCACTGCTGCCGTAGCGCTCAAGCCACAGCAAGAAGCCAATAAAGCGCGGGATCTTAAGCGCAATATTCTCATGGCGGGTGGTCTCTATGATCCAGAGCGGAGTGTAGAAGAGCAATTTGTTTCGATTCAGCCGCGAGTCGTTGATATTGATACCGGCGTGTTTGTAGATGACGTCGATCCAGCCCTCTTTGATCAACGCAAGTCGGCAAAGGATCCTGCCCAGAGTCGCACTCTGAGCGGTGCTGAGGACAGAGCTAAAATTCTGCGTCGTGAGAATCGTGCGGTCGTGTATCTCGTCAATGACGAGGCCGGTGCACTCGACAGAATTATTCTTCCCATTCGCGGCTACGGGTTGTGGTCCACACTCTATGGGTTTGTCGCCTTGGAGTCCGACGCGAACACGATCGTGGGGCTAGGATTTTATGAGCACGCAGAAACGCCGGGGCTGGGCGGTGAGGTGGATAACCCAAGCTGGAAAGCAAAGTGGTCCGGTAAGCTTGCTTACAAAAATGGTGATGTCGCGATTAGTGTTCTGAAGGGGGCCGTCAATCCTGCGGCAGCCGACGCACAGTGGCAGGTCGATGGCTTGTCAGGCGCGACATTGACAACGAAAGGGGTGCATAACCTCGTCCAATACTGGCTTGGTGATGATGGTTTCGCGCCGCTTCTTGGTAACCTTCGCGGAGGTAACGCCTAATGAACGTTCGTGAGACTTTATTTTCACCCATTATTCAGAACAACCCAATTGCCCTACAGATTTTGGGTATTTGCTCGGCTCTAGCGGTCACGTCATCGCTCCAAGTCAGTCTGGTAATGTCGGTTGCGCTGACTGCGGTGACGGCATGCTCGTCGTTTTTTATCTCCAGTATTCGCATGTTTATCCCGTCGAGTATCCGAATTATTGTTCAGATGACCATTATTGCCTCACTGGTGATCGTGGTGGACCAAATACTCAAAGCGGTTGCTTACGACATTTCCAAGCAGTTGAGTGTGTTCGTTGGCTTGATCATTACTAATTGCATTGTGATGGGGCGAGCGGAAGCATTCGCGATGAAAAATCCACCGATTCCCAGCTTCTTAGATGGGTTGGGCAACGGCTTAGGGTACTCCTTTGTTTTGATCGTCATCGGTGTGGTCAGAGAGCTATTCGGTGCCGGTTCGCTGATGGGTATAGAAATTCTTCCACTGGTCACTGAGGGCGGCTGGTACAACCCTAATGGTTTGCTGTTATTACCGCCCAGCGCGTTTTTCTTAATCGGCTTCCTGATTTGGGCTATTCGCGCCGTGCAAACTGCACAGGTTGAAGAGCCCGAATTCAAGATTGCCAAGCACACGGTTTCCGAGGAGGGCGCGTAATGGAACATTACTTGAGTCTATTTATCCGCGCTGTATTCATCGAGAACATGGCGCTCGCATTCTTTTTAGGCATGTGTACATTCCTCGCTGTCTCAAAAAAGATCTCGGCAGCGTTTGGTTTGGGCATCGCGGTCGTCGTTGTTTTGACCATTACCGTACCGGTCAATAATCTCATCTATCAAAACTTGCTCGCAGACGGCGCACTTGCTTGGGCGGGCTACCCAGACCTAGACCTGAGTTTCTTGGGATTGCTGTCCTATATCGGTGTCATCGCCGCGCTGGTGCAAATTCTTGAAATGTTTTTAGACCGATACGTCCCGGCGTTATATTCGGCGCTGGGCGTGTTCCTTCCGTTGATTACTGTGAACTGTGCAATCTTAGGCGCGTCGCTGTTCATGGTGGAGCGAAGCTATAACTTTGGGGAGAGTGTCGTCTTCGGCTTTGGCTCAGGTGTCGGTTGGGCGCTCGCGATTGTTGCGTTGGCGGGTATTCGCGAAAAGCTCAAATACAGTGATGTCCCCGACGGGTTGCAGGGCCTCGGGATAACCTTTATCACTGTGGGACTGATGTCGTTGGGCTTCATGTCTTTCGGTGGTATCGATATTTAACGAGCTCCATTAGCTCTAGGAGAGTCTTGTGTTTACAACTATTTTCTTTGGCGTAGGTATGTTTACCGCTGTGGTGGTCGCCTTGGTAATGGTCATTTTGGCGGCGCGCAGCAAGCTGGTTGCAACTGGAAATATCAGCATAGAGATCAATGGCGGCAAGACGATACAGGTGCCGGCGGGTGGCAAGTTGCTGCAGACCCTGGCCGATGCCGATTTATTCTTGGCCAGCGCGTGCGGTGGTGGTGGCACTTGTGCTCAGTGCAAGTGCATTGTTGCCGAAGGTGGCGGGACGCTGTTACCAACGGAAGAGAGCCATTTTACTCGACGCGAAGCCAATGAAGGCTGGCGGCTTTCCTGTCAAACACCCGTCAAGCAGGATCTAAAGATTGAGATCCCCGAAGAGGTCTTTGGCGTTAAACAGTGGGAGTGCACTGTTGAGTCGAACGATAACGTCGCGACGTTCATTAAAGAATTGGTGCTGCGACTTCCTGAGGGTGAGGCCTGCGACTTCCGCGCGGGAGGTTATGTACAGTTAGAGTGTCCTCCGCACGCCGTGAAGTTTTCCGATTTCGATATTGGTGAAGAGTACCGTGGTGACTGGGAGCACTTTGGCTTCTTTAAGCTCGAGTCCGCATCTCCGGAGACCACTATTCGTGCTTATTCAATGGCTAATTACCCAGAAGAGAAGGGTGTCGTAAAGTTTAACATTCGAGTAGCCACCCCTCCGCCCCGAACCGAGGGTTTGCCCCCCGGGGTCATGTCGAGCTGGGCGTTCGGCCTAAAGCCTGGTGATACGGTCAACGTTTACGGTCCCTTTGGTGAGTTTTTCGCCAAGGAAACCGATGCAGAGATGGTCTTTATTGGTGGTGGTGCCGGTATGGCACCCATGCGGTCGCACCTTTTCGATCAACTGAGCAGGCTCGATACCGATCGTAAGATTTCGTTCTGGTACGGCGCTCGCTCACTGCGAGAAATGTTTTACGTTGAAGACTACGACACGCTTGCCGCCGAAAATGACAACTTTGATTGGCACGTGGCGCTCTCGGATCCCCAGCCCGAGGACGACTGGGACGGATTGACGGGTTTTATTCACAACGTATTGTTTGAGCAATATCTCAAAGCGCACCCAGCGCCCGAGGATTGCGAATACTACATGTGCGGGCCGCCCATGATGAATAAGGCGTGTATAGAGATGCTTCTGGATCTTGGCGTCGAACGCGAGAACATTTTCTTAGATGATTTTGGTGGTTAAACAGCGTTTGAACTGCATCGTCAGGCCAGCCATCGTGCTGGCCTTTTTGCTTTGTTTGGTTGCGTGTGACTCGAGCCCGAAGAAGGTCCAGCTTCAGGGCGCTGTCTTTGGTACCACCTGGAATGTTACCTATCACGGTGCACCTGAGGGCCTCACCGATAATGATGTTGAGGGGGCCATCACGCGCGCTTTTTCCGTTGTCGATGACAGTATGAACAACTACCGCGCATCGTCCACGCTCAGTCAATTGAACAGCCTGCCTGCCGGACAGATATTTGAGGTCGACTGGGATTTTACGCTGGTGTTCAACGCTGCAATCGACATTCATCAGGCGACCACGGGTGCCTATGATCCTTCAGTCGCGCCTCTGATTAATCTTTGGGGATTTGGCCCTGAGGGTGTGACCGAACGTCCCACAGAGGAACAGCTCACCATTGCCAGATCTTATAGTGGTCTTAATCAGTTCGCTTGGGACCTTTCGGACCGCAGTTTTTTGAAGCGAAACACACGGGCAACGCTGGATTTTTCGTCAATTGCCAAGGGCTACGCCGTTGATCTTGCGGGCGATGCGTTGGATGAAATCGGTGTCGCAAACTTCATGCTCGAAGTCGGTGGTGAAATTCAAACAAGGGGAGTCAGTCCGAGAGGCGATCACTGGCGACTCGCTATTGAGAATCCAATGCGAGCAGGTGTTGGCAAGCCCTATGCAGCCGTATCCGTCAGTGATGTGGGTATTGCCACGAGCGGTAATTACCGTAATTTTTTTGAGGTCGATGGAAAGCGATTTTCGCACCTGATCGATCCCAGAACGGGTTATCCGATAGCGCACGATCTCATATCCGCAACTGTCATTCATCCATCGACGATGATTGCAGACGCCTGGGCGACGGCCCTAATGGTTGTTGGTACAGCTGAGGCACTGCGCTTGGCGAATCTGTATGATTTGAGTGTTTACTTGATTTCTCGCAATGGCGAACAGCTGATAAGCTCACACAACGAAGGCATGAGCCGCTGGCTAATAGAGTCAGATAATGGAGAGATGATCCCTTGATTTTTGTAATTAGCTTTTTAGTCTTCGCGCTTATCATCGCGGCGATGGCCGTCGGTGTCATGGCAGGGCGAGCACCGATAAAAGGGTCTTGTGGTGGTATTGGGGCGCTCGGTATTGATCAGTCGTGTGACCTTTGTGGGGGCGATCCCCAACGCTGCGAAACTGAATCGCGCTCTGCGGATGCGACAGGTACGACGGTGTTTGACCCCAACGAGCGCTGATGCTGAGATCGATAGAAGTCGACATTGCCAGGCGGCTGAGTTTCAGTAAACAGCAGCGCGCCTTCACACGCTGGGTGGCTGCCTTCGCCGCACTGGGCATGGCATTGGGTGTCGCCAGTCTCATTGTGGTGCTTTCGGTGATGAACGGTTTAGCCGGGGAGCTTACGGGTAGGCTTTTAAATGCCATCCCACACGTCGAACTTCGATTTCACGACTATGACGGCGACCCCCAAGCGTTCGCAGAGAGGATCGAATCGTCGCAGCCGGGGACCATCGCGACACCGTACATAAAGCGCCAAGTGATGACGCGAAGTGATTTTGGAACCAGCGGTGCGGAATTAATGGGTCTTGGGACAGAGTCGATCCAACTGCTCAACGTGCGTGTTGTTGACGGCACTCTGGAAGGGGTTACGACGCAGCCCTACCACATTGCTCTCGGCTCGGTGCTCGCAAATTCGCTAGGCGTAGGTATAGGCGACTCAATTGAGGTGGTTTTGCCACGCCTTTCCATTACGCCATTTGGCGTATTACCCCGGTATCGGAAGCTACGCGTGGGGGCTGTGGTCTCCGTCGGAGCCTCGCCCGATGCATCGCTAGCGGTCACCTCACTGGAGACCCTGAAAAAGTTAAGTGGCGTCGCGTACGTAGATGGTATTCGTCTCCAGTTGAAAGACCCTGATCGAGCCGACAGTGTCGCTCAACGCCTTGAGGGCGAATACCAAGGGCGTATCAATGCGGTTACGTGGACAGAGTCCTATGGATCCTTGTTCTCAGCGATTCGGATGGAGAAAATAATGGTGAGTATTTTGCTCTCTGCGCTGATTGCGGTTGCCGCTTTTAACGTGGTGTCATCATTGACGATGTCGGTGGCAGAAAAACGATCTGATATTGCGTCGCTTCGGGTACTCGGTCTGAGCGCCGCTGGGGTGCGTCGCATTTTTCTCTTGCATGGTTTGATGCTGGCGACGTTCGGGATTTTACTCGGTACGGTCATCGGAGTACTCATGAGTTTAAATTTGAGTTCGCTGATGGCGCTACTAGAGCGAGTCTCCGGTTGGACACTCTTTGATCCAAGTGTGTATTACATTGGGGGTTTACCTACTGACTTGCAGGGCACTGACATCGGCTGGGTAGTGGGCACGGCGGTCGTGCTCAGCTTGGTTGCCGCGGTCTACCCAGCCCATCGCGCAAGCAAAATATCGCCAGTCTCGGCATTGGACGGATTGGAGGCTTTTTGATGGTGATTTTGTCAGCCCGCGCAGTGACCAAAACCTATCCCGCATCGGCGGGTCCAGTTTCAGTACTGAGTGATCTAGACTTCGAGCTGGTGTCAGGGGAGCGAGTCGCAATTGTGGGGACGTCTGGCGCCGGGAAGTCGACGTTACTCAATATACTCGGTGGTTTAGACACTCCGAGCGCCGGAGTTGTTCATTTGGGGACCAAAGAACTCACCTCGTTGAACGAAGGCGAACTGTGTCAGTGGCGGAATCAAAATCTTGGTTTCGTTTTCCAGTTCCATCATTTAATGCCCGAGTTTACTGCGCTCGAGGCAGTAGCGATGCCCGCGCGTATCGGTGGCATTTCGCAGCGAGAGGCATCGGTTTCAGCAGAAGCGCTGTTGGTCCGTCTGGGGTTGGCTGAGCGGATGCATCATCGGCCCAATCAATTGTCTGGTGGAGAGCGGCAACGCGTCGCTATTGCGCGCGCATTGATTAATCGTCCGCTGTGCGTGCTCATGGACGAACCCACAGGAAATTTAGACCCAGATACAGCGGAGTCGGTCATGGCACTGATGCGTGAACTTGACTTTCAAAGTACCGCACTTGTCGTAGTTACACATGACCCGCAGGTCGCAGAGCGCATGGATCGTCAGTACAGACTGTCCGGCGGCAAACTTAGTTTGTCCGCATAGTCATGAGGTGGCCCACTCGCTTTCACTGGGGAATAGCAGCTCGGCAAGCACTTGATCCGGGTCTTGGTCTTTCCGCATTTCTCTCAAGACTATCGATCGTCGGCATGCTAATTGCCGTCTCGCTGCTACTCGCAGCTTTATCGGTGATGAATGGCTTTGAGCGAGAGATGCGGGTGAGAATTCTGAATCTTGTTCCGCATGTGACCGTTCGGGGCTTTGCCGCGGACAGCGAATGGCAGCAGGTCACCGATGAGTTAGAGCAAACTGAGTCGGTGAGGCGTCACTTCCAGTTCAGTGACATCGACGCGTTGTTCACGATCCGTGGTGAGGCAAGAGTTGTTCGGCTCATCATTGCTGACAACACTGCTTTGAACGGCCTCGAAGCCTACATCACGCCCACCAGCGCGCAAATCTCCTCCGATGAGTTGATCCTGGGTGACTCCCTCGCCAAAGAGCTTAATTTGCGAGTGGGTGATGTTGTCTCGGTGTTGTTGTCAGGTGGTGCAGGACGTAAAACGCTGACCCCTCGGAACCTTGAATTGGTCGCAACGCTTAATTCTGAGACTGAGATTGATCGCTATTTCGCATTCAGTGGTCAGGGTATGAACACGACGCGACCACTCCCCGACAAGGCACATGCCATAACGCTTGCTGACCCACTGCAGGCTCGCGTGTTTGCGACGACGCTTCGGCAAAGCTTGTCGTCGCAATTTTGGGTGTCAGATTGGACCGCGAGTCAGGGTAATTTGTACCAGGCGATTCAATTATCGAGACAGATCGTGTCACTGATGCTGGCATCGTTGCTGTTGATCGCGATATTCAACGTCGTTACCTCGCTCGTGCTCGTTGCTTCTGATCGATCCGCGTCGTCAGCGATGCTAAGAGCCATGGGCGCAAGCCGAGGTGATATCAGCACAATCTTTGTCATTCAGGGAACGATTATTGGCGTTGGAGGTGCGGTTCTGGGCGCACTTTTGGGAGTTGTATTGGCCATGAGTACGCCTTATCTCGTTACCCTGGTGGAGTCGTTGCAGGGTGCAGCACTTCTCGATACCCGTGTCTATCCTCTGGCTTATGTGCCGGTTGACCTTCGCCTTAAGGATTTTATTTTAGTTCCGAGTTTGGCGTTTGTTTTGTCGGTAATATCGTGCGCTGTGCCCGCAATTACTGCGTCCCGCTTGCCGATCAGTCAAGGGCTTATGCAGAGTCGCTAGCGGCGAGACCTTTTTCGTTCTCGTCGTCGTTGGGCGCGCTCCGCTATGCGCTGGCTAATTCGAAATCGCCACAAGCCGTCGGCCACAAAATAACCTATTAAGGCGGAAGCGAGCCCCATGACTAGGCATCCAAGCAAAAAGGGTGGCCAGATACGGAGAATTTCCGGATTCAGTGGATCCAACCAATTAATCGCTGACACATCGATCGGGGGTGCCCCCAGCAGCGCGCTGCCAATGAGGTAAGCAGCAACATAGATGACTGGCATGGTGAGGGGGTTCGTGACAAAGATCAGTGAGAATGACAGAGGCACGTTGGCACCTATACGGATCGCAATGAGCACGGCGACAATCATTTGACCGGGTAAGGGAACCATTGCACAAAACAATCCAATGGCCGTGGCGCGGGCGATTGAGGTGCGACTGATGTGCCACAGCTCACGCCGTTCCAAAACATTTTTGAGAAAGCCGAGCCCTTTCACCTCCTTGAGGTGAGTGGGCGAAGGTAGGAATTTTCGAAGGGACCGCTTGGGCATAAGTACCGCTTTGCTATTCTCCAGTGAGGGTCATTATCACTATTTGTCGTTAAAACCGACCAAGGCTCTCTGCGTTTAGTATTTTGCAAGCAAAAGTCGTGGTGTGTTGCGCTCAGTATGAGGCCGATGAAAAGCCACCGCCACTTGCGAATGAGTGAAATCTTATTATTTTTGACACTGAATCGCGCTTCATTACTCTTTATGGGCACGGTGCTGTTCAGTATTGTGCTTCCCAGTTCACTGTTTTGGCCCGTTTCAGTGGGTATCTGTATTTGCGCACCTTGGATGACGCGTCAAAGACGAGTGAGTTTTGCCGTCTGCAGTGGATTACTAGTGGGTATGTTCCACTACGTCGATGTCACCGGGTCGCAATTAGCGCACGAGTGCCTGCAAGACGAGATTAAAATCCGTGCTGAGGTGGTTGCGTTCCCCACGGTGATTAAAGCACCTCATAGCGATCGACTGAATCTACTGAGTCTCAAAGTTCTTGATGTGGATTCGGTCCACTGTGCCGGTATCAGTCGGATTTCTGCGATGTATCCTGCTAATCCGACCGAGGTGGTCCCGCAACTAGGCGATTTGATCGAGGCGCGCGTCCGTTTAAAGCGCAATGACACACGCTGGAGCCAGGGAGGGTTACCTGGCAACGTTCGGTCTTTATCATCGAGCCTGGACGCACGCGCTTCCATCAGGGAATTTGCCGTTGTAAACCCCGCATCAATGCTGAGCACGGCAACACTTCGATCGAACCTGAGCCGAACGGTTGAGGGCTCCGCCACGTCTGAAATTTCACGACGTCTACTTCTAGCACTGCTGCTGGGTCGCCAAGACGTCCTCAGTCCACTCGACTGGGATCTTCTTCGGCGCTTTAGCTTGACCCACGTGTTTGTAGTGAGTGGGCTGCACGTCAGTCTGGTGGCGGTTTGGATGGCGTTCCTGTTGTCGCTGCCAAGGCGACTCTTTTGTTTGGCGGTTGACCGAGGAGACCTTCTGAACGCCTTTGTTGGAGTGAGTGTCGCGACGATTTTTTATGTCACGTTAACCGGAAGTTCGCTTCCTGCACAAAGAGCCCTGTGGATGACATTATTAGGCTTTTTCGCGCGTGCCATACTTTGGCGCTGCGATTCTGCCTCCGTTCTTTGTGTTGCGGCAGCCGTGTTGATCGCTCTCAATCCTTGGAGCGCACTCACTCCTGGTTTTTGGCTCAGCGTTGTATTGACTGGGTTTATTTTGCGCGAACTCAATAGACCAAACCCGAATAGTTTTTGGGGCTGGTTGCGGTTGAATGTTGTCCTTGCGCTTACATCATCTTTCTTATCGGTGATTTTTTTTCAACAGTTCTCGCTCGCGGCGGTGCCCGCAAACCTTGTTTTAGTGCCGCTACTGACCAACCTAATTCTACCGCTTGGATTGTTTGCTTTGATTATTCAGGGCATTAGCGCCGATTTAGCGAGCTTTTTGATGTCGGTGTGTAGTGGATTTCTTGACGTATTTTTAGTCGGAGTATCAGCAGTGGATGTGCAGTCGGGGGCTTGGTTTATGACCTCAGTCTGGTTACATGCAGGAATACTCGCGCTCCTGTCGTGCGCGGCGCTCTGCACTTTACTCGCGGCAAAGGCACGACTGTGGGTCTCACTTTTGCTGTTAATAACGCTTGCAGGCTCTTCCAGCGAAGATGCTCGCTTTAGGTTGGAGTTCGCAGATGTTGGGCAGGCGACATTAGTCATCGCACGAATATCAGACGTGGTTATGGTCTACGACACGGGAGGTGTGAGCTG
>ENA-OREB01000058-OREB01000058.1-marine-metagenome-genome-assembly--contig:-NODE-58-length-58558-cov-8.484380_pt1 | contig 58558 bp, 43 predicted proteins | sample MGYA00248625_ERZ508552 | MGnify/ENA primary metagenome ERZ508552 (study PRJEB26219, sample SAMN06267888) | marine metagenome | isolation source: Monterey Bay, California, USA | place: USA:Monterey Bay...
CCATTGGTGCTGTCCATAAGGTGTCTGCAAAGCTATGTCTGACCAAATGGATATCGCGCCAAACACCAGTATAAACAAAGGAAACAGGCACTTTTGAAGCCAAAAAATGTAGCTTGTATCTGTTATTTTATTGATTTTCATTGGCGATTGATCTTCCAGCAGTCCATTCAATTTTCACTTCATTCACGAACCCAATTCAGAGACTCCTTTGCAAACATCCGAATTCCATCCCTTTCTTTGCAATCCTATTCAAACACAATCCATGTCGAAAAATTTAGTCATCGTCGAGTCGCCCGCCAAAGCCAAGACCATTGAAGGATATTTGGGCAAAGATTTTGTCGTCAAGTCGAGCTACGGACACATTAGGGACCTGTCAAAAGGAAACGAAAGCGTCAATGTGGAAGAAGGATTTGAGCCAAAATACGTAGTGTCAGATGACAAAAAGCAACTTGTCAAGGAACTCAAGCAGGCCGCTAAGAAAGCAGAAATTGTATGGCTAGCGACGGACGAGGACCGCGAGGGAGAAGCCATTTCATGGCACCTTGCGGAGACACTTAAATTGAAGCCTGAAGCGACGAAACGCATCGTATTTTCTGAGATCACAAAGAAAGCCATCCTAAAGGCAATTGAACGACCTCGCGAGGTGGATGTCAATCTTGTGAATGCGCAGCAAGCGCGACGAATATTGGACCGTTTGGTCGGTTTTGACCTTAGCCCTGTGCTCTGGCGAAAAATCAAACCGGGACTAAGTGCGGGGCGGGTTCAATCCGTTGCTGTTCGTATTATCGTCGAGCGCGAGAGGGAAATCACGCAATTCAAACCGAAAGCAGATTTTAGAGTCGTCGGTGAATTTCAAGTGGATAAGTTAGGCGTCAAAGCACCGTTGAATAAGCGCTTTGCATCCGAAGAAGAGGCCACTCGATTCGTAAATGATTGTGCTGGCGCAAGCCATACGGTTGATTCCATCGAAACAAAGCCAACCTCGCGTAAGCCAACGGCACCATTCACGACATCGACATTGCAACAAGAAGCCTCCCGAAAGTTGGGCTTCTCTGTGAGTCGAACGATGCGAGTCGCTCAATCATTGTACGAGTCCGGATTGATCACCTACATGCGAACGGACAGCACCAACCTGAGCGACGACGCCATCGAACAGGCCAAAGGTTACATCACTTCTTCTTTTGGAGAAAACTATTCCAATCCACAGCAATACAGAGGGAAAAAAGCAAAAGGCGCTCAGGAGGCGCACGAAGCAATACGTCCCTCTGACTTGACGCGCAACACCACAACTGGCGAGCGAGATCAAGAAAGATTGTATGACCTGATTTGGAAGCGTGCCATTTCATCGCAAATGGCGAATGCCAAATTGGAAAACACAACGGCAGTCATTTCAGTATCTACGCGACCTGAAACGTTCATGGCAAAGGGACAAGTCATCACATTCGACGGATTTCTCAAGGTCTACCTCGAAGGAAATGATGATGAAGAAGACAAGGACAAAGACAAGGACAATCGGCTTCCAGCGATGACCGTTGGGCAGAGCCTGCCCCGCCAACGAGTGGTTGCGACGGAACGGTTTTCAAAGCATTCGCCACGATTCACAGAAGCGAGTCTCGTGAAACGACTTGAAGAACTGGGAATTGGAAGGCCGTCAACCTATGCACCAACCGTGAGTACGGTTCAAAAACGCGGCTATGTGGAGAAGGGTGACCGAGATGGCACACCCCGTAATTTCCAACTCATCACGCTGGAAAAAGAAACGGTTACTGTGACAACCGAAACAGAAAACACCGGAGTAGAACGGTCCAAACTTTTCCCAACCGACATCGGAATTGTCGTCAATGATTTTCTGATCCAACACTTCGACCAAATCATGGACTTCAACTTTACGGCCGACGTAGAAGGCCAGTTTGATGTCATTGCCCAAGGGCAAATGGATTGGCGAACGATGCTCAACAATTTCTACAAAGGATTCAAGAAAGATGTAGACGAGACGCGAGAAAACGCTGAGCGAGCTTCGGGTGAGCGCATTTTGGGCAATCACCCTGAAAATGGAAAAACCATCTTGGTGCGAATTGGACGTTATGGGCCAATGGCGCAGATTGGTGGCCCCGATGATGAGGAAAAAGAATTTGCGTCTCTGCTCAAAACCCAAAGCCTGGAGAGCATCACATTGGAAGAAGCTCTTGATCTCTTCAAGCTGCCGCGAAAACTGGGAGAGCTTGAAGACAAAGTGGTCACAGCAGCCATTGGTAGGTTTGGTCCTTATGTTCGACATGATGGCTCTTTTGTTTCCATCAAAGCCGATGACGGAGATGACCCGCATACGATTACGCTCGAACGCGCCATTGAATTGATACTGGCGAAAAAAGCCGCGGATGCGAAAGCTCTGCTCAAAGTATTTGAAGAGGACGAAACGGTTCGGATTTTGGAAGGACGTTATGGACCGTACATCAAAGCGGGCAAAAAGAACGTCAAAATCCCAAAGACGGAAGACCCTCTTTCAATTGACTGGGCTCGAGCCCAGGAACTGATAGAAGAGGCAGCAAAACGCCCGCCACGCAAGCGAAAAAAGAGCTAATACGCGAGGTAATAATCCCCGTTTGAGTGTCAGCAACCTTCATTAGCTGCCGATAAAACCGTTCGGTTTGCAGCGATATTGCGGCTATGTTGGAAGGCATTTATGATCTTTTCGAATCGGTCAATACACCCCATTATTCCAATGCGGATGGGTCGCAACGAATAGCGGAACGAATGGAAGTTCACCGCTTTGACCACCAGCCTGAGCTGGAAGGGGTCAAAGTGGTTCTATTCGGAGTTTTAGACGGTCGAAAAAGCGGAGACAATGAAGGGTGCAGCGGAGCGGCACAGAGCATCCGAGAATGCCTTTATCGCCTGACTCCTCATCAGCATTGGGGAGCCACCGTTGATCTTGGCGACCTTCGACCCGGGCTCACCGAGGCAGATACAGCAGCAGCCGTTGAATCCGTATCTGCAGAATTGATGCAGCTAGGCATCATCCCAATCGTACTCGGAGGAGGTCAAAACTGGACCTCTGCCATGTACAGGGCACTGGAGCCATTTGGCAAGCCCGTGGAGCTGGTAACCATCGACTCTCGACTCGATTTTGGAGCAGATCCTGACGATTCAAATTCGAGAAACTTCATGAATGACATCATTCTTCATGAGCCAAATTACTTGTTCGATTATACCAACATCGGTCACCAGGGGTACTTGACTGATCCGGACACACTGGAGTTGCTCGATAAAATGCAATTCAGCTCCATTCGATTGGGAACGGTTTTGTCTGGACCCCACCGAATGGAGCCAATCTTACGAGATGCCGATTTGGTTTCCTTCGACGCGAGTGCAATTCGTGGAAGTGATCACGCCGCTCATAGCGAGGCAGGGCCCAATGGCATAGACGCCGTGACCGCATGCAAGCTTGCTCGATATGCTGGCATGAGTGACCGCATCAAGGGGATTGGTTTTTTCGAACACAATCCTGACTTGGACCAGCGCAATCTGGGTGCACAACTTATGGCTCAGATCGTGTGGCACGCTCTCGATGGGATTTTTGCACAGAAATCGGACCTTCCAAAATGCAGTCTCGAGGAATACACCAAATTTGTAATTGATTTGGAGGAAGTAGACCAAGAGGTTATTTTTCACAAAAGCCCCAAAAGCGACCGTTGGTGGATGGAGATTCCATACCCACCGCAAAAAGGCAACCACAAGAAAATGACCCACCTTGTCAGTTGCGGCCATGAGGATTACATAGAAGCTACACAAGGAAAACTTCCAGAACGTTGGTGGCAAACCTTTAAAAAACTCGCTTAAATAGCATCGACCGCAGGAGAATATCTCTCTGGAAATTCACAAGTTTTAGAAATTCTCTATATTAGCGTTCTTGAGGCTGACCTGCTTTAAGAGAAATTCGCTGACAACCAACTAGTTAACATGACTCGAATCCTCCTACTCGCGTGCATTTCTTTTGCAATCGCATCAACCGCGATGGCTCAACAAGACCCGCAATTCACCCAGTGGTACATGGAACCTGCCTCATTCAATCCTGCCGTTGCGGGCAACAGTGAGCTCACTTGCGTTTCTGGCACTTACAGAAACCAATGGGAAGGCCTCGACCGTGATCCCAATACAAGCATGCTCACAGCGCACACGTTTGTTGATGCTCTCAAGGGCGGCGTGCTTCTCAGTTTTTACTCAGATGCCCTCGGACAGGAAACAAACACCTTGGGTAAATTGGGATATGCGTATCACCTTGAGCCACTTTCGAACGGAGCCATTGTTAGCGTCGGTCTTGCTGCTACAATGTTTTCAAAAACACTCGGAAACGAGTGGATTGCGATCGACGATTACACCCAGGATCAAGCCATCCCCAATAATAAAACAAGCTCGAGCGCAATCGATTTGGACCTCGGGGTTTTCATCCGAAAGCCCGGCTCTTTTTATGCTGGTTTGAGCACCACTCATCTCATGGAAACCGAGTTGGCTGACTTGAGCATGCAACCCCGACGCCATGTTTATGCCATGGGAGGGTACAACCATCCTCTCGACGGAGATTACTTGGTGTTGCGCACGAACGTTATGGCGAAAACTGACCTCGCTGCGACCATCGCAGATGTCAATGTCAACGTTTTGTGGGACAACATGCTATGGGCAGGTGTTAGCTGGCGACCTACGGATGCGATCGCTCCTACATTTGGAGTGGAATATGCCATGGAAGACAAGCAACGAAACACGTATTCTAAGCAAATATTCCGACTCGGATATTCCTACGATGCCACCACATCTGAACTTCGTAACTACTCCTCAGGTTCTCATGAAGTATTCCTTAGTTATTGCTTCAAATTCGAGAGCATTCCAGTGAAGAATCGATATGCTAACCCCCGATTCCTCTAAGGTAGCCATACTAATCGGCAACATTTTGGAGTTATTATTCGTAATCCTTTAGGGATTCACAGCCTGCAAGCAACATGAAAAAGACACTCATCATACTCATCACGGCAGCCACTTTATTTGGCTGTTATGCCGGTCCTCAAGGTGAACTCGTAGGGGTATACCCAAGAGAGAACTGGATTCAGGTAAATCCGTACGGCATGAATTACATTCACTTGGGCTCATACACCATGGGACCTAGTGACCAAGACGTGCCCTTCGCATTGAACACGAGATCCAAAACAGTGAGCATACCAGCTTTCTACATGGATGTTCACGAGATTTCAAACAATGAATACCGTCAGTTCACCAATTGGGTCAAGGATTCTCTCTTCCGAAATACCCTCGCTGAAGATGACAATGAAGACTTCTTCTTCGCTGAAGATGCATTGGGCCGCGAATTGGACCGATTCATTGACAAAGGATATATCCTAAATTGGGAGACACCGATTGATTGGGCGGACGAAGACATTTTCGACCTTCTCTATGACGAGTACTTTCTGCAAGGCTCTGATCAATTTTACAATGAAGCTAGCTTCGATACCCGAAAATTAAATTACCGTTATTGGTGGATGAATTTCCAAGCGGCAGCAAGCAAAGGAGGGCTGGACGAAGAGTTTGGAGAGGTAAATAGCCTGAATCAATTGCACAGCATTCGAGGACATAGTGATCGATCACAATTTGTTGTCGAGGAGACAATCAATGTTTATCCTGATACTTTGGTTTGGGTGAGAGACTACACTTACTCCTACGCAGAGGATATGATGCAGTACTTCTACCATCCTGCATATGACAATTACCCTGTCGTTGGCGTGACATGGAGCCAAGCGAAGGCATTCAATGCATGGAGAACGCAGCTAATGAACAATTACCGCGCTAGCAACGGCCAATCAGATGTACAGCGCTTTCGGCTGCCAACAGAGGCAGAGTGGGAGTATGCAGCACGCGGAGGGCTGCAGTTGAGTCCATTCCCTTGGGGTGGCCCATACATGCGGAATGCACAAGGGTGTCCGCTCGCAAACTTCAAACCGATGCGTGGAGACTATGTTGAGGATGGTGCAATAAGAACTGTTTCGACAGATAGCTACAGCCCAAATGATTACGGACTCTTCAACATGGCCGGAAACGTGGCCGAATGGACGAGCACAGCATTCGACGAGACAGTCTATGACTTCTCTCATGACCTCAGCCCTGAATACAGCTACCACGCGCGTGTTGATGACCCTCCAACACTTCACAGGAAAGTAATCCGAGGAGGCTCTTGGAAGGACATCGGATACTATTGTCAAACGGGTACGCGTTCATTTGAATACCGAGATACGAGCAAAGCATATGTCGGATTCCGGAGTGCCATGACCTACATGGGTCGTGGCAAGAGCGGTTCCCCAGAAGATTGGAATTGATCCCAATCACAGATTGAGACCTGTGACTCAGCACAGCATCAATCTTATTTATTTTACGAATTGAAACCACATTTAAAGATTTTTTTGAGATGAAACCAGGAAGCAAAGGCTGGAAAAATTTGATGGCGAAGATGTACGGAATCGGTGCAGCTGTCGTTATCGTTGGGGCGTTATTTAAGATCAACCACTACCCGTATGCCTCGGAGATGTTGATCATTGGTTTGGGTACAGAGGCGATCATTTTCTTCTTCTCGGCTTTTGAAAAGCCACACGAGGAGCCGGACTGGTCGTTGGTTTATCCTGAACTCGCTACTCCTGCAGATGGTTCACCTCCAAAGAAAAATGTCACAGGCCAATTGGATGACATGCTCAAAGATGCCAACATCGAATCTGATTTGATTGAACGACTTGGAGATGGCATGCGGCACCTTGGTGAGCAAGCAGCTAAAATGGGTGAAGCAGCAGATGTCTCGTCCGCTGCTCAAGACTACGGCACTGCGCTTAATTCAGCCACGACCAACGTGAGCCAACTTGCAGACAACTATGCCAAGGTTTCAGAATCACTCACCGGTTTGGAACAAGCTGGCGAAATGAGTGCTACAGTCGGAAGTGCCATGCAACAGATGACCGAAAATTTGACGTCACTGAATGACATGTATGGAGCACAGCTCGACCAATTGAAGGTCAATTCAGAGCTCTATTCCGGCATGGGCCAATTGGTGCAGAATCTAAATGACTCGGTGGAAGACACGAAGCTCTACAAAGAGAACATTGCGGAACTTTCGAAGAACCTCGCTTCTCTCAACACTGTGTATGGCAATATGCTAAATGCCATGGGTCGATAAGCAAATGATGCTTTCGATGATTTATTACAAATAAGAATCAACCATGGCTGGAGGAAAAGAAACACCCAGGCAGAAGATGATCGGTATGATGTACTTGGTACTCACCGCCCTTCTTGCTCTGAACATATCAAAGGAAGTCCTGAACGGATTCGTCAAAGTAGAAACGAGCTTGCGCAATACGCAAGGAACGCTTGATTCTAAAGTTAACGAAACGAGTTCTGCGCTTCAGGCAAAGTACCTGCAAAACAGGGAGAAGGTCCAACCCTTTTTTGACCGTGCTGAAATCGTGAACCAACGATCAGAAGCACTCATAGGGTATATCAACGAACACAAAGCCCGAATCATGGCAGCCTCTGCTGGTGATTATAATGAGGCAGGAGATTTGAATTATGGCACATACATAGGACAGGACGAGAACGGTATGGACACCGTTCTAAATCTGATGCATGTCCCAATCAAAGACGAGTATCAAAATCTCACAACTTTCGTAGGATTGGCTGAGCCATCTCAACCATTGGAAGGCGAGTGGACAGCCGCTGACTTAAAAGCCAAGATGGGCTCATACGCTGAGTATTTGAGCAATTTATCGGTCACCGATAATTTGGGACAGCGACGTGAATTACCTGAGAGCATTAAAAAGCAAATCGACGAAACATTCGCTTTTCCATCAGAGATGGTCGAGGACCGAGAAGTGAGTTGGGAGCAGGCAACCTTTTATCATGTGCCACTCGCTGCGGTTATGCCGCTCATGACGAAGATGACCCTTGATGTCCAGGACATCCAAGAGGACATCCTGTCCTGGTTGCTCGGAAGTGTCGATGCCAAATCATACAAGTTCACGAACCTATTGCCATTGGTTGTGCCCGAGTCAAATTACATTCTACGAGGAGACAGTTTCCGCGCAAATGTTTTGCTAGCTGCCTTCGATGGAACCAATCCTCCTGACATCTTCGTTGACGGCCAGAAATGGAATGGACGAGATTCAAGCATGCTTGAATATGAGGACATGGAAACCTTGCCAATTGGTCTGGATGGATTGGGTAAGCTGCGTGTATCCACGCGAGGCATGTCCCTTGGTGATGTCAACTACAAAGGATTGATCAGATTCCAGGGACCCGATGGGAACATCGAACCTTATCCGTTCTACACTCCAAGTTTTACGGTTGCAGAGCCTGCTCTCGTCGTTTCACCGACCAAAATGAATGTGTTCTACCGCGGATTGCCAAATCCCGTCGAAATATCCGTTCCCGGAGTGCCTGGTGACCGGCTTGACGTGCGCATCACCGGTGGCCACAAAATCAAGAAACAACCAGATGGTTCTTACGTAGTGGAACCAGGAAAGACCAAAGAAGCAAAGATTACCGTCTCGGCTACCATGCCCGATGGCTCAAAAAAGTCATTGCCTCAGCGTGATTTTCGCGTGAAGAGAATTCCAGATCCGGTACCATCCTTCGCTGGGAAAGAGCCCTCTGACCGCACCATCAGCAAAAACACACTGCTTGGAGCACCCGGTGTTGCAGCCAAAATGGTGAATTTTGATTTCGATGTAAAAGTTGTCGTCAAAAGCTTCAGCATCTCAGTCAGTCGCGATGGCACTCTGGTCGAACGAAAATCAAACAGCAACCGCTTAACGGATAACATGAAAGAACTTCTCAATCGTGTCACCCGTGGAAATGTGATCTACATCGAAGACATTGTTGTCAAAATGCCTGACGGTACAGAACGGCAATTGGCGACGATGAAACTCAAAGTATCCTGAACAATCTCAACAATATGAAAAGGTTCATCACCCCTATCTTGCTTTTCATTCTTTGCATTGCCACTTCTGCTAACCTATCAGCACAAGTCTCGAATGTATTGGATGGAGCATACGTCAAGGAAGCCAACATTACGAAACGTGTCGTGCCTTATCCGCATCTGCGAGAAGCTGACGTCATGTACACGCAACGAATTTGGCAAGAAATTGATCTTCGAGAGAAGATGAACCATCCGTATTACTACCCTGTAAAGCCCATTGCTGATCGCAAGAGCTTGTTTGACGTTGTCCGGAATGCTCTTCTCGTTGAAGGATCGCTCGTTGCCTATGGAACCGGGCCAGCCGGTGACGATGACGAGTTTCGCTATCCCTTGACACCGAACCAAGTTGACAGCATCTTGAACCCAACGGTGCTGATTCCAGAATTCGACCTGGAAACCGGAGAGAAAATTGGTGATCGACCGGAGCAAGTTGCCATTGAAACAGGATCAATCACGCGTTATTTAATCAAGGAGGATTGGATTTGGGACCGACAAAGAGGAGAACGTTATGTTCGCATCATCGGGATAGCCCCTCGTTTAGAAGAGTTTGACGACGAGGGATTATCAAAGGGATTCAAAGACCTCTTCTGGCTCTACTACCCAGAATGCCGCTATGTTTTCGCAAATTCTGAGGCTTATAATCCGATGAACGATGCGCAGCGAAGAACGTATGAGGACCTCTTCCAAAAGAGATTCTTCAACAGCTTCATCGTAAAAGAGTCGAACGTTTATGATCGACCAATCTCTTCCTACGCAAGAGGTTTAGACGCATTGGCAGAATCGGAACGAATCAAACACGAGCTATTTCTTCTAGAGCATGATCTCTGGCATTATTAATAGCAACTCAATCTAAAAGCCGGTCCTCGAGACCGGCTTTTTTTTGCTCCAATAAAGCGCGACCTTTGCCGACCTTATGTTAAGTATATCCAACATTTCAGTCCATTTTGGACAACGAACGCTGTTCGAAAACCTCGACTTGTTCATCGGCCTTCGCGAACGCGTTGGACTGGTTGGAAGAAACGGGGCTGGGAAATCAACCTTGCTCAAAATCATCGCTGGTGTGAACCCGCCAACCACTGGAACCGTCACCATGCCAAAAGGATCCAAGGTTGGATACCTGCCGCAAGAAATGGAGCACAACGAAAATGCGACCATTCTAGAGGAAGCCAGCAGTGCATTTGTCGAAGTCCAGGGCATGGAGAGTCGGCTTGAACAAATCACAAAAGAACTCGGTGAGCGCACCGACTATGAATCCATTGAATACGGACGACTGATAGAAGAGCTAACGACTACCAACGAGCGAATCGATTTGTTGGGTGGTGCTTCGCAGGAAGAACAGGTTCAACGCATCCTTCAAGGACTTGGCTTCATGCCAGAAGATATGGCTCGGAAGATGAGCGAATTTTCAGGGGGTTGGAAAATGCGCGTAGAGCTTGCCAAGCTATTGCTTGCTAGCCCTGAGTTGCTCTTGCTCGACGAGCCCACAAATCACTTGGATTTGGAAAGCATAGAGTGGTTGGAGGGGTTTCTTATGCAATCAGCAAGCTCCATCCTATTGATTTCTCACGACCGGACGTTCTTGGACAACCTGACAACAAGAACCATTGAAATCACTCCCATCAAACTCTTTGATTTTAAATCAAGCTTTACCAAATACCAAGTTTGGCGAGAGGAAGATCGACTGAGACAAGAACAAGCCTATAAGAACCAGCAGAAGTACATCGAAGACACCGAGGTACTCATCAACAAATTCCGTGCAAAAAAGAACAAAGCAGCTTTCGCCCAATCCCTTATCAAGAAATTGGACAAACTTGAGCGTCTTGAAGTTGATGCCATGGACAAGGCAGACATTCGCTTTCGTTTCCCATCCGCTCCTCGATCTGGAAAAGTGAGCATCGAGGCGGCAAGTCTCACCAAATCTTACGATGATAAGCCCGTCTTCGAAGGACTCGACTTCCTCCTCGCCCGGCAACAAAAAGTGGCAATGGTCGGGAAGAATGGCGCGGGAAAAACCACGCTCACGCGCATCTTCATGGGGCTCGAAAAGCACCTCGGAGACCTGACCATAGGACACAATGTAGACATCGGTTACTACGCTCAAAATCAAGCCGAAGAACTCGACGGCAACTTGACCGTCTTTGAAACATTGGACGACGTAGCCGTGGGTGAGATTCGCAAAAAACTCCGCAGCATTCTAGGGGCTTTCCTATTCAGTGGAGAGGACGCTGACAAAAAGGTCAAAGTCCTCTCGGGTGGAGAAAAAGCAAGACTCGCTTTGTGTAAACTGCTCTTGCACCCCTACAATCTCTTGATCTTAGATGAGCCGACCAATCACCTCGACATCAGAGCCAAAGGTGTCCTCAAGGAAGCACTTCAAGCTTTCGATGGCACATTGATTGTGGTCTCGCACGACCGAGACTTCTTGAATTCACTGACTGAATTGGTTTACGAAGTCACGCCAACAGGACTGAAGCAATACATTGGAGACATCAAGCAATTCCTGCACGAAAAACACGCAAATAGCATCCGTGCTTACGAAGCAGAAAAAGGGACTTCGATTCCAACGCCCAAGATTAAAAACGATCCTAGAAAAGATCAAAAATCCATCCAAGAAGAGACCAAAACTTCCAATAAGGAATCCTATAAGGCCCGCAAAGAAAGAGAACGGCAGGAAAGAAAAGATCAAAACCGTTTCCAAAAATTAGAAGTTCTCATCGCAGAAAAAGAAACGGAACTCAAGGAAATGAATGCCGAAATCGCTGCCACGGGAACCGACGACAGGGCCAAGATGACTGAGCTTTCATACAAGTATGAAACCGTACAAAATGAACTCAGCTCTGCAATGGAAGAATGGACACAACTGGGCGAAAAACTCATCTGATTTCTTTCAAACATTGCAGCGGGGAGCTGAATAAAAACCGCTCCGATTGTTGATAACCGCTGTGCAAAAGTCCGCAATACAGGGCCCTAAGCCGCTTGAATACTTGAAACCTATTCTGCACCTTCGTCGTATGCAGAGCGTGAAGAATACAATTGCCTTTTTAGCTGTGATCATGGGAACACTCAGTGCCCAAGCACAGAATACCCCGTTGTCCATCGGAATGTCTCTTGGTGGATCCAATTACCTCGGAGAAATTGGAGGGAAATTCGATCCAAGAGCATCACTACTCGATGCCGATATCATCACAACATCACCCGCAATTGGCGGATTCTTGCGGTATGCTGCAAATGATTACGTTCGGGTTTCAGGCGAAATTAATTACGTCCACATTCGTCAGTCTGATAGCAATGCAGAAGATCCTGCTCGTCAAGCCCGCAATCTCAACTTTCGCAACCGCATGGTTGAATTTGGGTTCAGAACAGACTTTACGCTTTTCAACTTAGGACAATCGAGCTATCCAAGAAATTTTGCACGTCCTGGAAAGATGTCATTCAAAGCATTTGCATTCACCGGTGTCTACGGGGTACTGCACAATCCACAAGCCCAAATCACGAATGACCCCAACAACGAATGGGAAGACCGGTGGTACGACCTGCGTCCTCTTCGAACAGAAGGTCAAGTTGAAGAGTATGCCTCATTCATTGCTGCTATTCCCATGGGAATAGGATTTGAATTTGGCCTAGGCCAAGGCTGGATTTTCGGAGTCGAAGGTTCTTGGAGAGCGACCTTCACCGATTATCTTGACGATCTTTCGGGCATGTACGCCAACCCAGAATACCTCTCGCCACTGGCTGAAGCCATCAGCTCACAGACGAGCACTGAAGTCATTGCCGCAATCAATGACCCCGAGTCGGGCAGTGTTGGAAATCACACTTACAGCGATGGCGGTACATTTCGCGGAAATCCCGAAACGAACGACAGTTACGGCACCATTCAATTCACGTTTAGCCGTGTGATTGATACGCGAACCTCTTTCGAGCGAGCGCTGGACCACATTTCCAAAAGAAGATAAGGGTTTATACCCCGCCCAAATAGGACTTCCAACGGTCAATCACCGTAACCATGTCTTGGGGCAATTCAGTCTCAAACGTCATCCGCTCTTTGGTCTTGGGGTGAGTAAATGCCAATGAGCGAGCATGGAGCGCTTGACGAGGGAGCACCTCAAAGCAGTTGTTTAGAAACGCCTGGTACTTCCCTCCTCGAACTCCTTTCACCGCGCGGTTTCCGCCATACGACGCATCTCCAAACAATGGATGGCCTGTGTGCTCCATATGCACTCGGATTTGGTGGGTGCGGCCAGTCTCCAATTTACACTTTACCAACGTGACAGGACCCAATCGCTCCAGCACTTCAAAGTGCGTCGTAGCGTGTTTGCCCTCGTCACCATGGACGTAGACACCTTGAAGCTTTCGGTTTCGTCGATTGCGTCCAATGTGCCCTTCGATGGTACCGTCCTTCTCTAAATCACCCCAGACCAAAGCCAAGTACCTTCGGTCTACAGAACGCTCGAAAAACTGTTGACTCAAAGAGGTCATCGTTTGTTCTGTTTTGCCCAGCACCATCACGCCAGTGGTGTCTTTATCCAATCTATGGACCAGCCCAGGCCTCGGTATAACTTGATCAAATTGTGCATCACGTGGCCTGCCGCTGGACAAATCTGGAGGTAGCTCATTTTGCTGTTGCAATAAATGCCAAGCCACACCATGCACAAGCGTCCCCGTGTAATTACCATTACCCGGATGAACCACCAGGCCTGCTGGTTTATTGATGACCATGAGCTCGTCATCTTCAAACAAAACATCCAACTCCATTTCTTCTGGAATCAACTCAAATGTCCGGATAGGATTGGGCAATTCGATGGTAACGGTATCCAAGGCCTTCACTTTGTGATTCGGCTTGACTGAAACCCCATTGACTCGGACATAACCCGCTTTCGCCGCTCCTTGCAATCGGGTCCTCGACATATTGGAGACGAGATTGAGGACGAATTTATCGACACGCAGAGGCACCTGCCCCGGATCTGCTGTGAGGTGATGATGTTCGAAAAGCTCTTCCCCAGATTGGTCATCGGGATCCTTAGCAGGATCATCACCAAGGCTTTGATTGGTATCAGTCATCTCAATTTCTAAGGATTTGAACACTTTCACCTGAATCACTGACCAATACATACATGCCTGCAGAGAGACCTGTCAGATCGCACTCATAGACACCTGCGTTGGGCCATTGACCTGACTGCAAAAGGCGGCCCTCCACGCTCCAAAGCTGCCATGAACATGCCGCAGGTATTTGAATTTGACAAGCATCGCCATTTGCAGGGTTGGGGTAGACTCGGAGGCCTGAAACGACTGAAGATTCGTTCTCAAGCACATCACTCCATGCTTCCGTTTTATTGGCACGCAACACCGGACGAATCATAACCGAACCGTTTATTTCGGAATTGATCCAGCTGCCACCAAGACCAAGGGAGTAATGCAACTGTCCCACATTTGCATTGGTGTTTTTGTCCAGCCCAAAGTTCAAGCCCACTTCGTTTGCCTGAACCAATCCTACATGAATATTGCCCTCTACTGGAATCGGATCATCATATTCGTAAAAAGCAAACAAGTCGTAACCCTCATTGAAATATTGAGGGGACTGAAATTGGAAGTTTTCCGACAACTCTGCTCCAGGAATACCTAGGCTGTCTTGCCAAGCCCTGAGCAAAAAAGTCTCATCATCGGCATTTGTGTAATAAGGCGTGAAGTGAATGGCCAAGCCAAGCAGCGTATCAGGCACTTCGAGGGAATAACGAACGGCCAGCTTGCCTCCCGCCGCCGTAAGCGCATACGCCTTTTCAGCAGTGCCGTCATCATAGGCAAAGTCGTTTTCAAAAACTTGGAGAAAAACAATGCTATCATTGTCGGGCACTCCTTCCTTTTCAGTGTGCAAGAGCCCAATGGAACTTTGCCAAACCGAAACTTTAAACGTCGCCGTAGTGTCGGCGACTTCGGTGTCAAACACAAAGCTTTCACCCAACGGGTTTTCACCGATGTAAAGCGTCGTATTGAAGGCTGTTTGTGGCTGAACATTGGTGTTTTGCACCGGAGCCTCATAGACATCCACATTGCTCTCATAATCCATCGAGAAACCATAGTTAATGTTATCAGCTTGCGTGCCAAAATTGCGTTGGTTGATGAGCAAACTATCGCGCATATAGTAAGCCGGATTCGCTACAAAGTGATTCCAAGGCATACGTGTGAAATCACGCAATAAAGTGGAAACAGGCTCTGTAATGGCCACCTCGCTCACCACTTGAAACTCTGCAGGAATGATTTGGTCGTCCAGCAAGATGTAGTCCAAATGCCACAAATCAACGTTTCCGGCAAGAGCGCCGTAATTCCGAAATCGGAATTGGAAATCATTGACCAAGTTTGGAAACTGATCCACCGGAACAAAAACCCGTTCAAACGCATCGGTGGCGGTGCTATCCGATGACCAAACTTCCGTCCAAAACACCTCGCCCGACACATCATCCGTGGACTTGAATTCCAACACAAGGAAATCCTCCCCGACATCAGGTGCGTTGCCGCGGCCACCTGCCTGGTAATGAAACATCAGATGCACGTTGGATTCGGGAAAGTAACCATTGAGTGCTATCGGAAGCGAAGTCAAGGTGTCGCACCAACCCGGGGTATTGACCTCCACAAAATTGTAAGGTTCGCCGAATCGATTCATCCCATCCAGTGTAGCTGCGCCAATCGTAGGAGATTCAATTGCGAATGTTTCTGTCCTTCGAGCAGAACCCAACTCCCATCGTTGGAACGCTTCAAATCCTGGAAGAGATCCATCCGAATACGGAATAGACGGAGTCGAAAAATCATCAAAAAAAGGCAAGGAGAGAGCACCACCTCTCAAGTGCGACGCAGCGTCTGCAGAAGGGCGGAAGTTTCGAAGCGCCTCGGAATGAGCTGATCCATCATCGATTGGGATGAATTGCAAGTCCCGCTCAACTTCAGCAGACGTTATGGACTGTGCCAAAACAGGCTCCAATCCCAGCAGACCCGTAGACAAAATCAATCCTGCCGTCCAAATAATTCGACTTCTCTTTCGCATGCTCAGCTATTCTATTACGATGAAATGATCATTCTTGCCTTCCTGAATCCCAACGCAGGCCAAGGTACAAATCAATTTCGGTGCCGGCTGCCACCGTTTCCGATGCCGATGGCTTCAAATGCTGCTCCAAAACTTTTGCCTTCAATGAATCACTGGAATCTTCAACAGATGACGCGTATTCGACCAGCCCGAGGCTGAGTTTTGCCTCCATCAATTTCGTTCGGACATCCTCAAGCTTGAGCCCCACAAGGTTAGGCACCTTTACCCGTTCCTTGGTGGTGGTGCCTGAAACCAATCGCAAAACCGAACCTTTGGGCATGCGTTGTTCCGACGAGACAACTTGTCCCTTCTTATTTTCAATTCGAATCACCCTGCCCACCAAAGCCACATTGGGCTCTAACACTTCCTCCACTTCAAAACCCTTGTTTTCAAGAATGACCCGAGCAATTCCTGGCTCTTGACCCTCTTTCACCCCGATTTTCTCGTAAGGCGGGGTGCTTCGATACGTTGTCACATAAATCCTTCGACCGGACTTGATCTTGGAGCCCGGTGGAGGGACTTGTTCAATCACTTCAAACGGAACTCCATTTCGGCTGTAAATGCTATCCAGATGAATGGTTTCGAGCCCCAAGGAATTCAGTGTTTGTTCAACCTCGGCTAGCTGCATACCCTGAAGGTGAGGCAAGTCCTGAATCGCACTTGGCCGGCTGTATGCCTTCAGGTAAAACCAAAGACCTCCCAAAACCAAAAGCCACACCCCAGCAATGCGAACGAGTGACCGCAAAAAGGAACGGCTAAAGATGAAGAGGATCCATTGTTTCATCGCTTTCTAAACGGCTTTTGACTCAATTTGTTTTGCACTTCGGATCTCAATGAATCCAGCATGAATGCACTTAATCCATCAACTCCTCTTCCAACGCATTATCGTAAGTGTTTCGCCACTCTTGGCAGAAGCCAAAAGGCTCACCATCAACATGGATTTTGCCTTTGGTAACGTGTCCTAACAAAACAATCGGCACATCAAACTCCTCGATCAAATCAAGCAATCGATCCTGTTGATTTTCTTTGCAACCGATAACGATGCGTCCTTGACCTTCTCCAAAAAGGAAAGCATCCAGACGGATGTCATCATCAGTGACCACATCAAAACCCAAACCAGATGGCATAGCCATTTCCAATAGCGTGACAAAAAGACCCCCGTCTGCCACATCATGTGCCGACTCGATGCATCCACGTTCAATCGCTTTGCGAACACACCCTTGCACCTTGCCTTCCGCTTCTAGGTCGAAATGTGGGGCGGGGGAGCGTTTGACACCAACGATGCTACTGAGGTATTCAGAGGCATTGACGCAATTGGTTGTTTCACCCAATAAGAAGATCAATTCGCCCTTCTCCTTAAAATTTAGTGACATCTGTTTGTCACGGTCTTCAATGATTCCGACCATGCCAATGGTTGGAGTTGGGAACACTGCCACTGCTGTGCCATCAGCTTTCGCAGATTGATTGTAAAAACTAACATTCCCGCCCGTCACAGGTGTGTTGAAGAAGCGGCACGATCGGCTCATGCCTTCAATGGCTTTCACAAACTGCCAATACACTTCTGGGTTGTAAGGGTTTCCAAAATTGAGGCAATTGGTGATGGCGCTTGGGGTTCCACCACTGCACGTGATGTTCCGGGCTGCTTCTGCAACGGCAATCGCAGTCCCAACTTCAGGATCCATCTCCACGTAACGCGCATTGCAGTCTACGGTCAACGCCAATGCCTTCTTGGTACCTCGAACACTCACAACTCCCGCATCAGACGGACGATTTGTGCCACGATTCAAGGTGCCAACCATGCTATCATATTGCTCCCAAACCCAACGCTTCGACGCGATGTTGGGCAGTTCAATCAGTTTTTCTGCGATGTCTTTGGCTTCGCTCAAGCTGGGAACAGGAACGGAAGACGGCTCCCACACTTGTGCGTCGGCAAACCAAGCCGGCTCAGAATATTCACGGTCATAAACCGGAGCACCTCCTCCCAAAACCAACGTGTCCGCTGGCACCTCCGCAATCAAGTCCCCTCCTTTAAAATAGCGCAATTGATTCCCTTCCGTAACCACGCCAATGCTCACAGCATGCAAATCCCATTTCTCAAAAATGCCTTCGACCAAAGCCTCTTGGCCTTGAGCGACGACGACCAGCATGCGCTCTTGTGACTCACTCAACAAGATTTCAAAAGGCTGCATATCGTCTTGGCGCAAAGGCACATGGTCCAGATGAATATCCATGCCCACTTCCCCCGCCGCAGACATCTCTGAGGTGGAGCACGTAATGCCCGCAGCTCCCATATCCTGCATGCCTCGGACGGCATCCGTCGCAGCTAATTCCAACGTCGCTTCAAGCAGCAATTTCTCCTGAAATGGGTCACCTACCTGAACGGAAGGCAAATCATTCGCACTATCTGCCGTGATGTCTTTCGAGGCAAAAGAGGCTCCTTGAATCCCATCTTTGCCGGTTGCTGACCCCACAATGTAGACCGCATTCCCAACACCAGAGGCTGTAGCGCTGATGATCTTGTCGGTCTCCAAGATGCCAACTGACATTGCATTGACGAGTGGATTGACCTGATAGCACGGGTCAAAAAACACCTCGCCACCGACGACTGGAACACCAAAACTATTGCCATAATCACCGATGCCTTTCACCACTCCTTCCAACAACCACTTTGTCCGAGGGTGACTCAGATCACCGAATCTCAGGCTGTTAAGCTGTGCGATCGGTCGCGCGCCCATGGTGAAAATATCTCGATTGATCCCTCCGACTCCAGTCGCTGCACCCTGATATGGCTCAAGCGCCGAAGGATGATTGTGCGATTCAATTTTAAAAGCACATCCTAGCCCGTCTCCAATGTCGACAATCCCTGCGTTTTCCTCCCCTGCCTTGACCAGCATATGCTCCCCCTCTTTCGGAAGGGTTTTGAGGTACTTAATGGAATTCTTATACGAACAGTGCTCACTCCACATCACGGAGTAAATGCACATTTCCGTGAAATTGGGAACGCGACCGAGGATCTCTTGAATCTTATCAAATTCATCAGGCGTCAGTCCCATTTCTTGGGCTTGTTCCAAAGTAGCTGGAGCAGTGGAAGCGTTCATAGCGTGGTTTTCATTAAGGCTGTAAAATTACATCCGCAACCATTTTTTTTCACAGATTAAGCCACCCGATTTACCACCATTTGTTCACGACTTTTCTTAAAGGTGTGGATGAAGAAAAGCCATCGAAGCGCATGTTGTAATTTGCAGCATCATGCGCGCAGTCATTCAAAGGGTGTCCGAAGCCTCCGTCTCTGTATCCGGTGTGGTTTGCGGGCAAATCAATCAGGGGTTAATGATCCTCATCGGTGTCGAAGAGTCCGACGACCAGGAAGATGTGAATTGGCTCACCCAAAAAATCGCAGGCCTACGAATATTCACCGATGCAGAGGGTAAAATGAATGAATCCGTTCAAGACATCAAAGGAGAGGTGCTCGTCGTCAGTCAATTCACCCTGCATGCCTCCACCAAAAAAGGAACTCGCCCGAGCTTCATTCGTGCCGCACGACCTGAGCATGCCATTCCTCTTTACGAAACATTTGTAGCCGCAATGAGCGAAAGACTGGGCTCGCCCGTCGCAACAGGAGAGTTCGGTGCCGACATGCAAGTGAGACTCACCAATGATGGCCCTGTCACCATTTGGATTGACACCAAAAACAAATCATGAACAACGAAACTCTGAGCTTGCAAGACCTTCAAGAAGAGGTGGACCAATGGATCACCACCACGGGTGTCCGTTACTTCAACGAACTTACCAACCTCGCGATCCTCACAGAGGAAGTCGGGGAATTGGCACGGATCATGGCGCGACGGTACGGTGAACAGAGCGAAAAAGATTCCGATCGCGGTGCTGACCTTGGCGATGAGATGGCCGACGTACTGTGGGTACTGATTGCGCTCGCAAATCAAACGGGCATTGACCTATCCGAGGCTTTTCGCAAGAACATGGACAAGAAAAACGCGCGCGACTCAAAGCGCCACATCAACAATCCAAAATTGAAATGATCGTCAGAACACTTCCTGCAATTGCTTTGCTCATTCTATCTAACTTCATCTGTGGTCAGGCAGCGCAAGCGCAAAGCAATGGGTCCAAAAATTTGCTGTCTCCTACTGATGTCACCCAGCGAATGAACGTCAAAAAGCAGGTGCAAAATGCTCGGGAAAATTCATGGACAGCGGGACTTCCATTGCGCAATGTTGGACCTACCGTGATGAGCGGAAGAGTAGCCGATGTCGCACTCGCAGCCGAAGACGGGAGTGCTTTTTTCGTGGCATATGCATCTGGCGGGCTTTGGTTCACTGAAAATCATGGCACGAGCTTTGAGCCTCTGTTTGATGACGCCCTGAGCATTACGCTTGGCGCTGTGGCCTATCATACTGCCTCCAAACGCATTTGGCTCGGAACAGGTGAAGTCAACTCCTCACGCAGCTCCTATGCCGGCACAGGTGTCTATGCCAGCGACGATCTTGGGGAAACGTGGAAACACCTCGGATTGCCTGAGACACAACACATTGGTCGAATTGTTTTGGACCCTGAAAACGCAGCCGTTGCATACGTTGCGGCTCTTGGACCGCTCTATTCAAAGAACGAATCAGGAGGCGTCTACCGCACGATTAATGGTGGAGAAGACTGGGAGAAAACCCTCGATGTTCAAGGAATGCATGGAACGGCTGGAGCAGTGGACCTCATCATGGACCCCAACAATGCACAACACTTGTTCGCAGCAACGTGGGATCGAACTCGCCGCGCTTGGGATTTTCAAGGAAATGGCACCGGAAGCGCCGTTTGGGAGTCCATGGATGGGGGAACAACCTGGCGAGATTTATCTGCTATGAATGGGTTTCCTAAGTCTGAGTTCACAGGACGAATTGGCTTGAGTTGGCATGCCGATTCAATGGAGCTTTTTGCACTGGTCGACAATCAAACGCCACAGGCTGCAGAAAATGCCGATGCAAAAGGGTACAAGGCTGATACTTTCATTGGAATGAGCGCCAAAAACTTCAGCAAATTAGACACCGTGTTGCTCGAGGATTTTCTCGCTGAGAACAACTTTCCTTTGGACATCACGGCTGCTCAAGTCTTCGAACGCGTTCAAAATGATGAACTGCAGCCTCAGGCCTTGCACGACTTCCTCACCGACGGAAACAAGGCCTTGTTCGAAGCAGAAATTGTCGGTGCCGAAGTGTACCGCATCAGCCCATCAACTGATGCTGCTTGGGAGCGCACACATACAGAACCACTCGAAAATGTATGCTACACGTATGGTTATTATTTTGGACTGATTGAAGTCGATGCCACCGACCCCGACCACCTCTGGATTGCAGGCGTTCCGCTGCTCGAATCAAATGACGGCGGCAATAACTGGCAATCGATCGGAGCCGAAAATGTCCATGTCGACCACCACTTCCTGTGGTCCAACCCCTTGAATCCAGAGCACCTTATCAACGGAAATGACGGAGGCATAAACATCTCTTGGGACGGAGGCGCGCATTGGATAAAATGCAACAGTCCTGCAGTTGGCCAATTCTACGCCATTGAAGTAGACAACGCCACGCCCTACAACATCTATGGCGGACTTCAAGACAATGGCACTTGGGTGGGCTCCTCCCGTTATCAGGCATCACCCGGATGGCAGCAAAGCGGTCAGTACAATTGGAAAATGATAGGAGGAGGTGACGGAATGCAAATCGAAGTGGATCCTCGAGATCCCGCAGTCGTTTTTTCTGGCTCTCAATTCGGATGGTACAGCCGACAAGATCGCAACACCCAAGAATACACAAGCCTTCACCCCCAGCATCAACTGGGAGAAACGCCATTGCGGTGGAATTGGCAAACGCCCATCTGGCTCAGCCGCCACCAACCAGACATCCTCTATATGGCCTCCAACCGCGTGCATCGGTCATTTGACCAAGGCCGTGAATGGGAAACATTGAGCCGCGACTTGACAAGGGGTGGCATTCCAGGAAATGTGCCTTTTGGCACCATCACCAGCATGCACGAAAGTCCGCTTCGCTTCGGACAATTGGCCATTGGAACAGATGACGGCCTCATTCAAATCAGCCGCGACGGAGGTTACAGCTGGTCCAACCTCACGTCACCGGTCCCACAAAATCCAAAAAAGAAGCAAACGCTTTGGGTGAGTGAAGTGCTTTGGAGTCACCATGCCAAGGACCGTCTATATGTGGCGCTCAATGGCTACCGCCTCGACCATTTCGAGTCGTATGTGTTCGTCACTGAAAACGACGGCAGAAGTTGGGATCGCATCGGCTCGAGTGCGGAGGCAGGTGGCATTCCAGGCGAACCCGTCAATGCGCTCATGGAATCAGCGACCCATTCCGATTTGCTTTTTGCGGGCACCGATGGCGGAGCTTATGCGAGCCTAGACGCTGGTGAAACATGGAGCGTACTTCACCCCGATCTCCCTCAGGTCCCCGTGCACGATCTCGCAATTCAGGAGCGAGAAAATGAACTGGTCATCGGCACGCATGGCCGCAGCATTTGGGTGCTTGACATTGATTTGCTTTTGAGCGAATGGAACCCGAACGAGAAGTGGGCGGATTCAGCGCCTCGCTTGCTTGCTTTGGATACCCTCGTGGAAGTTACGTGGAATGAAAACTGGGGAGAGCGCGGCTGGTCTTGGAGCGATCCTGCTGAGATCAACGCTCTAGTCACATGTTTTTCTCCCATGCAAACAGCAGGAATTTGGCTCGCTGAAGATTCTGCCGGCCAACGCCTCCAACTTTCTGATTCCGTTTTCATCCAAAAAGGCTGGCAGACGGCAGAAGTCCCAATGCGCATCAGCGGAAGTTCGGATTACCTCGGCTTGGGCGAATACCAGCTGATTTGGCAGGGAGCTTCCGGAGAACGCAAGACACGATTGAGCATTCAAGCAAAAGAAGAGAAAGAAGAAGAGAAATAGCAGCCTTTAATCAGCAGATCGGATATGGTCTGGCAAAACACAAACTGGAATCGGCTGCATTTTATGTTGATTCACCTGATTCAATCGGCGGTATATGGCCATGACTTCGTGCTGACGAGCCGACCAAGCTTGATCCCCTGAACTTTCTTCCTGCATCGCCCATTCCAATTCGGAATAACTCGCGCCGAGTTGATCTTCATCGGTGCGGTCATCTCCCCAAAGCCCATCTGTTGGGGGAGCATTTTGAATGGACTGCACAACTCCGAGTGAAGCACCAAGCTCAAACACCTCTGACTTCATCAAATCCGCAATGGGACTTAAGTCGACCCCTCCATCGCCATATTTGGTGTAGAAACCCACACCAAAATCCTCGACTTTGTTTCCAGTACCAACCACCAACGCACCTCGCTGCTGGGCAAGGGCATAAAGCGCTGTCATTCGAATTCGAGCACGGGAATTGGCCAATGCCAGCGCGCCTGATTCATCGTCGATGTTCGGAAGCGCCAAAACCAACCCTTCATATACAGCCGTTAGATCGACACACACGGCATCCACATTGGCATGTGAAGCCTGCAAACATCGAATGTGTTCTTGGGCACGGTTCACCTGGTCCAGATGCTGATGAATCGGCATCTCCACAAGCAGTGTTGGCAACCCTGTGCGTGCACAAAGCGCTGAGGTAACTGCTGAATCAATGCCACCACTCACCCCAATGACCCAGCCGCGCGTCCCTGCATTGGCTTGATAATCTTTCAACCATTGTTCGATGAATCCGGCGGCCCTGGAGGGAGAGAAGCTGTTCTGCATAAGGGATTAAAACATCAGACCGAAGCAAAGTTCAATCTGACCTGTTTTTCCTTGCATTTGAACGGGTACCGGTAACTCTTGACCCGAAGCAGCGTCGTATTGGTAGATCAACTCCTCTGCAGATTGAGATTGCAAAACGCTGAAATCTTCATATTGGCTGCGAAGTCCCACATTGTAACGCACAGCGAAAACCAAAGCCGTGGTGCCAGTCAATCGACGTTCTACTCCAAATCCGATGATCAGACTCGGACGAAACAAGCGGGTTCGAGCAGCCATGGAAACTTGTTCGCTGGCAGCGGACTCCAATAGAGCGGAACTAAACACCAATTCTGAGACACCTCCCAATGAATCTAGCACTGCAAATGGCGTGGTCTTTTGGGTTCCTTCAGAGCGCACGTTTAGACCAAATCCCATTCCAAATTGGCCGAAGTAAGTCGCATAGCCAATTTCATTCGTTCGCATTTTAAAGGTCAAAGGAATCTCCACATATTGCTGCTGCTGCCGAAGCTGAACAGCTTCAATGAAGGCACCATTTTGATCTTCACGCATGGCAAGGTGCTGCGTGACGCCTCCGTTGTAAAAGACATTCACCCCTGTTCCAATGGCATAGGTTTCGGTGAACATCGCGTCAAACACAAAACCATAACCGAAGTGCGTCTCGGCCCCGATGTTCGCGTGAGATAGCTCCCGTGGCTCAGCCATGGAAATGTTGGGCTTGAGCTGCAACCCCAGATGGTAGCCTTGACCCCTCGCTAGGTTGAGACTTAGAAAAAGGAGAAAACCGGTTGACACCAATAAGGTTCTCAATAAATTTCGAAAGCGGTTTGACTGTTTCATCTTTGCAATGATTCAAAACTAATGGCAACGACTCAATGATTTCATTCAATCGGCAGACAATTCTCACGACGCATTGTTCACGAGCTCAGCGCCTCAGCTTGCTTAGTGCAGTTGCCATGGCATGCCTCTTATTCAACAGTTGCAGCGATGGACGTTGGGATGTTCCGGAATCGGCTCTTCAGCCTGAGGATGCATCTCGAACGCTCGATGTCCGAAAAATCATTGCTGAACTGCCCGAAAATGCAGAAGAAGCTTTCGCAACTTGGACGGCGACCACCGGAGCTTTCGGCCCTTTTTATACGGAGGACATTCTGAGGATTGGCGCGGCCGATTCTTCCAAGACCGTCGAGAAGCTAAAGCAATTCAGAATCCATCCGGACGTTTCTCCAATCGAATTGGCCATTGAATCCACCTCCGGATCTGCAAGCAATCTCGCGCAAAACGGGAGACAGCTTTGCCTCGGATTTGATCGCTTTCACCATTTGTTGCCCAATGAAATTACACCGCGCATCGCCTGGATGAACAGCGGGTTTAATTTCGCTGTTTACCCCACTTCAACGCATCTCGGCATTGGCCTGGAGTGGTTTCTTGGGCCAGAACACCCTGTGGTGCAGTCACTTCCACCGAGCATGTTCCCTCAATACATGCGCGCAAAAATGAAACCTGATCGCGTGCCCGCAACCGCATTAAGAGGCTGGCTCCTTGTGCATTTCAGCGAACGTTTTTACGATTCAAGCCAATGTGTCAACGAGCTGCTCTACTGGGGTAAAATGATGTTTTTACTCCAAAAATGCCTGCCCAACACCTCCCTCAGCAACTTGCTCGACTGGAGTGAAGAGGACCTTCAATGGGCACAGAAAAACGAACGTTCCATCTGGCTCGAATTGCAACCGCAAGACATGCTATTCAACTCAAACCGCATGGAATTTGGGCGATGGTTTGACGAAGCTCCGTTTACACGGATTGGAGGAATCCCGCAAGAAGGTCCCGATCGACTTGGAGCTTGGCTGGGCTTGCGTATGGTTAGTGATTTCATGGATGAAAATCCAGAGTGGACCATGAGCGACCTGATCAATTTGCAAGATCCTTTGCCAATCATCAAGAGTTATCGTCCCGCTTAACGCATTTTCCGCACCACCTTTGCCGCACGACTTTCATCGCACGAACAGAAACCACCATGACCACCTCTCAAATTCAAATCGACATCACCACAGACGAAAACAAGGTGCCCTCAAAGATCCAATGGTCTGCAGAGGACAGCGATGTTCGCAATCGAGCCGCCAAGGCAATGGCATTGGCGATGTGGGACGAGGAAGACGGAAATGCTGTTCACATGGACCTGTGGACCAAGGAAATGAGCGTAGAAGAAATGCGGCATTTCATTTGCCAAACCATGATGACCATGGCCACGACCTTGGAGCGAGCAACGAACGACAAAACGCATGCGGATGCAGTCAGAAGCTTCACCGAAGAACTTGCCAAACGCCTTGGCGTCCTCAAAGATTGAACGTTGCCCCGAGCAAGGTCAACGCGATTCGAAAAGCGCGTTGGTCTGTTCGATGAATCGGAGCACTTCCTCTCGACCCTCACCCTTCTCTGCACTGGTCACATACACGGGTGGCATTCGGTGCCAACGCTTGAGCATGGTCGCCTCATATTCAGGCAAAAATGAAGCGCGATCGGCCTGATTCAGCTTATCCACCTTGGTAAACACCATGACAAAAGGAAGCTGATTCTCTCCCATCCACTCCATGAACTCCATGTCCACTTTTTGGGGCGAATGGCGGCTATCGAGGAGCATCATGACGCACATCAAATTGGGCCTACTTTTAAGAAACTGCTCGCTGGTTCTCTGCCACTTCACGCGGCTAGATCGGCTCACTTTGGCATAACCAAAACCAGGCAAATCCACCAAATACCAGCTCACCGGCACACCATTCTTCTCTCGATCTTCATCGATTACGAAGTGGTTGATCAACTGCGTTTTTCCCGGGGTTGAGCTAATCTTTGCCAGGCTGTTGCGATTGGTCAACATATTGATCAAGGAGGACTTCCCCACGTTGGAACGTCCGATAAAAGCGTACTCAGGACGTTCTGGCGGCGGGCATTCTTGCGGATGCGCGCTCGACTTCATGAATTCAGCGTTCTTGACGTCCATGACTTTATCAGCTCCCAATCCCTCGTGCATCATACCACGCCGAGAGAATACGATTGAACTCCGCTGGATGCTCCATCATTGGCGCATGACCACATTTCTCGATCCAAAACAAGTCACTGTCCGGAAAACCAGCATGGAACTCTTTGGCTACTTCGGGAGGCGTGATGATGTCATCTTTCCCCCAAATCAAACACACGGGTGTATTCATCGCTGGCAAGTCTTTCGACATATTATGTCGGATGGCACTTTTCGCAATGGCGAGAATGCGAAGAATTTTCTCCCGGCTATTGACCGCTTCAAAGCATTCGTCAACAAGCTCATCCGTGGCATGCTTGGGGTCGTAAAAAGTCACTCCAACTTTGTCCCTGATGAATGTCTTGTCTTCTCGACGTGGGAAGCTGTTGCCAAAAGCATTCTCATATAGTCCACTGCTTGCCGTCAAGCTCAATGAAGCCACTCGTTCCAAATTGTTCTTGGTGAAGATGAGCCCCACATGTCCCCCCAAGCTGTTGCCCAGTAAGTGAACGCGATCGAGTTGCAGCTCATCCACAAACCCCTCGATGTGTTCCGATAAGTTCTTCGCGCTCGTCTTTAGCATTGGAAGCTCATAAATGGGCAACATTGGGATGATGACCCGAAAACGAGACGAAAAGTGATCAAAGACGTCTTTGAAATTGCTCAACGCTCCAAAAAGTCCATGGAGCACGACAAGCGGCTCTCCCGACCCCGATTCAATGTACCGGTAATCTCCTTGCTCAATGATCTCTGGTGTTTTCATAGGTGCTCTCATTCAAATCATGCTCAGGCAAACAAAGCACAAAGGAAAGGCAATTAATGCTTGTGGCATGAGCCACTCGTGCCTTCGTTTCACCTCTCTGTGTTCACAATTCCTGTTGAAAACATGTTAATAGCGAATAATCGGCTTCGCGGCTGATTTTTCGCTTTCTCCTGCTGGTGCTCAGTTATAACGATTTCACCCTTTACAACTTTTCCACAAAGTGGGAGAAAGTGTCATAGAGTGGGAGAAAGTGGTAAAACTTGGGTAATTTTGAAAAGCGAAAAGAACCATGTTAAATCTGCTCGGAGAATACAATTGCAAAATCGACGCCAAGGGGCGCCTGATGTTCCCTGCGCGATTGCGAAAGCAACTGAGTAGCGTGCTCCAGCATGGCTTGGTGATCAATCGCGACATCTTCGAAGGCTGCTTGGTCATCTACCCTCAACCAGAGTGGGACAAGGTGAATCGCGAAATGTCTAGCCTAAGCCGGTACAATAAGAAGCATCAACTTTTTCAACGAAAATTCATGAAGGGCGCCACCCATGTTGAACTCGACGGATCCGGTCGAATCAACATCCCAGCCCTTTTGCTCGAACACGCCGGCATAGAATTGCCGAACGACAACGAAATCATCGTATCGGGCTTGGGCGAAAAAATCGAGGTGTGGAGCAAAACACGTTACGACCGCAATGTGCTGGACGACGTGGAAGATTTTGACTTTGGTTCGCTCGCCGAAGAAGTCCGAAAGGACATCGAACCATCAAAGGAGAATTGAGCCATGGATGCCACTGCGTACCATATCCCAGTCCTCGCCTCAGCGAGCCTCGAAGGACTCGGCATCGGTAGCAATGCAGGCGGCATTTTTGTTGACGCAACATTCGGTGGCGGCGGACACACACGCTTGATGTTGGACGCACTAAGCAATAACGGACAGGTGTTTGGCATGGACCAAGATGCCGATGCTCACCACAATGTCCCCAACGATGACCGTTTCACTTTGATTCCGGAGAACTTCCGTTACATGCGGAACTTCCTGCGGCAAGAGGGTGTGCGGCACGTGGATGGAATCCTGGGAGATCTTGGCGTTTCCTCCCATCAATTTGACACTGGATCTCGTGGATTTTCAACGCGCTTCGAAGGCCCTCTAGACATGCGCATGAATCAATCTCAGCCAGTGTCAGCCGCAGAAGTAGTGGGCACATACAGCGTCGCTGAGTTGACCCGCGTTTTTCGGCAATATGGAGAGCTAAAAAGACCCGACAAGGCGGCCTACGCCATTGAAGCAGCTCGAAAAGAAAGCCCCATTCAACAGACGAGCCAATTGATGGCCGTCCTGAACTTCCTCGCCCCTCGCGGAAAGGAAAATCAGTACTTCGCTCAAGTATTCCAAGCGCTCCGCATTGAAGTCAACGATGAGCTAGGAGCATTGCAAGCCATGCTCTTGTCCTCCATCGAACTGCTCGAAGAAGGCGGACGCTTGGCAATCATCTCATACCATAGCCTGGAAGACCGCATGGTCAAGCATTTCATGCGCTCTGGGAATTTCGAAGACACCATTCACCGGGATTTCAAAGGACAAGCGCTCTGTCCTTTCGACCTCCTCTCGCGCAAAGCAATCATTGCTGACAGCGAGGAACAAGAGCGAAATCCTCGGGCCCGCAGTGCCCGACTTCGCATTGCGCAACGAACCGCTTTGACGACTGAACAAATCAAATCGGCGACCGCATGAAGAATCCCCTTTCCTCCCTGCGATCATGGTTCAAAAAGCCTGCCGATGCATCCAAAAAACCTGGAAACCGAAGGTTGAGCCCTGCCCAAATGGAAGCGCAGCACAAGCGCCTCCAAGAGCGCAAAGCGCGGGAAGCAGACCGGCTTAAAGCCCAAAAAAGCATCAACCCCAATGCTCCGCGCAACCGCCCGAAGCATCAAGTCATCAGTGAAAAAAGCAATTCAAAAAAGTCTTGGTGGCCGTTCAAATTAAATCGCAAATCCGATTCGAAGAAGCGTGAACAGCGCCGTCAAAAAAACTCAATCACCCCGCTCATTGGCGACCTATTGAGTGGAGAATTTCTTACCCGCGAAGGCGTCACACGGCACATCCCCTACCTCCTTTTCATAAGCGGTCTATTCATCGCGTACATCGCCATGGGATACCAGTTCGAACGAATGGAGCGTGCAAAAATTCAAAACAAGCGGCAACTGCAAGAACTCAGTGCCGAATACAAAACAATCAAAGCCCAATTTGAAACGCAACTGCAACAAAGCCGTGTCGAAGAAAGCATTGCCAACATTGGTTTGAGCCAACCCGTTGAACCACCCTTCTTGTTGGAACAAAAGCAACGCACGCCATGAAGAATCGAAAAGAATTCTCCACACGTGCCTGGCTCGTATTCGGCCTATTTGCAGCTCTTGGAGTTGGCATCTTCGGACGCATTCTTTGGATCCAAAGCGCCGAGCACGAGCAGTGGAAAGAAGTCGGCGAACGATTTGAATCAAGCGTGCGCGACATCAACCCCTCACGCGGTCAGATTTACGCCATCAATGGAAATGTGCTCGCCACATCGGTCCCCATTTTTGAAGTGCGGTGGGATAGCAAAAGCGAGGCCATCAATTGGAATACTTTCGACACGGAACTGGACAGCTTAAGCCTCGGATTGAGTCAAATTTTGAAAGACCGAACGCCTAGAGAATACCGGGAATTGCTTCGAAACGGAAGGAATTTGGGACGGCGCAACACACTCATCGCTCGTCGCGCCTCGTACATCCAGCAAAAAGAACTTGCACAACTGCCGTTTATTCGCAGAGGCCGGTTCAAGTCAGGCTTCACATTTGCACGGACAGAACAACGCCGCAAGCCATTCGGAGATTTGGCTTCTCGGACCATCGGGATCGACCGAAATGAAAACCGGGTTGGACTTGAAGCGAGCTGGAACAACGAATTATCTGGCAGCATTGGAAAGCAAATCCAACGGCGCATCGCAGGCGGGGAATGGATGCCGGTATCGGACGACTTCATCTTAGAGCCAAAGGCGGGCTTGGACGTGATATCAAGCATCGATATGCACCTTCAAGACGTCGCGTCCAATGCGTTGCGTCAGCAGCTACAAGAACATGATGCTGCCTGGGGAACGGTGATTTTGATGGAGGTCAGTACCGGAATGATTCGCGCGATGGCCAACCTCACTCGATCCTCAGACACTCCCAAGGAAGGCGAGCTATCTCAATATTTTGAGTCGTTCAATCACGCCATTGGCACCGCTGTCGAACCTGGCTCCACGTTTAAACTAGCGAGCCTCATGGCCGCCATGAGTGAAGGCGGAGTACAAGCTGGAGATGAAATCGACACCGGAAATGGGGTCACTCATTTTTACGGCAAACGCATGTCAGACTCAAATGCCGACCAAGGCGGTAGCGGCATTCTGAATACGACCGAGATTTTCGAAGTCAGCTCCAATGTTGGGACCGCGTTGACCATTAAAAAGGCCTTTGGTGAGCAGCCTCAAATCTTCTTGAATGCCCTCAAGAATATCGGAGTCCAAGCTCCTTGCGGTGTCCGCCTTGCGGGAGAGTCCAATCCAATGGTGTATGAAAATGTTGGTGACGGCCGTTGGTCGGGACTCTCACTCACGCAAATGTCCATTGGCTATGAAGTCACACAAACACCGCTCCAAACCTTAACGCTCTACAACGCGGTCGCAAACGGAGGGAAATCATTGCGTCCACAGTTGGTAGAACGCTTGGAAAACAACGGGCAAGTGGTCAAGGCCTTCGAACCCGAAGTCCTCAACCAGCGAATCTGTCAACCCGACGTACTTGCGGCATGTCAAACGATGTTGAACCGCGTTGCTGATCCAGAGGGGAAGGGAACGGCTCAGTATGTTTTCGCCAAAAGCCCGTACCGCGTAGCCGGAAAAACCGGAACTGCGCGAATCGCTGGACCCAACGGATACGACGGCCGTTATCGCGCTTCATTTGCAGGTTATTTCCCAGCTGAAAACCCGCGGTATTCGTGCATAGTCGTTATCGCAGACACACGAAGCGGCGTGTATTACGGCTCAAGCATTGCCGGTCCTGTTTTCCGAGAATTGGCGAATAAGGTCTATGCAACGGACCCCTCGTTTCACACCACTAGCGCCGGTTTATTGGCCGAAAACTGTCGGCTTCCAGGCTCCAAGGATGGTGCTCAGGCCGACCTCATCCAGTTGTACGAATCACTGGAACTCCCCTTCCAAGGCGGGAGCGCGGGTGACTGGGTGACCGTCACCACAGGCGACAGTTCCGCAGTACTCAGTCCTCGGTCCATCGAAACAAATCGCGTGCCGGATGTGCGCGGAATGGGACTACGAGATGCGCTTTATCTGCTTGAGAATGCTGGATTGCAGGTAAAAACCCTCGGCATAGGGACTGTTCGCCGCCAGAGCATCGCACCCGGATCTGACCTCACCACCACTCACGCCATCACCCTCGAATTGTCCTGAAGCGCATGAAACTCTTGAAAGAAATCCTCTACGGTACGCGGATCAAAGAAATCCAGGGCAATACGCACGTTGCGATTGAAGACCTGGCTTTTGACAGCCGAAAAGCAAGAGCCTTCAGCTTGTTTGTAGCCATTCCAGGCACGCAAGTAGATGGATTCTTGTACATCAGCAAGGCCATTGAAAATGGCGCCATCGCCGTGGTTTGCGAACAAATGCCAGGGCAACTCACAGATGGCGTAAGCTATGTTTTGGTTCACGACGCAGCCAAGGCACTGGGGCAAATCGCCTCACAATTCTATGATGAACCGAGCGCTAACATGAAAGTGATTGCGGTTACCGGGACCAACGGCAAAACCACCACAGTCAGCCTCTTGCATCGTTTGTTCCGATCGATGGATCGGAAAGCAGGCATGCTCTCTACGGTGGAAAATCGCATCGTGGATGAAGTCGTTCCTGCCACCCATACCACGCCAGACGCGCTTCAAATGCAACAAATGTTCCGCCGAATGGCAGACGCCGGCTGCAAATATGTATTCATCGAAGCCAGCTCCCATAGCATTCACCAGCACCGGCTTGCCGGAACGAAGTTAGCCGGAGCGGCATTCACCAATATCACGCACGAGCATCTGGATTATCACGGTGATTTCAATGGTTACATCAAAGCCAAAAAAGGTCTGTTTGATGCTCTCGACTCCGATGCGTTCGCACTCTACAACCAAGATGATGCTCATGGCGCCGACATGGTACATGATTGCAAGGCAAAAATCCACGATTATGCCTTGACATCCATGGCGGACTTTCGCGGGAAAATTGTCGAAAATCAATTGGGTGGCTTGCATTTGCACATCAATGGGCACGATCTGTACAGCAAATTGATCGGTGGGTTTAACGCCTACAATCTGCTTGCTGTTTTCGCCGTGGCCATGGAACTTGAGATGGAAGAACTCGAGGTGCTCACCCACCTGTCCCTTTTGAATCCTCCTCCAGGAAGGTTTGAACAAGTGCAAGCTGGTGGTGAAATCACAGCCGTAGTTGATTATGCGCACACACCAGATGCACTCGATAACGTGCTGAAAACAATCGACTCGTTTCGAGCGGGCGAAACCCAGGTTATCACGGTCGTAGGTTGCGGTGGAAATCGCGATAAGACCAAGCGACCGGTCATGGCAAAAGTCGCAGCGCAATGGAGTGACCGGGTGTTCCTCACCTCTGACAATCCAAGGAATGAGGATCCTGACGCGATCATCGCTGACATGCGCAGCGGCCTTGACCCCATTGATGCCAAGAAGTGCATTGCCATCGCAGATCGCCGCGAAGCCATTCGCATGGCAGCACAAATTGCACAAAGTGGAGACATTGTGCTCGTCGCAGGAAAAGGCCACGAAACCTACCAGGAAATCAAAGGCATCCGACATGACTTCGATGACCGTGATGAGTTATTCAACGCATTCAAAACCGCCTGATGCTCTACCACCTCTTCACCTCCATCGACCAAGCCTGGGATTTTCCAGGAGCGGGACTGTTTCAATACATCTCTTTCCGAGCCGCACTGAGCCTTATTTGTTCGCTCGTCATTGGAATTCTCTTTGGGAAACGCATCATTCAATGGCTGCAGCTGAAACAAGTCGGTGAAATTGTTCGGGACTTGGGACTTGAAGGTCAAATGAACAAGCAGGGAACACCGACCATGGGCGGACTGATCATCCTCGCCTCCATCGTAATCCCTACCTTATTGTTTGCCGATCTCACCAACATCTACACCCAAATGATGTTGCTGGTGACCGTCTGGTTGGGCGCCATTGGCTTCATCGATGACTACATCAAAGTCTTCAAAAACAACAAAGACGGACTCGCTGGGAAATTCAAGGTAATCGGACAAGTTGGAGTGGGCATCATCGTTGGATCCATCATGTGGTGGCACCCCGACGTGACCGTAAAGGATCCTGCCGATCGAATCTTCACTGGCCAAGTCGTCACAATGACCTCCATCGAGGGCGAAGAATTTGAGGTACTCGAGCCCAATGCTGGCCTTCCCATCTGGGAAGCCAAGAAGTCCTCAGAAACGACCGTTCCATTCATCAAAGACAACGCCTTCGATTATGAGCGGCTCATTAGCTGGCTAGGCCCACAAGCTGCCGGGTTCGGATGGATTGTATTCATCCCACTGGTGATCCTCATCGTCACAGCTGTCTCCAACGGAGCCAACCTGACCGACGGAATCGATGGCCTAGCGACAGGCACGAGTGCCATCATTGGACTTGGATTGGCAGTGCTCGCCTACGTCAGCTCCAACATTGTTGCCGCAGATTATCTCAACATCCATTACATCCCACAATCGCAGGAACTTGTTGTCTTCATCGCGGCCTTTGTAGGTGGATGCATTGCGTTTTTGTGGTACAACGCCTTTCCAGCGCAAGTCTTCATGGGTGACACCGGAAGCTTGGCGCTTGGCGGAATCATCGCAGCATTCGCCATTGCAATCCGAAAGGAGCTATTGCTGCCAGTCTTGTGCGGGATTTTCCTGATCGAAAACCTATCCGTAGTCATGCAAGTGGGGTGGTTCAAGTACACCCGAAAAAAGACAGGAACAGGCCAACGAATCTTTTTGATGGCACCCCTGCACCACCATTACCAGAAACTGAATCTGCCCGAGTCTAAAATCACCGCTCGCTTCTGGATCGTAGGCATCCTCCTTGCTGTGGTGACAATTGTAACCCTCAAAGTCCGATAACGATTATGGCTCAAGCGATCATCCCCATTCTTGGAGCAGGCGAAAGCGGCATTGGTGCCGCTCGACTCGCGCTGCGCCATGGGCTATCGCCTTGGGTCAGTGACCGTGGGACCATAGCTTCTGAGCGCATCGAAGAGTTGAACGAATTGAACATTGCGTTTGAAAGCGGGCAGCATGATGAACCACGTATTTTGGAAGCTGGAAAAGCAAGTGGATTTGTCATCAAAAGCCCCGGAATCCCCGAGCACGCTGCGCTGATTATCACGTTGCGCCAGGCAGGTGTCGAAGTCATCAGCGAAATCGAATTTGCCGCACGTTATGCTCGCACCGAGCAACAGCAGATCATAGCCATTACGGGAGCCAACGGAAAAACGACAACCACAGCGCTGATTTCTGCGATTCTCAGCGACGCAGGATGCGACGTTGCTTGTGTAGGCAATATTGGAACCAGTTGGGCGCGTGACCTGGCAAATCGTGAGCATCCGGCAGGCTATCAAGTGGTGGAAGTCAGCAGCTTTCAACTGGATGGAACCGTTTCGTTCCGACCCGACATCGCAATCCTCCTGAACATCACTCCTGATCATTTGGATCGCTACAACGACAACATCGAAGACTACGCTGATTCCAAATGGCGCATCACCGCACAGCAAACAGAGGAAGACGTCTTAATCCTCAATGCAGACGACGCTCTCTCCATGGAGCGCTGGAAGCGCGGCAATAGCAATGGCACACGCGCACGCGTAATCGCGATAAGCGTTAACCAATCTCCTGAGGCATTGAAAAATGCTTTGGAAAAAGATGGTCTTGCCCCTTGGGGCTGGGCCGGCGTCTCAATCGATGCCAATACAGAAAAAGAAACTTTTACAATCTACATACCTACCCAAAACCCATTTACCATGACCATCCAAGAATTGGCTTTACAGGGCAAACACAACCTGTACAACAGCATGGCGGCAAGCGTCGCAACCCGCGTCCTTGAATTGCGCAGCGAAGGCATCCGAGAGAGCTTGTCTCAATTCGATGCCATAGAACACCGCATGGAGTTCGTTCAAGAAATCAACAACATCAAATTCGTCAACGATTCCAAGGCGACCAACGTCAACAGCGCTTGGTTTGCCCTCGAAAGCATCGAAGGTCCAATCATTTGGATTGCCGGCGGCGTGGACAAGGGAAACGATTACGCCTCCTTGATGCATCTCGTAACGAGCAAGGTGGATCACATGATCTGCCTCGGCAAAAACAACCAAACCCTGCTTGACACTTTTGGCGATCGCGTTGAAAGCACGTGTGAAGTGGAAACAGCACAAGAAGCCGTGCAAGCGGCATACGACTTGGGCATGCCCGGTTGCACGGTCTTGTTATCCCCTGCATGCGCCAGCTTTGATCTTTTCGGATCATATGAAGAGCGCGGCCGTGAATTCAAAGCCGCCGTTCGCAGCCTCTAAGAATGGGCAAAACCGCAGCAAATTCTGAATCACAGGGAGACATGCGTTCTCTGCATCGACGCATTGGAGCCTGGTTGGAAGGGGACAAAGTCATTTGGATGGTCACTTTGATCCTCAGTCTGTGCTCGCTTTTGGCGGTGTACAGCGCCATTTCCTCCCTCGCCTATAAGACTGATGGAAGTTCGCTGCGATTTCTCTTCAAGCAAGCCACCATGCTCGCCCTCGGATGGGGGGTGATGCTGTTGGTTCACAAGGTGAATTTTCGCTACTTCTCTCGCATCTCGCAGGTGTTGATTTGGGTTGCGGCGGCATTGCTTTTGCTCACACTGATATTTGGAGCAGACATCAATGAAGCCAAGCGATGGCTGCGGATTCCATTCATTGGACTCACGCTACAGACCTCGGATTTTGCCAAAGTTGTGCTGGTCACATTTGTTGCGCGCGAACTGAACAATCGGCGCACCCAGCTGCATGATTTCAAACGAGGCGTATTTCCTATTTTGATTCCCATTGGATTGATCTGCTTCTTAATTTTACCCGCCGATTTCTCAACTGCTGCGTTGCTGGGGTTGGTGTGCATCGGCATGTTGTTCATCGGGGGGGTCCCGTTTCGACACATGCTCAAAATTGGAGGAATGGGAGTTGCAGGGCTTTTCATGCTTTATGGTTTGGGCAAAGCAGCTCCAGAGTTATTGCCTCGATTTGGCACGTGGGCTGGTCGACTTGAACGTTTTGCAGGAGTCGGAAATGCTTCAGACGGAGATGCCTTGGAGTATCAGATTGAGTTGGCACAAGTTGCAATCAATCGGGGAGGCATATTGCCCCAAGGACCTGGTTCTGGAACCTCAAGAAACTTCTTGCCTCACCCCTATTCAGATATGATTTACGCATTCATCATCGAAGAATGGGGGGCTATCATGGGAGGGCTGGGATTGGTGTTGCTTTATATCATTCTCCTGTATCGGACCATTCGCACCGCCACGCGATGTCCCCGACATTTCGGCGGACTTTTGGCCATGGGCCTCGGCTTTCTCCTGGTCCTTCAGGCGATGATCAATATGGCAGTGGCCGTGCGACTTTTCCCCACCACAGGGCAGCCGCTGCCCCTGGTTTCATACGGTGGCACATCAATGGTATTCACTTGCCTATCCATCGGGATGATCCTTGCCGTTTCTCGATCAATCACGAATCCAGATCAATGGGAAAACGACCGTGGAATTGGCGAAAGCAGAAAGCCTTCCAATCGAATGGTCAATACTGAAACGGCCACCTGATGAATCTCAAGCCTCAATCTGTCTCCTTGGAGCGCGTGATCATCTCAGGAGGAGGAACCGGTGGACACATTCATCCCGCGGTAGCAATTGCTGATGAAATCAAGCAACGCTATCCCAATTGTGAAATCTTATTTGTTGGTGCCCTTGGCAGAATGGAAATGGAAAAGGTCCCCAAAGCGGGCTACCCGATTGAAGGCCTTTGGATCAGCGGAATTGATCGCAATTGGCGCAGCAAACGCAACCTCTTGTTTCCCTTCAAGCTCATCAGCAGCCTCGTAAAAGCGGGCAGAATCATCCGGAAATTTAAACCTCAACTGGCTGTTGGTGTGGGTGGATTTGCCAGCGGTCCTTTGTTGTATCGGGCAGCACTTCGCGGCATACCTACCGCAATTCAAGAGCAAAATTCTTTTCCCGGGATCACCAACAGACTCCTTGCAAACAAAGTGCAATTGATCTGTGCTGGATTTCCAGGGCTGGACCGGTGGTTTCCCGCCGAACGCATCATCGAGACCGGAAATCCTTTGCGGGAAAACGTCACCAGCATTCAATCGCTTGCGCCTGATCAAAAAACTGAAGCCCTCGCTCATTTCAGATTCAGCGAAAAACGACCCGTAGCATTCATCATGGGAGGCAGCCTCGGTGCTGGATCTATAAATGAGGCTGTGCTAGCAATGGCGAATCAAATCGCAGAAAAACAACAGGCGCTTCCTTACGACTTGCTTTGGCAATGCGGCGCACGATTCCATGCGGAAATGGAAATGGCTCTTGACAACGTAAAACTGCCAGCTGAGCAAATCATTCGCTGCCTAGGCTTCATAGACCGAATGGATCATGCATACGCTGCGGCAGACGTCATCGCAAGTCGCGCTGGCGCGATGTCAATTGCAGAGTTGGCATTGGTGGGAAAACCAACATTGCTGGTGCCATCTCCTGTTGTGGCAGAAGATCACCAAACCAAAAACGCTCGATCCCTGAGTGATCGAGGTGGCGCCCTGTTGCTCTCAGATCATGAGGTCGTGAATCGGCTGGAAAAAGAGTTGAGTCAATTGTTTGGTGACCCACAGCAACAGCTTACACTGACCAATGCCTTGAAAGGTTCAGCTCGGCCCCAAGCGGCTCAAGAAGTGGTCTCTGCACTTGAAAAACTCATGAATCAAGCAACATGAAATGGGGCGAACAAACCATTGATCGGCTGTATTTCATTGGAATCGGAGGCATCGGCATGAGCGGCCTTGCACGCTATGCAAAACAAATTGGATTGGACGTTGCCGGTTATGACAAAACCCGCACGGCACTCACCCATGAACTGGAGCAAGAAGGGATTTCGATCGGTTTCGAAGACAGCACAGACCATTTCAACCATTGGTTCGATCCTGCTGCACACAAGTCAACAGGGATTGTTCACACACCTGCCGTCCCCAGCAGTCACTCGCTATTTGAGCGGGTGTCAGCGCTTGGATTGCCCGTTCTAAAACGCAGTGAAATGCTCGGCGCCATTGCACGGCGCTTCGAAACATTTGCCGTCGCCGGCACGCATGGTAAGACCACGACCACGGCCATGCTTACCCATTTATTAGAAAACACTCCCGGCGGATGCAATGCTTTTCTGGGAGGGATTCTATCCTCCACAGGCTCCAATGTCCTCCTCAATGCCAGGAGCACACGCTTGGTGGTTGAAGCTGACGAATTTGACCGAAGCTTTTTGCAACTGAATCCGACCCATGCCGTCATCACCAGCATGGACCCTGACCACCTCGACATTTATGGCGACGCGGACGGATTCAAAGCTGGATTTGACGCCTTTAGCGCGCAAGTAACCGGGAATGTGATTCGTGAATCCGCAATTGGTTCGAACGAGTCAGGATTAACCTACGGCTGTGTGTCCGATCGAAACGCTGCAGACCTCTTGGACTTTGCTGCGAGCCAACCCAGAACGGAAAACGGCTGGATGGTCGCTGACATCAAGCTCCGGGATGAATGGTTTGAATCTGTAAAGTTTCCAATGCCTGGAATTCACAACCTCAGCAATGCACTTGCCGCTCTGTCGCTGGCAGACCTGGCCGGTGCAAACCGAGCAGATTGCATGGAGACCATAGGAAGTTTTCGTGGAATCCATCGAAGGTTCGTTTATCACATCCGCGAATCATACGGGGCGTACATTGACGATTACGCGCACCACCCAGAGGAAATCAGCGCCGTACTCGAAGCTCTGCGTCTGCATCATCCCGGAAAATCGATCACCGCGATATTCCAACCCCATTTGTACTCACGCACCCGGGATCACATGACAGAATTTGCTGAAATTCTAAGTCAGTTTGACCGGATCATTTTGCTGCCGATTTACCCCGCTCGAGAGGAACCAATAAAGGGCATCGATTCACAAAGCTTGTTTGAAAACATCCTCAACCCCTGTAAGCATCTCGTTTCAATAGAACGGATATTCGATAACCTGAAGGAACATCCTCCTGAGATCCTTTTGACAATTGGCGCCGGCGATATTGACCGCAGCGTAAAACCCTTGTCAGACTGGCTCAAGCAGGACTTCCGACGGTTCAAAAAAATAGAATAGCCCGCCCACATGATTCGCCGCATTGCACTCATCACCACTACGATTCTGCTCCTCTCAGGGACAGCCGCTTTGGTGGGATTCGCGCAATTGGAAGAACAAAACATACGGTACAAGGCACTCGACGTCGATGTTCAGGAGATCGATGGAATGTTTTTCGTAGATGCCTCAGGTGTACGAGACGCCATTTTCAAGCATGACAGCATCCGGGGCAGCTTCTGTGCCGACCTGAAGTTGACAGAGGTCGCAGACTGGGTGCGCACCATTCCCGCCGTGAATGAAGTGGAGGTCTACCCAGGACTCGATCGCATTCTGCACATTCGAATCTCGCAACGCAAACCCATTGCCCGCCTCCATACGGGCGCTGACTTTGCGGACATTTATATTGATTCAGAAGGAAAGCCACTCGAACTCTCACCCTATTTCACAGCACGTGTTCCTGTCATTCATGCCTCGAATGTCGAGCATGCGCAGCCTGCCGTTGACTTCATACAGGCCATACGTCACGATCCATTTTGGGCTGCATTTTGCGACCAAATCGCCGTCAAACAAGGAGGAACGTTTGAAATCATATCCCGCATTGGCAATGCGCGCATTGCTCTGGACAACACAGAGGAGTTGCAACGCAAACTCGACAAACTCTTCACCTTTTACCACGAGCAAATTCGCCGTGGGAACTTGAACGATTACAAGCGCATCGATTTGTCTTTCCAAGACCAAGTCGTGGCCCAACGATATTACTAAGCACACGAAATCATCATCCATGGATTCCCAAAAGCACACTCCTCAAAACGACGAATTGGTCGTCGGCCTCGACATCGGTACGACCAAAATAGCCTGCTTCGTCGGCAGCCGAAACGAACACGGTAAAATTGAAATTCTCGGTTATGGAAAGAGCGAATCCGTTGGCGTATCTCGAGGGGTCGTAGCAAACATCGAACGCACCGTGGAATCCATTCGCAAAGCCGTAGAGGAAGCCGAACGCACCTCAGGTTGCGAAATTGAATTGGTCAACGTGGGCATCGCAGGGCAACACATCAAAAGCCAGCAAACACGCGGACAGCGAACCCGCGATGATTTGGAATCAGAAATCAGCCAAGGTGACATCGATGCGTTGATCCAAGACATGTACCGCCAAGTCATGCAACCGGGCGAAGAAATTTTACACGTATTGCCACAGGAGTACGCTGTGGACAATGAAGGAGGCATCAAGGAACCCGTTGGGATGAGCGGGATTCGTTTGGAGGCCAATTTCCATGTGATCATCGGTCAGATTGCAGCCATTCGAAACATCAACCGTTGCATCAAAAAAGCCGGACTGGTTGTCGATCAATTGATTTTGGAACCTTTGGCTTCGTCAGCCTCTGTGCTGAGCGAGGAAGAGAAGGAAGCGGGCGTAGCGCTCGTAGACATCGGAGGTGGGACCACAGACATTGCGATTTTCCAAGACGGCATCATCCGTCATACCGCGGTGATCCCATTCGGAGGCAATGTCCTCACCGAAGATATTCGACAGGGATGTCAGATCATGAAAAAGCAAGCCGAACAGGTGAAGCAACGATTCGGCTCGGCCATATCGACCGAGATGAAAGACAATGAAATTGTTTGCATCCCAGGATTGCAAGGACGCAATCCCCGTGAAATCAGTCTCAAAAATTTAGCGGCGATCATTGAAGCACGGGTGACAGAAATCATAGAACACGTGCATTTCGAAATTCGAAATTCAGGATTTGAAGATCAACTCATCGGTGGGGTTGTGCTTACAGGTGGCGGAAGCCAACTGCGGCACATCACGCAACTCTTCCAATACGTAACAGGAATGGATTGCCGTGTAGGCTTTCCGAGCGAACATCTTGCAGAAGCACCAAATCAGGATGCAACTGCGCCGAGTTTCTCTACCGGTGTTGGCTTGGTCATTCAAGGATACGATCGGCTCTCCCCTCGATCAGAAACAGCTGAGAAGATGCGCGAGCATGTCAATGTTGGCTCCACCAAGGAGCGCTTAATTGATCGACTAAAAGGCTACTTCATCGAAGACGAAGAACTCACTTGATTTTCACTTCCCTCACACTCGAAACATCATGAACGAAACATTTCAACCCACCTCTTCAGAAGTGAATCTGAACGCCCCCATCAAAGTGATCGGTGTCGGCGGCGGCGGCTCCAATGCCGTCAATACCATGTATGACCGCGGCATTCAAGGCGTCGATTTCATCGTTTGCAACACGGACGCGCAAGCCTTGGAAGCGAGCCCTGTGCCCGTTAAAGTACAACTGGGTTTGACACTTACCGGCGGGCAAGGAGCAGGATCACTTCCAGAAGTTGGTCGCAACGCGGCCATTGAATCCCTCGATGAAGTCAAAGAACTCATTGGCGACAAAACCAGCATGGTCTTCATCACAGCAGGCATGGGCGGGGGCACGGGAACAGGAGCAGCTCCTGTCATTGCACAAGCCGCTCGTGAGATGAATATTCTCACTGTTGGCATTGTAACCATCCCATTTCAATTCGAAGGGAAACGCAGAACAGCCCAGGCACAAGATGGACTGGAGCAGATTCGTCAATCGGTCGACACATTGCTCATCATTCGCAATGACAAACTGCGGGAACTCTATGGCAATCTGACCATTCGCGCCGCATTCAATAATGCAGACGAAATACTTTGCACTGCAGCCAAGGGAATCGCAGAGGTGATCACACTCACGGGTGAGATCAATGTCGACATGAACGATGTGAATACAGTCATGCGCAATTCCGGTCGAGCAATCATGGGGTCAGGAACCGCATCTGGTGAAGGCCGGGCGCGCACCGCTGTCATCGAGGCACTCGAGTCTCCATTGCTGAACGACTGCGACATCACAGGAGCCCACTTTGTATTGCTTAACATCACTTTTGGCAATGAAGAAATTCTGATGGATGAAATCATGGAAATCACGGACTTTATCCAGAGCGCTGCAGGTCAATCTGCAGAAGTAATCTGGGGCTATGGCGTGGATGAGTCACTGACCGATGACTTGTGTGTGACAGTCATCGCCACAGGTTTCGAAGGCCAAGATCAATGGAATCCAGAAGTCACTGAAAAAACCACCCGATTCGTATTGGGTGCGGAGAAGGAAATCACATCGCCCGTCAATCCTACTCCTGCAGCCCCAACCTTCACAGAAGTCGCTCAGGCAAGCACGGAAGAGACGACAACCGCGCAAGATTCGCCCTTCCTCAAAATGAATGAAGCAAGTGATGCTCCTCAGGAAACGCTTTCGCAACCGAAGGAAAACACACCCGAATATTCAGAACAGGAAAGCAACATCGAAAATGTGCTTCCTGTGGCTGAGACAGGACCTCCAGAAGACGAATCCATGAAGGTTTACACGTTGGACAGCGATCCTCTTCCGGCCACTTCCGACGAGCCAAATCTTGGTGGAATTCGCTTCCATGAAGCGAAAAAAGAGGAAACAGGGACGCCACAAGCCGCGCCTCTTTCTCAAACAACGGACGCGACATCATCCGCGAATCGCGTGCCCATACAACCCGTTACCCGCCAAACAGATTCGGGTGACGCAGGACGGAATCAACGCATTCAACAATTCACCCGGAAACTCAAAACACCGGGGGGACTGGCCAACCTTGAAGCTGAACCCGCGTACAAGCGTCGCCAAGTCATACTTGATGATGTGGATCATTCTTCAAAATCCCAAGTCAGCCGGTTTACATTGAATGAACAGGTCGATGACGAGGGAGAGCGCCACGTTGAACTAAGAAACGACAACCCATTTTTGCACGATAACGTCGATTGAACCAAGCCATGTCATTCTACACTACCATTTCCGAAGGCATCAAAGATGCCATGCGAAGCAAAGACAAGGAACGTCTGAGCGCCTTGAGGGACATCAAGAGCAAAATGCTTCTTGAAGCCACCAAAACGGGAGCAGACGCCGAAAGCATCGACGACGCAACAGCCTTTTCCATCCTAAACAAGCTGTACAAGCAGAGGAATGAATCCGCTGAAATCTACCAAGGACAAGGAAGACCTGACCTTGAAGCTGAGGAAAGAACACAAGCCAAGGTCATTGCCGAATTCCTGCCAAAGCAATTGGACGCAGATGAAATCGCAGCCAAGGTCGCCAGCATCATCAGTGAAACAGGAGCCTCTTCAATGGCCGACATGGGCAAAGTCATGGGACAAGCCTCAGCAGCCATGGCGGGAAAAGCAGATGGAAAACTGATTGCTCAATTTGTCAAATCACAACTGCAGAACCAATAAGGCAGACTCTTGTTATCAGTTCAATAAATAGCCAATATGAAAAACATACTCGCCACCCTAACCACGATTCTTTTGCTCATCAGCTGTGGGACAGCACCGTCAGAAGCAACCAGCAATACAGAGGAGAAAGAAACAACAGCTACCAAAGGTTCAAACACATCTTTTTCAGATGGTTTTTACCAGATAAAAGCTGAATCCAGCACATGCAATTGGGTCGGATCAGAAATCACAACAAAAACGCACACAGGCACTTTGAATGTGTACAAAGGTTCTTTGCAAGTCGTCGATAATCGCGTGTCCAATGCTTTCGTTGCAATGGATATGGCCAGCCTTGACGTGACGGATCTTTCAGGTGAAGCGAAGGCTAGCTTAGAAGGTCACCTCAAATCTGAAGATTTCTTCGGCGTGGAAAAGAATCCCTTTTCTGAGTTGAAGTTGGAAAGCATCAAAACGAAAGAAGGTCAGTCCTACGCAGGTGGTTTGCTGGTCATCCGAGGGATTTCACATCCTATATCATTCCCGGTGGATGTATCCCAAGATGGCAACCAATTGACATTCGATGGAGACATGACATTCGATCGGTCAAAGTACAATGTCAAGTTTCGCTCTGGATCATTCCCAGACCTCTTTCCTGACCTTGGCGATAAGCTGATCAATGATGAAATCTCAATTAGCTTTCACATTGTTGCAGAAAGCTGAAGAAACTGCTGCAGTTGAAAATGAAACCGAAAGGCCCAACTCCAACTTAGGAGAAGGGCCTTTTTTTGTGGGAAACTAAAAGTCAACTACCTTCGATTCATTGACTCATGCGTTGGACGAATTACTTCATACACCCTGGTGACAACCGGTACTATGTCTTCACCTATCAGGAGGAGAAATACGCCGACGCTTTCCAAGCACGACTAGATGCAGGTGGCATTCCATTCGAACGACACGAGGAGAATTCGGAATGGCTATTTGGAGTGGCGCGCACATATTTCAAAGAAGCCATGAATGCCAACCACCTCGTTTATGCTCAGTATCGGACCAAGTTCATTCCCGTAAAAGGACTGCGCAATGCGATGCTCATCATCACCCTTGGATCCATCATTCTCGCCTTGATCGGATTCTTTGCCACGACGGCGAATGCGCAGCGCATGAAGGCAAGTAGTCCCTGGAGCTTATCGGTTGGTGGATTGTATGTCATTCCACTTGAAGCCGTCGGACTCGAAGCAGTCTCAGCAGACAACGAAGGCTTAAATGTGATTTGGAATCCCAAAGGTGGTGCAGGTTTCGGTGCGCGCATCCGGCGTGACATCAATGCCCAATGGAGCGCCGAACTCGGATTGGAAACCCTTCGACTATTGGCCGATTGGGAATTGCGTTACGTACCGGAATGGGAAACCAACACAACCGGTGAGGGCGCCTTGACCGACACCTTGCAGCTGCGTTCGAGCCGGTACCGCCTGCCACTTCTGGGTACCGTGCGTGTCCCTGTCACTGCCAAAACTGAATTATCGGCATCTGCCGGGGTGAGCTTTGATTTTTTACTGAGCGATGTCTACACTGCAGACTACCAACAGAACGGGACCATTTACAGCGATTACTCCATCGAAGAAAATCGCCAACAGCGCTGGACTGTTCCCCTACGCGCTGACATTGGAATGAAAATCAAAGGCAACAGCGACGAGGACGTTGCATTCTATTTGGGGGTTACGTATTGGCGAGAGTGGAATTCGAATCGATGGGGGGAAGCTCAATGGCAACATGGACTCGACCAATCCAAAGTCCGAATTTTCCTACCCCAATCTGCCTTCGCCCTGGATGTTCGAATCTTCCTGCCTTGAGGGCATTTAAGATTCCGACGAATCAACCCACCGGGTAACGTATTCCAACGGCTTCCGATGGCTTTTCGGCCACTCCCCTTCAGGATAACCCACATAGAAAAAACCGAGAACCTCAACGTCATCGTCAAACCCGGCGAAGTTCCGGACTTCGGGAAGATGAATCATCGGCGGTGTGGACCAAAATCCACCCAAACCATGTGCGGTGCAGGTCAGATACATGTTTTGCATGGCACAAGCCACGGCATAACGCTCGTCGCGGATGTCAATTCTTCCATTCGGATCAGGTTGGACGCCCACAATGATCATCGCCGTCACATGCTCACCGCGTTTCTTGAGCTTTACCACCTTGGCCTCCGCGGCGTTATCCCCGGCAGCCAATTGATACCATTCTGCCAACTTTGGACCAATGGAACGCATGCCATCGCCTACATAAGCGGCGAAACGCCACGGCTGCGTCATTCCGTGCGTTGGTGCCCAAGTACCATTGTTCAGAATCAACTCCACCACTTCTTTATGCACTTTCCGGGTAGAAAAGCGTTCGGGCGAAATGCTGCGACGATCGCGCATCAATTCCGTTACCTCCGACAAATTGTGCCTCATGATTTGTTCTCTTTGCCCGTCAAAGGTAATCGTGAAAATTCTAGTAGCATCTCATGTTCAATCCTCCCAATGCGGTGAATATTCCCGTAATTTCCCACCATGCTTCGAACCTCCATCCTCCTCTTCACACTCCTTTGCAATGCATTTGCTGCTCAAGCTGAATCAAACCCTGACAGTTTGCTCCTGCGATCCATTTACGATGAAGCGCTGACCAATGGAGAATCTTATGAGAATCTACGGACGTTGACCAAAGACATCGGCCATCGTTTGAGCGGATCACAAAGTGCAGCCGATGCCATGCAATGGGGCAGCGCTGTCATGCGCGGATACGGGGCAGATTCAGTTTGGATCATGCCCGTGATGGTCCCAAGCTGGACAAGGGGCAGCATCGCACGCTCAACAGCTTACATCGGTCAAAAACAAGTGCCATTGCGGGTCACTGCCCTTGGGGGGTCCGTCGGCACTCCCAATGACCAATCTATTCGAGGCAAAGTGATCATGGTGAAGGATGTCAATGCGCTCGACACTTTGCGCGCTTCTGCCATCGCAGGACGAATCGTCCTATTCAACCGTGCAATGGATCCAGTTTTGATCAATACAGGTGCTGCCTACGGCGGTGCTGTTGATCAACGTGGAAATGGAGCCAGTGCCGCTGCAAAAGCTGGTGCAATCGGAGCACTTGTTCGTTCCATGACCCATGCACTGGATACGCTGCCCCACACAGGCGCATTGCGTTACAAGGATGAAATCAACCGTATTCCTGCTGCGGCCATATCAACTGTAGACGCTACAACGCTCAGCCATGCACTGGAAAATCACCCCGACTTGGAAGTTTCCCTTCAAATGAATTGTGCGGCTTTTGATGATGTCCTACAAGGCAATGTCATTGGTCAGTGGACTGGGACTGAAAAGCCAAACGAAATCATCACCATTGGAGGGCACTTGGATTCCTGGGACATCGGCGAAGGCGCCCACGACGATGGTGCCGGAGTCGTGCACACCCTTGAAGCGCTTCGAATTCTCAAGGCAATTGGCTACCAACCAAAAAGAACCCTTCGCTTTGTGCTTTTCATCAACGAAGAAAATGGCAACCGTGGAGGAAAAGAATACGCACGAAAAGCAGCAATTGAAAACGAAGAATCAGACTTGGTGCATGTTGGTGCCATGGAATCCGATGCTGGTGGATTCGTTCCCCGTGGGTTTCGGATCGATGCCACGGACTCTGCTACAGCAATCGTGCGCAGTTGGGAAGGCCTCTTTGATCCCTACAACATTCATTTGTTTAGACGCGGCGGCGCGGGAGTGGACATCTCACCTTTAAAAACACTGAACCCACGCCCGACCATGCTCGGACTCAGTCCCGATGGTCAACGGTATTTCGATTTTCACCACAGCAGTCAGGATGTTTTTGAAAATGTGCACAAACGGGAATTGGAATTGGGCGCTGCAACATTCGCCGCGGCGCTTGTTATGCTCGATCAGCACCTTCCTTGCCCGGAGCCGTGAAAAAACGAGCAAATCATTCAGGACAATTGCCGAACATCACATTGAGCAATATCAGCAAGTCAGCGACTGTTATGTAGTTGTCGTAATTCAAATCACCTACACATGGATTGGGATTTGGAATGCATGACGCAGAAAGTTCATCCCAAACCGTTCCGATGCCACATGCTTCTGCATCCGACCAACATGAAAAGCTGCAGGAGCCATCTTCAATGTTCGCCTCCGCATCAAAATTGCATGCTTCTGCATACGTGCAACCATAACATTCGTCTTCGCAATTCTCATCGCTTGACCAGAGACTGATCGGATCCTCACCTTGCACCAGCAGCCAGTGCTGACCGACCTCCAAACCTGTATAAACGGATGGCAATCCGATGGGCCAATTCACCACAACAGAATCAACTGAGGCGGTCTCCCCCAAGCCAAAATGCTCCCAATGGCTGTTCTGTCCCAAGTAATTCTCCCCAGCAAACAGCATCCTACTTTGTGCATTCTCGCCAACCCAAACTTCAATCGTCGCTCCGATGGCATCCCGGTTGCTGATTGAGCCTTCGAGCCAAAATTTTATCCAGTGATTTCCATTGGGCTCTGAACGCAATAACTGCGCGTATGTGCCAACCCTATGTGAAACCAAGTCGGGGAAACCGTCGCGGTTGTAATCACCTGTAGCCGTGCTAAAGGAGAGATTGCTCACGCTTTGGAACAGCTCGCTATTGGATTCCGAAAACATGCCTCCTTCATTGTAAAACAATTTGTCCGGCTCATCATAAACATCCAAAATAGCCGGATAATTCGTGAATTCGCTGTAACCGTTCGCAACATGCAGATCCTCGAATCCATTGTTGTCTGCGTCAAGCCAATTTCCAGCCCAACAAATGGCATCCACTTGCATATCCTGCATGGGGCTTTCTCCGCTTTCGTCATTCGTTGTTGAAAAAGAATAATCATTGTTCACCAGCATCCAGTTCTGATCGCCGGGAAATGCAGTGAGATAAACATCAAAGTCCAAATCACCATCGTAATCAGAGACACTCGTTGACATGCAATTGATGGCCGCATCCAATCCCACCTCATTCCCTTTCTCAATGAAAGGAATAACAGCACCTGATGGTTGCTGTTCAAAATAGTGATTGGTGTAAATCGTCCGATCACGCACCACATGTAAGTCCAGCATTTGATCTCCATTGAAGTCAACCCACTGACCTTGGAAAGATTGAATCCCCGTGGACTCATACATGCCTGATTCTTCTATGACATCGACAAACGTCCCATCTCCCTCATTGCGATAGAGTTCATTGAAGGTAGATTCATCGAATGACGAAGAGTAATTGGCAACAAACAAATCAAGAAACCCATCTTTATCATAATCGCCAAAACATGCCCCATAACTCTTGCTGCTACCCTGATTGAGCCCACTTGTGGTGGAGACATCTACGAATGTCCCGTCATCATTTCGGAATAACCGGTTCGGGAACAGACGATAGGTGATGAAAAGATCTTGGTCGCCATCGTTGTCAATGTCTGCCCACAAAATCATTTTCGCTTCAAAAGGATAATCGGGCAAACCCAATTCAACTTCATTGAATCCTGATTCCTCGCCACTCCCTTCATAGAATCGCAGGTTACCAAGGTGATTGGCAAAACTCAAATCGTCGATGCGGTCTCCGTTGAAATCGGCAAAACTCACTCCGGCGCCTAAAAACCCACCCGTATGGTCGGTGATCAGGTCCATGGAATTGCTCACATCAGTCATTTGTGACCAGGAAACCAAATGCATCAAGCACATGGTCAATAGGCAAATACCTCTAATTTTCGCGGCAATTATTGGCTGATTCATCACTCTGGGCATTGATTGTCAAAAGCAATGAGAAACACCAACAAATCCAAGACGCTCGTCATTCCATCTTGGTTCAAGTCCGTCGCGCAATCAGAGGGTTCCAAAACGCACTGCTGCAGCCCTTCGTCCCAAAATGTGCCTCCGCCGCAAGCCACCGCATCGGTCCAACATGAAAAATCGCAGGTGCCATCGTCAAGGCTCGCATTGGAATCAAAGTTGCAGGCCAATGCATAGGTGCATCCTGGACACACTTCTCCCGTGCAAGGAGGCGAAACACCAACCGTCTCACCTTCCAGAGCCATGATCGATTGATTGGGATCAAGGTCATAATAGCGGTCCGTGATTCCCGATGGCCAGTCGATGACCAACGAATCCACCACGGTGCTCAACCCTATGCCAAAGTGCTCCCAGCGGCTACTTTGGGAGAGGAAATTCTCTCCGCAGTAAGTCATTTTGCTCCCAAGCAACCCATTCCGAAAAACACGGATGCGAGCGCCAATTCCATCACGGTTGCTCACCGTTCCCTCCAGGTGAACCTTTAACCAGCGATTCATATTTGGAAGTGCCTTCAGAACATGAACGAAATCTCCAACTGCATTTGAAAATAAATCTGGAAAACCATCCAGGTTATAATCCGAAGAAGCAGACGAAAAAGACAACACGTTGGCGTCAAAAAGACCCGAATCGTCTTCCTCAAATGCACCTTCTTGGTTCCAGAAGAATTGATCTGGCACATCCGGATATTGACTCAAAATGGTGGGATAATTGGTGTACACGCTGAACCCTGTGCACACATGCAAATCTTCCCAACCATCATTATCTGCATCAAACCAAGTCGAAGCCCAAGAAGTCAAATGCACTTCAATGCTATCGCCAGTATCGCCCTCATAAGGTTCAAAGTTGCCTCCTTCATTGACCATGAGGAAATTGCCCTCGAACATGCCCGCTGCAATGTACAAGTCTTGATCGTTGTCGCGGTCAAAGTCAGCAGCTGAAGTGCACATCGCATTCACGGACAAATCCAATCCACGGGCATGAGCTGTGTTCTCAAATGTCCCATCCAACTGTTGCTCATAATAATAATTCTCAAAGCACAATCGATCGCGAATAAGATGGAGGTCCAAGAGACCATCTTGATTGAAGTCTACCCAATGGCCCTGAAAATTCTGCGGCAACGGCTGGCCCATCCCAAGCTCAAACGTCACCTCTTCGAATTGGCCGTTGCCGAGGTTATGATACAATTCATTGAATGGCTCATCCGATCCACTGACATAATTCGCTACAAATAAATCCACAAAGCCATCATTGTCATAGTCGCCAAAACTCGCTCCATAGCTCCGCCGGTCTGCCATGAGAATCCCACATGAATTGCTCACATCTTCCATGAACAAGTCCCCCTGATTCAGGTACATGCGATTCGGTTCGAGCCGATAAGTGATGAACAAGTCCTGATCGCCATCATTGTCTATGTCCACCCAAATGATGGACTTCGCTTCGTACGGATAATCCGAGAGGTTGAGGAGGTAATCCGAAAATCCAACCCCGTTGCCCAAGTAAAATTTCAACTGGCCCTCGTGGTGAGCCAGACTCAAGTCGTCAATGCCGTCACCATTGAAATCTGCGACACTCATCCCTGCACCCAAGTAGCCTCCTGTTTGATCACTGACAATGTTGAGCTGATTGCTCACATTCAAGAAGTTGGATTGTCCCGAAAGGCCCAAAACAATTCCAAACTGCACACACAAAAGCATCAGGTTCCGGAGGCCACCGAAGACGCGAATGTTAGAAACAGAAAAGATTGGGCGCAAAGTCATGAGTGAAGTCCAGGTATAAATTTGGATTCCAACTCAAGCAGGTTATTAAAAATAGCCTAGGACGACCTCATTTCCTAAGCTTATGCAAACAAAATCAAGGACATACAGAAGCGAAGGCACTCAGCAGAATCAAAAGATCCTCAATGGCTATAAAGCCATCATCATCCAAATCACCCACACAAGAAACCTCGCATTGTGCCGTGTTTTGATTCCAGGTCGCGCCCTCTCCACAAATGACCTCGTTGAAGAAACATGAGAAATCACACGAACCGTCATCGTAATTGGCATCAGCATCGTAATTGCATGCATCCAGGTAAGTGCATCCTGGACAATCCCCTTGGCAAGACGCAGAACCTTCGACCAAACTTAAAACCGCATTCGCGTCTACGTTGGGCCACATTTCAACCAACCCGTTGGGCCAGTGAACGACAACAGAATCCAATGAATTTAAAACTCCTAGACCAAAATGCTCCGAGCGTGAATTCTGAGATAAGTATCCCTCGCCACAATACGTCTCGCGGTACCAGTAGTTGCCGCCAGCATACAATTCAATTTTAGACCCAATCGCATCCCGATTGCTCTCTGTGCCTTCCAATTCAATCTTGAGCCAACTGTTTTCATTGGGTGTGCTCGCCCTAAATTCTGGGGAAACTCCAATGTGATGCGAAACCAAATCGATGAAACCATCTGCATTGTAATCCCCAATGGCTGTGGAATAGCCCAGCGATGTCGCACTTTGAAAAAGTATTCCAGACTCTTCAAGACTTCCCTCGTTGTTCAAGAATAGAGCGTCGGGCTCTTCATTGAAATCGTAGAGAATCCCAGGATAATCGATGTACGTAGCGACACTGGTCGCAACATGCAATTCTTCCCAACCATCTGAGTTGACATCGAGCCATTGCCCTGCCCAACAGACTTCATACATCGCAAGTAGCTCCGTTGTGATATCTGTGAAATTGCCCGCGCCATCGTTTTCGAGCATCACATTGCCCTCGAGTCCTCCTGCCAGAAAGAAATCAATGTCCCCATCCCTATCATAGTCGTGGGCGCATGTAGACATGCAATTGATCGAAACGTCCAGACCCATGGCTGCGGCAGATTCTTCAAAAGCAATGGTGCCCGAAGATCCTTCATTCATGTAAAAGAGGTTGGGATAAATGAATCGATCCCGAATAACATTCAAATCCAACCATCCATCGCGATCAACATCCACCCACTGCGCTTGAAATGATTGCAAATTGCTTCCTCCCATTCCGAGCTCATCCGTCACCTCTTCAAACGTTCCATCTCCCAAGTTGCGGTACAGTTCGTTGCCTTGCGGCACATCAACGCCGTAGCCGTATGTAGAAACGAATAAGTCAACAAATCCGTCACGGTCGAAATCACCAAAAGCAGGTCCGAAACTTCGCCGTTCGTCCTGGGAAATCCCACACGTCGCGCTCACATCCATCATATTCAAAGTGCCATCGTTTAACCACATTTTGTTGGGGGCCAATCGAAAAGCGACAAACAAATCCTGATCTCCATCGTTGTCCACATCTGCCCAAAGCATTCCTTTGGATTGAGCATTTGGCGTGATCAAGCCCAAGTCTATTTCTTCGAAACCGTCGTCTACAGCAAGGTAAAATCGCAATTCTCCTTCGTGATGTCCAAAACTCAAGTCGTCCTTACCATCACCATTGAAATCGGCAAAACTCACGCCTGAGCCCAAGTATCCGCCCGTATGGTCGGAAAAAACACCCAATACTCCATCATCAACCACGAGTTGAGCAGAGGTCTCGAAAATTGAAAGTGCAAACAAGATGCACCACAACATTCGAAACAACAGATATAACTTTTTATGAGTCATCAGAACTAAAAGATACATCAGAAATTGGGGCATAAAAAAAGGGCCTGACAAATGTCAGGCCCTTTCCGTATCCGTTTATTGGATTATTCGCAAACTGTTCCGAATGCTCCCAAGAATAGAAGCAAGTCAGCTGTAGTTACAGAACCGTCTTGGTTGATGTCTTCAGGACATGGGTTTGAGAGATCAAACTCACAAGATCCGTCATCATTACCAGCAGTCTCGTCGTAGTTGGTTGCATCTGCATAAGTACATCCTGTGCAAGCATCAAATACGCACTCATCGAGTACTGTGATGTTCGCAACTGGATCGTAGTTACAAGCACAAGCAATGTCACAACCTTCGATACAGTTGTTACCACCGACACTGATGTAAGCTGGACCGTAAAGCTCGCCACCTGTGACCAAACCACCGAACAAGCCGGAGATTGACCATGAAGGCTCGAAGTTAAACGTATCATCACCAGTCGTCAAGATGTAACATCCTGCATCCATGCAGTAAACTTCCTGCAAGAAAGAACCGTCGCTGTTGTCAAGCGTCAAAGAAGTATTCACGACTTCGTTGCCCTCCAAATCTGTGATTACGATATCGCAACCAGTCCATCCGTCACCGAAGCTGTCGTTCATGGTTACAGTCACGCAAGTGCCGTAACAGCAAGAACCGTCTTCAATTGTAGCTTCAGCATCGTAGTCACAAGCCTCTGCATCAGTACAACCTGCGCATGTGACGTATTCACACGTACCGTTTTCAGTTGTAGCATCCATGTCGTAGTTACAAGCGAAGTCATCCATACATCCGCAGACAACGTCAGCACCAGCAGAGAAAGGATACATATCTGTAACCAATGATCCTGAAGCACCACCAGCAATGATTTCATTGCCGTCGCCGTCCGTGACAGACCAGCCTTGCTCACCCGACCACTGGAATGCACCCGTAAACTCGTACGTGTAGCAACCTGGATCCAAGCATAACACATCCAATCCGTATTCAGCACCGTCGAAGTTGTCTTCGTCAATGATGAATTCAGCATCATCAATGGCACCTGCAGCAACAGAGTTGCCCTCACCATCAAGGATTTCATATCCACCTTCAGAACCAGAGTTACCTCCTGTCCATCCGTCACCGAATGAATCTGTCATGTTCACCAAAATGGCTGTACCACCTGGGTTCTCATCACAAGCACATGAAGTGTACTCACAGATGTCGTTGGTTTCGATGTTTGCTTCTGCATTGTAGTTACAAGCCGCGCTGATCGTACATCCCTCGATTGCTTCTTCACAAGCAAGCTCGATTTGGTATGAACCTTGGCCATTGAATACTCCGTCGTCCTGGTAAGTAACATACACGAAGTAGGTCATCATCGGATCAGAAACGAATTGCAAATAAGCATCGTCTTGATCGAAGAAACCACATCCCTCGAATGAAGCATCGCTGTCTGCAATCTCACCATTCACGTCGAGCACACAATCATATGCACCGCAAGAAGCAGAAGCAGATGCGTATACCTGAACGCGTGTGTCAATTACAGAACCACAAGTGTTCAATGTGTGCAATTCACCTGTTCCAGTGAATGACCACCAAACACCAGGAAGTGCATCGAATACGAGCTCAACAGAACCATCTTCCTCAGCAACACCTGTTGTTGACACGAAGCTACCTGTTGCCATGCCAAGGTCAGTTACGACCTGGTTTCCATTGAAGTACATGTTTGCAGTTGCGCCGTTCCATCCGTCACCGAACGAGTCGAAGCCTTCGAAAGTGAATTCGCCTTCAGCCATTCCGCAGATCCACTGACCAGCAGTAGCAACGCCTGAGAACTGAGAACCTTCACTGTCAGTAACTGTCCATGAAACTTCTCCGTCCCATGAACCACCGCCTGCAATTACATATGCAGCATTTTCTTCAGCTGCACAAGGAGCGCAAACAACATCAGGAGCACCATCAGCAGAAGCGTTACCCATTGAGCCTTCCAAGTAACCTTCGTTGCATGGCAAGTCAAGAGCATCCTCACAGAGGTCGTTTACAGGAACCTCAGTGTAAGCACAAGAACCATCGTCTTGGTTAGCGTAGTCGAGGTAGTTATCAGCCGCACTGTCTGTGCAACCCAAGAAGATACCAGTGGTAGTGAATTCGAAATCACCACACTCAGCTGGATCTGTAGTTCCAACAGCAAAGTAGTAGTTGGTATTTGACTCCAAGTTTGGCAAGAATGCCTCAATTGAACCAGCGCATGTTCCCGTGAACACACAACCAACGAATCCACCCAATGCTTCACAGTCGCCTCCGTCCAAGTAAATGGTCAAAGTCAAATCCCCTGAAGGGTTGTCTGTAGAGTTGGTGAGATCGAAGTAGAACGTATCGAAGTCAAGTCCTGTCACAACATCAGTGCTGTTGAAAGTAAACCAAACCGCGTAGTTCGTTCCTCCGAAAGAAGGAATGGCCGTTGGGTTCGAGCAGCATACGTTTCCGGTGAAGGTTACGTCATTCAACTGAGGAGTTGCATCTTCACAGTAGTCGTTGTTCGGGAAAGACTCACAATCTTCACACGTTACATCCAACAAGAACTCGGTTCCACCTGAGAAAGCAGAGAAGTAAGAAACATAGATGTAGTAGTTGTTTCCAGTTTCTGCCAAGAAGGCAACACCGGACATCAAGCCACAGTTATCGTCGTTTCCAACAATTGCCTCCAGTTCACCTTCGTCATTGTAAACGAAAACATGAAGCTTCGTATCCGAGACAGGATCAGCGAATCCAGAAGTTGCAGTCGGCGTGTTGCATGTATTTGCGAACACTTGATAATCGCCATCTGCGTTGTATTCATACCATACACCACCTGTGGTGACGCCAGTACCTGCAAATACTCCGATCAAGTCTTCGTCGTCTTGAGCCAAATAAAGCGTACCTGAAACAGATGCACCACAGTTAACTGCTTCAGCATTGTCGATTGCGTCGTTTGCTGGTGGAACCAAGCAAGAACCATCATCCACAGTCACTGAGATGTTGTAGTTCAAGGCAGCCTCATCTGTGCAACCTTCAAAATCACAACCACCCAAGAGACCAAAATCGATGAACCAGCCACCGGAAGGGAATCCAACAGGTGGAGGCAATACTCCGTAATATCCTGAAGCAACTTGGTCTCCGTATACTGTTCCAAACTGGTCAGTAACAATTGTAGCAATTTCTCCGTCAGCTGAACCACCGCCAGTTGTGAAGAGGTAACATCCCAAAGGAATACAGTGGAAGTCAGTTCCTACCCCGTTGATTACAAGAGTAGCATCGTCAAGGTTGCCTGAGACAGCAACCTCGCCGTCATAGCTTTCCAAGTAGTAGTTGGCACCGTTCCATCCATCACCGCCCAAATCGTACATTTCAATCAAGGCAGCAAATGTACCTGCCTCACAGAATACGCAAGAAGCTTCATTCTCCTGTGTTGCCGTTGGATCGTAGTTGGCTGCTGTATTGTCCATGCAACCAATGCAAGAATAATCGCAAGAGCCATCGTCAAAGTTAGAACCTTCAGTGTAGTTGCAAGACTGATCGTCCGTGCAACCTGGAAATGCTGGAAGGCAGAAAGAAGAACTCTCAGAGCTTCCGAATTCACCACCTGCAGCAAGTGCCAATCCATTTCCATCAGTAACACTGTAGCTTCCAGCTCCGTAAGAGCAGCACATACCATCACCAAATGAATCGTACATTGTGAAAGTGAAGCATGCAGAAGCGAGACAAAGCTCTGTTCCTACACTCGTTCCGCTAGCAACAGTTCCACCGTCAGCATCAACCAAATCCCAAGAGGATTCGCCAGCAAAGTTGTCTGGGTTAATCGTTACTGTAATGGCTTCAAATGCGCAAGATCCGTCGTCTTCAGTTGCTGCAACGTCAAAGTTACAAGCTGTCGCATCGGTGCAACCAATGAACTGGCATGACCCATCATCTGATGTAGCTGTCATGCTGTAGTTAGAGGCCGCAGCATCCATGCAACCGGGGCCGAAGCACCATTCATCAGAAGTAACAGCGTTTCCAGTTGCGAAACCGCCACTTACGATAGCTAGGCTGTTCCAGGTAACGCTCCAAGCGCCAGAAGCGCCCATTCCATCACCGAAAGCATCAGTTACAGTCATCGTGTAACATCCTTCAACAACACAGGCTTCTTCAAAAATGTCGGTTCCATTCGTGTACGAACCATACATAGAAGCAACAACCTCACCTAGGTTATTCGAAATGCTGTAGCCAGTCTCAGAAGACCAATAGTTGCTTGTCAAGGCAATGGATAGCGCTTGAAAAGCACAAGATCCATCATCCTCTGTAGCGTCCGCGCTGTAATTGCAAGCAGTGTCGTCCATGCAACCTGGAAGCGCAACTGCGCCGAGGGCGAAGAGCGTGCTTTCAGAGTAACCGAAAGAAGCACCAGAAGCAAGAACGTTGCCGTCAGAGTCTGTCAATGAATAGCTTCCTTCTCCCCATGAGCAGCACATTCCGTCACCGTAGCTGTCGTACATGTTTAAAGAATGAAGGCCGTCTTCGAGGCAAGAAACAATTTGCGCCGAAACATCGCCATTTGCGTAAGGACCTTCGGAAGCAACAACGTTTCCGTCTGCGTCTGTGATGTCCCAACTTAGCTCGCCGGCATAATTGCTAAAAATAAGGTCTAGAGTTACCTCATTCGCATCGCACTGCGCGAGGGCAGCCGGTGCTGAGTAGAAATAAAGCGCAAACATCGCGATGATGCTACAACACTTTGTAAACGTGTTAAACATTTGATTTGGTTTTGG